>Ga0114964_10002433_pt1 | contig 12955 bp, 11 predicted proteins | sample C_131016_MF_Meta_FD_92638 | JGI IMG/M metagenome (GOLD analysis project Ga0114964, IMG submission 92638) | Freshwater microbial communities from Lake Croche, Canada to study carbon cycling - C_131016_MF_MetaG | ecosystem: Environmental > Aquatic > Freshwater > Lake | place: Lake Croche, Canada... | reverse complement strand
TTGTAAATCAAGCGTCTCGTACTGAACCTTCGTATTCCAGTAAAAACAACTTACGCTACTGACTTGTGCGAGTTGAATGGTACTATCCGGTTGTACCATCCAACCGTATCCGCCGGCAGGACCTGAATACGGCGCCGCGCCCACAATTCCTGTACTCGGAAGCACCGGTTCGTCGGTGTAACTTACGCCGTAAAAACTTCCAACGAGCCAATTACCGGTCACTGGATCGTTATAAAACGGAACCATCGTGAACGAGTTCGGAATATCGGCTGTATAGGTGGAAGCGTAGGGTAATACAGTGTAATTCGCGTTGCCTACGGAAGGCGCGATTCCGTAGGTGCGTGGTAAATACGTATAATTGTATATTTGCGCGGGTGTTAAAAAGAAACTTGAGTACGACATATTGCCTGCGGTGTAAGTTGGAGCAAAATCAGCAGGAGCTACGAGCGTGGAATACCAATAAAACTGCGTCGGATCGTCAAAGCTTACGCCACTGACATCCCAGAGTCGGACTTGACTCGATATACTGTAAGTATAATACGTTCCCCATTCTGGTTCTCGAGTTAGTAGCGTACCCGATTGATTCTTGTAACTATTGACCTGCGTAATCTTTTCGAGCGTAAATGTACATAGCGCATTCGATAATTGTAGAGTGCTGATATTTGCGCCATTCACGCTCGCCGTGGGAAATATACCGAGTTTTGTATTTCGGCGATTACGGAAAAACCAGTCATCCCAGTTACTCGCCGGATCGCTTGCTTGGATATACGTAGTACGATTTTGATACGAACATAAGTTATAAAATACGTTGTTGCTACTCACCAACGGCGAGTTTTCTCGCGTATAATTGATATTGTCGGGATCTGTAATCGGCTGGGTATATGCGAACTTAATAAGGAACGAATCGAGTTTCACAACTTGGTTCGGAGGTAAAAAGAAACTCATTCCGCAAAATCCCGAAATATCTAAGAAATTTGGCGGTACCATATCCGTCGGAAGATTGGAGCCATTGATACAGGGTATAAAAATGGATCCGGTCGAAATCTGGGTGTAATAATTCGCATCAATATTCGGATACAGGAAGCGCTCGACCGGCGAGCCGCCCGCCTTGAACCAATTCACCAGCAAAAATTCGTTGGTCATACCGGGTGTAAGCGACTTGGGTGTTTTGGAAGCGCTCAAATACGTTCCACTCAGATTGTAGGAATCGTAAATCGCATTGGCTGACGTCGGACCGAAATATAAAGACCAGGTATTGGATAACGTCGGCGGCGGTTGCGTCGCACCGTTCGTATTATCCACAAAATAATACTGTAACCCTGTACTTGAACCGTTCAAATAATCTCCAATATTATTGGGATCGTAATTGTACGAATTTTGACTTTGAATAATGTAATCGAGCAAATTATTACTCACGCCCGAAATATCGTATCCTAATTGAAAAATACTTGTACTGTAAATAGACTTGGTCGGATTTTGAAATTTAGTGCTGTACGGAATATTTTTTTGACTGGCGAGAGACGATAAGATACTTGAGAACGGTAAATCGTAACGGTCTTCCACCGTCGCATAGGTAAAATCGCCGTATTCATCGTCCAGTAATGCAAATATACGAATGGGTACCGAAGAAGGCAAATTATTAGGATTTTGTACGTGAATCGATAAATACGTTTGCTGATTGTTATTGACCGTGACCCGAACGGACGAGCTTACTGTTGTAGCCGTAAAATTTGTCGTATCACTCAGGAAATAATGGCGCGGATCATCGGCGCTGTAATTACCCGCGACTACATTTTGCGCATCGGCCATGAATCCCGCGCGGTCCTTGTACCAAGTTACGGTCAGTGGAACTCCAAAAGTCGAATCATCCTGTGTTTCGACATAAATCCGAATATTAAATCGCGCATTGGCTTCCACCGGATATTCGGCCGCATTGATTTGAAAAAATATATACGGTCTATACGATGTCATAAATAAGTCACTGGGCGACGCCTGCTTATTGTAATTCACATCGGTGATTTGTAAGCGCCGTCCGGCAAGAATTTGCGGAGTTAAATTTTGGGGATTTGACCATTCATCAAAGGTCCGCATATAATCCGGAGTGGAAAACATATTTTGATTCACCGAGAACATATTGAACGTCAGATTGCCCGAAATATCGGTCAAAATAAACGTTGTATTCACTTTACGCACATCGTACAGAAGTGGTGTTTGCGTGAGTGTTGAACCTAAATGATATACCATATTCGTACTTGCCTCACGATTATCGATATACCTTGGTAACGTCATGATACTAATATTTTGCCGGCATCGGGTTGAAAACGCGATACGATTATAGGTTGTCGGACGTTGCGTAAATATAATGTCCGTGTATCCTAATTGACTTTCTCCTGCGTTAGAAAACGCAAGTTGTCCGCCCGTAAATTCTGGAACGGTCAGCGTACTTATAAACTCTTCTTGAGATACAAAATTCTTACTTAGAACAATATTTTTCCAAAAGCTACTCACCTGTAGCGGTATAGAATTAGAAAATGTTGGAGATTCCGAAATCGCTGGACTCAGCGTAGTATTCCAGCCAAAGCGATTCAGCGGAGAATATATGTTAATATTATTATTGGAATCGCTATAAAAACTTGCGGTATATTGGCCGAAATTCACTGCGAAATTGGATGTAAATCGTGACTGTATGAAATTGTAGAGTTCGAGTGCGATACTATTCGAATAACTGATCGCGGTATATTGGCTCTGGAAATCGGCGACGCTCGTAAAACCGTTTTGAATAACGAGGGAGTTCAGATAGAAATTGTATTGAGTGGTCAAATCATTCTGAATACTGGGATTCAGATTGGGCGCCGTAATGACTAAACGACCTTGTTTGGAATTGTATGTACAATTGTATTGATTGACTAAATAGCTATTGAATGTATTGCTATATCTGTAGGTATCAAAGATGGCCTGATTGGCGGCTCCGTAAATCGGATCGTTGAGCAGACCGGTAACGTAGGGGTCATCCAATCCTGTGAATGCGAATACCAGATAATCGTACCATGTGTAACCTTTAGGCGGATCAGTATAAAACGTAACTTTGGGATTCGTCGAAATAATCAATTCCTTCATCACAGGATAGTAATACGCAACTAAACACTGGAAGTAGTTGAAATTCAAAGTTCCTACAGTCTGGACTGTCTGAAAATAGCGAGCGACGATATTTTGTATAGTCTGATTGGAATCGTAGGTTTGTGTTAAACTATTGTACACTACGGTCCCAGGTGTATTGAAAAGAATGGTAAAATCGCCGGTCGCCTGAAATCCGTTTATAAAATTTCCGAGCGTAATATCGGCAAACAGAGGCGTCGCATTGAGTGCGCTCGTTAATTCATTCACGAGATCATCTACGACGTAACTTCCGTCGCGGATTTTCACGGTTGTAATATTACTATTGCCGCTGTTATTCACGCGACCGACTTCATACACGCTCATATAGGTATTTCCACCGTTGAATGTAAAATTAAAAAACGAATTCAGTAAATTCAGTTGCGAAATATTGACCGTAGCGACGTTTTTGAATGCGCGCGGAAGACGAATCGAAAAATAGGTCGGCTGCGGATATATCTGCGCGTCGCGATCGCGTGAATTGACGGTAAATAACGTAGTATTTCGCGATTCTTTGACCTCGAATTTCGGACCCTTTGCGGTAATTGGCGTATCATCTCCGTATCGCGCCGACATTCCCGTTTGTACGGGCGGTAATTTACCGGGTAGATTGAGTAACGATTCTTCCGACGTATATCCGTCTGTGTCTGATTCATCATCGGATAAATAAGGCTTGTAAAAAGCAGCCATATCCCTGTCCTCTATGGGTTGTTATGTTTTAGACCTGCGGCGCACGGTCTTAGAGCCCTGCGGTGCCGGTCTAAGCCGAAATTCGTATGCGGAAGTAAGGAATGTCGTTTATAACTACGAATCCCAATCCACATATTCTCAATTTACCGACGCTTCAAAATGTTATTAACTCGGCGACGGGTTCATCGAGCGCTTTAACCACCTATACTACCAGTATTCAAAAATATGTCAATACATCCAATTCTTCGCTCGCTATGAATACTATAAGTCTTTATACGACAACGCTACCATATATAAACTTTACTTCGGGAATCAATCTTTCCAATGCGAGCCTGTATATCAACGGTACAAGTGTGCTGACGCCCAATTCCGTAACCGGTACCAATTACTTCGCTCTCCAAGTTGGTACAATAGAATACGCACGTTTGACGGGAGGCAATCTCGGTATAGGCGTGAAAACTCCGACGGCGACTCTCGATGTGAATGGAAGTCAAATTATTCGTGGTAGTCTATACATAAGTACAATGGGCGCAGGAGTATCATCTACGCTTGGAAATCTGTATGCGGATGGCGATCTCTTTGCGAACGGTATGCATTATCCGTCTGATCCCGTACTGAAAACCGACGTACGTCCCTATATTTCCCACAATCTGCCAGAAGCCGTACGATTTCGTTGGAAAGCGAGCGGCGTAGAAGATATCGGTGTGCTCGCCGATGATGTAGCACGCATCGAACCGGTCTGCGTACAAACTACGCGGAACGGAACTCAAACGGTAGATTATCCGAAACTGGTCGTTCTATGTCTTGCGGAAATCAAAGCGCTCAAAGAACGGGTTAGGCTATTGGAATCCGCTGGATCGCCTCAATAAATCCGCCAAATCCGACATCAGGATATCTCTTTCCGTTGGGAGCCGTGTAGAGCCCTGGAAATCCTATTCCGATGCCCCATCTGTTATGAACCTCGGCAAAATCGCTCGTATCGGGCCGAAAGAAACATTGACGTATCTCACCGCTCGGTGTTTTGTAGAGCACGCGGGGCTGTTCAAATCCTATGGCATAAATCGCGACTTTCGCCTCGGTGACGCGACGATAGGCTTTCGCAAAATCGTCCGTACTCACTAATTCAGGAGTCAAAGTTCCCCATCGGTTCGCGAGAATCTCGTCGGCAATCGTCGCCGATTCCTGTTTAATTCCTTCCGTATCTCCGTCGCGGGCAAAGCGAAACGGCGACGAACCCTTATACAATCCTACAACTTTCGTACATCCGATAGTTTTAAGATTTTTCAGAATGAGCGTTCCGCTGTGGGAGAGTCCAAATACTACGATCGGTTCATCTGGTGTAATGTACTGCGCTAATGACTCCCTATTTAACGCAATATTCAACGGAATATGAGGAATCGGTAAATCCAACGTTTTTGGCTCCGTTCCTGTACATAAAAAAACCTTCTGCGCTTCCAACAATTCGTCATCGAGTTCGATACGCCATCCGGTGCCGTGTTGCTGTAATCCCGTCATACGTTTGGTACGGTGGATAACGCGAGATAGGTCGTCGGCGATGGACATACGCATCTGTTTGATGGTATCCGCAAGGAGCGGACACTCTTCTGCTCCGTATTTATCGAGTAGCGGAAACGAGGTCCAGTTCGGTATCTTCCGAAAGGCTTCCAGAATTTTCGATGTCGGAATATTCGCAACGACGGTTCCGTAACTCGTCGCGAGAGCACCTCCGACCGCGGAAGGTTCGATTACAACTGTAGTCGCGAGAAACTGCTTCGGTATCGAGGCGAGAGTCAATATTCCTGCGACACCTAAACCAACGATTGCGTGTGTATACACCATCCTACGCTTACGGTTTATTTATTTTCCTCACTTCGTTCCATAAAGTAGAATGAATCTAGCGGACGCGACGGGCCTCTTGGGAAACCAGGCCCGATACTTCTCCGACGTTTACAAATTGTTTGATTTTAAGGACGATCAGGTTTTAAAGGATTATTTGGATTTTGTTATACATGAACCGGTAGATTGGATGAAAGGATTCCCCGCGCGTCTTACGCAGAAGGGATCGTTTTCTCGTCCCAAGGCCGCTGTCATTAAATTACTGAAGCATCCGAACGTGATTCAAGTACTAGGTAAAGAATATACCCAGAAAGTGTATGATATTGTATGGAATACATTTAAACAGAATGTCGATGCGATTCTAGAGAAACGGCACACAAATCAGCAGCATATTGAAGAAGAAGAAGACGACGAAAGCCAGCCAGAACCTGTACCTCCCAATTTAGTCATTATGGAGGACGCTGATTCTGTACAGAGTAGGCATTCGGTGCGCGCGCCAAAACGGATAACTACCGTGGGCTGGGAAGCAAAATATCGTATTCTTGAAAAAGCCTATATTCAATTATTAACGGAAGGCGCGACCGCTTCTTCTCTTACTCTTCTTTCCGCGCTTTCTTCCTCTTAATTTTACGAGTTGTATGCGTTGGTTGAATATAATTTGCGCATAATTTCGGACATATTGTCTTTTTGGGCCACTTGTATTGACGCTGAAGTCCAGACGTATGGAGCATAAGTTTCGCTTCTTCATCTTGCTCTTCCAAGGTCATATCATCAAAGTTGAGTTTTTCGGTAATGTAAATGTGTCGTAACAGACTGACACCGGTCGCACGGCCAAATAATTGTTCAAAGGTCGTTTTTACAAATACACTATACGTGTTGTTACTCATCGGCTCGCCGTCATCTTTGCGGAAAAGATAATCGCGCGGCCACCGATTGAGCGATGTCTGAATATCCTTGACCAACCCTTCAGGAAGATCTTCTTCCACGGTTTGGTAATATTTACTTGTTTTATACATATTCATAACAAGATAACTCGTTCCCTTTGTCCGAAGAACAACGTAGTTGGCGTCGGTCTTACGGGGATCTTTTTCTCTGTAAATCGCGATTGCGCCTAAATCGGCGCGTTTCGGACGTAAATGAACGAGCATACTCAACAGTAAATATTGTATGCTGTGGCGTTCCGTATCATGGAATCCGCGCTTTTTAAGTTCTTCGTATTTCGCCTCGATTTCTTCGTAACTCGTATATTTTTCGACTTGCTTGGCTTCGGGTTCTGAACGTTTGACTTTTGCGACTTGGAGTTTGGTCAGATCGTCGTGGAGTTTTTTCCACTTCGCGTAGGCTTCTTTATGGTCTTCCTGGAGTTCTTTATCTTCGCGGAACATGACTAATAGTACGGTGAGTACATTTTTACGAGTGGTTAAACTAGTATAGAGTTTTTGTATTTGTGGATACATTGCCTCTGGATTAATCAGAACTTCCAACAATGTCTTGACCTTGAGTTTGGCAATCAGGCCGCGAATACGGGCCGCGTAGTTTTCGCGGGTTTTTGTATTCGGATAGGTGTCGGTAAGAATTTTAACCCAGCGCTCGTCCATTCTTATCTAAACTCTCGGTTTTTAAAATATATAATGAATCATTTAGAAATTTTACCGAATTCGTATCTCATCCCGTCTGATGTATATGAACCAATCATACCTCGTATTCTTCACATGATATGGGTTGGGTCCAGCGAACCACCGACTTCTTTTTTTGAGCATATGTCGCAATGGCGTGCGTTAATGCCTTCGTGGACGATTCGGGTGTGGAGAAACGAAGATATACATAAGGGAGAGTTTCCTGAGCAGATCGTTCAACTTATCGGCTGGACATACAAAGGCGCGCAAAAAGCCGACATTATGCGCTATTTCATTATTGAAAAATATGGTGGTGTGTATGTTGATGCAGATATTATACCACGGCGCTCTCTTGAAGACCTTATAGTCCATACACAGCGTAAAGTAATATTGTGTCACGATTTACCTATCACGTGGTCTTATATTATCAACGCGTTCTTTGCTGCTACACCGAATCACCCCTTATTCAAAAAGGCGTGCGACTTATGCTATACAATTTTAGTCAATACACCCGATATTCATATGAAGAGTGGGCCACGATTGCTGGGTGAAGCAGTATGGACGACACCTAGCGATGAACCCTACATGCTGTTACCAAGTTTGTATTTTTATAGAAATGATACGTGCTCGTATGCTTTCGGAACGCATACATATGCGAAACAATGGTAATCGGAAAAAATTGACAGGTTGTCTGAGACGATGATTGTTCTGTTGTTTCGCGTTGGCTCTTTCCTTTCCTCCTTTCCTTCTTTCCTTCTTTCCTTCTTTCCTTCTTTCTTTCCTCCTTTCCTTCTTTCTTTCCAATATGGCGGCACCAGATTTCAAGTCTCTTATCCTTTCTTCGCTTGATACGATGCGTCTCGGCGAGCTAGCCGCCGATGGCGGTAAATACAAGGCGCTGGCCTACAAAAAGGCGATAGATACCATCCGTCGTTACGACGGTCCGATTACGTCGGCCGAGCAGTTGAAGACTGCCGAGGGTATCGGTAAGAAAATCTACGACAAGATTGTCGAGATTCTGGCTACGGGCGGACTGGCCGCCGCGGAGCGGATGAAGGAGCGCTCGGATGTCGGTGCGATGGATGCGCTACTTGGCGTACATGGTATCGGTCCCGTCAAGGCGAAGGAACTGATGCGCGCGGGCATTGCGTCCATCGCAAGTCTGCGCGCTGCCGTATCCGCCGACCCAGACCTACTCAACGATACGCAAAAGATTGGACTCACGTACTACGAGGCGAGCCAGGAGCGTATTCCGCGGACCGAGATGATGACGCACGAGACGCGACTCAAGTCGCTTCTGCCCGCGACGCTGACGGGTACGATTGTCGGCTCGTATCGGCGCGGAGCCGCCAATAGTGGCGATATCGATATGCTCGTTACTTACGATCCGTCGATTTCGGAGAAGGATGCGAGCAAAGCCTTCAAGACGCTCGTGACCAGTCTCGCGACGACCTACACCGTCGAGAAACTCGCCGGTGGAGCCAAGAAGTGGATGGGCTTTATTCAGATGGCCGGTGGCGTCGCGCGTCGTCTCGATCTGCTGCTTACGCCGCCGGAAGAGTACGCCTACGCCATTCTGTACTTCACCGGCTCGGATAAGTTCAATGTCGCGATGCGTAAGTACGCGCTGACTCTTAGTTACTCGCTCAGCGAGCACGGCATCAAACTCATGTCGGACCGCGCAAAGAGCGTCCCGCCGATGCGTACCGAGGAGGATATCTTCGCGTTCCTCGGACTGCGATTTATTCCGCCGACGGAGCGCGTCAATGAGCGCCAAATTGTACTGCTATAGTTGTTCTAGTTGCTGTCGTTGCTGTCATCATAGACCACCAACAAAAATAAAAAAAAAACAAAAATTTTTCAACCTAAACAGATGACACGACATATGTATAGATACAATGCTAGCTACATTCCTACTGTTTGCGAGTGCGCTGGCTTCCCAGGTCGCAAATTATGTTCCGACGGTCACCGGTACGGCGGTATGTTCTTCAACGAACGCGCTCGCGAAAAATCTCGTAGTTTCGGTGAGTAACGACAAACCTCTGAATGGCGAGAACGTCAGTACTATTTTTGATTTTGACTTGGACGCACCGGTCGTCGATGGAACCGCGTTTTATTCTGTATCTTACAACGGTCTTCCCTATTCGTACGAAGCGCCTCTATGCGAAGAAGTTGCTAAATCCGGTGATCCGTGTCCGCTTGCCATCGGTCATCATCATCAGGTCAGTACGGCTACAAATACTCTAACCGGTAAAGTGACCGTGAGAATTACGTGGAAGGATGTTGCGGGAGCCGAAATTCTATGCGGTGAAGTGACTACGAAAACCGCGTAGAGATAAAATAATCATTGTAAAGTCCGGTCTAAGAACGGATTTTACATAGAGTTAGGTTACTGGTCTAGACCGACGGGCATTAAGACCGTGCGACGCATTTCGAAACCGGCACAGAGTGCCGGTTTCAAATGCCCGCGGGTCTAACGGCGTAATTTACGCGATTTACGGTTCTTTCGCGCCTTTTTATTGCGAGTCTCACGATTCTTCTGCTTTCTCAGCTTTTCCTCAAGAAGATTTTGCTCTGCCTGGTATTTTGCGGTATTTCCTAAGACGCCTTTGAGTGCCGCATTGCGGTAATTTGCGTTCCAATTCACCGGCAGTTCTCTCGCCGCAGCGTGTCCCGCTGCAATCAACTCCTCGGCGTACTCGGGATGATTTTTAGCCGCTTTCTGATACTTTTTGTAGAGAGTCACGGCGTTTCCTGCTCCCGCGGTCGGCGGTAAATTAGCGATAATACGCTGGAGATTATTCATTGGAACAGCGTGATTATTGTTGTGATTATTGCGATTATTGTGATTATTGTGATTGTTATTACTGTGATTATTGCGATTCGGCATGCTCGCCAGAATCATTTCCTTCAGTTTCGCATCTTTCTCGCCCCATTCCTCGGCTTTGGCCGTGTAAATAGCACCAATTATATTCGCTTTGAGAGTATTTTTTCCGCCCATCATTTCCAACGTAGCCGCAATATCGTCCATTGCGAATTGTAAGTCGGCGTTACGCATCATTTCGCGTTCGTCGTTGCTCTCTTCGCCACTCATTTGTTAAGGGCAGTGATTTTAGACCGACGAACATTTGAAACGGGCATCTCTGATGCCCGTTTCAAATGATTCTGTCGGGATATTGACCGTGCGTACCGATTTCAAACCGGCACTTTAGTGCCGGTTTGAAATGTTCGCGGGTCTAAAAATACGCTGATCTCGCAACTTCGGGATAAATATGAGATTCAGTATCATCGAGCGGAAATTCTAGATACGCCGTGGATGAATATCCTGGAACGCATTCGTAAGGATATCCCCGCGCATTAACCGCCGTCAATACTCCGTTCAGAATGCGGTTATTAGCACTATGAGTTTTTCCGTAAATCCAAGCCTTTACAGGAGAAACCATAAGTCTTTCGGCATCTGCGACTTGCGAAAATCGGGAGGAAATGAGTTGCTTACTCGGCACATGGTGGGTCAGCATACATATAGGCTGTTTCAAAGCGTTATTATAGCGTATCTGTGTTTCCAACATCGTCATTGTCTCTCGCTGTATCGGATGGAGCATCGGGGGACCAAGTGTATATCTTTCCTCAAAGTCTATTCGCTTGACTTGAATCTTTGGATACCATACGTCGCGCGGCCACATCGTCGCGCCCAAAATGGTTACATTTTCTTTCGTTGTAAATGAAGGATTATTATAATGTAAATAATGAATATTCTTATATTTATCAATACTCTGACTCAGAGCCGCGTGCGTATCATGGACGACACGATGTGTTGAATATTCCTTTGTTCCTGGAATAAAGAATACGTGGTCCCAATGCCAGCTGACATATTGTAGGAAACTTTCGAACACCCGATGTCCAGGCTGTCCAATATCGCCGGCGAGGGCTAAATACCGGGCCGCGGGCTTTACAAAGAGTGGAAATACGACTTTGGAATAACATTCAAGATGTAAGTCACTTACATACTGAATGCGAAACATACGTTTTGCGAGCATTCTATTCCAAGATTGGCGTTGTAGCGTTTAGATATATCAAGCCTATATAGGGATGGCCGCGCCACGTTATGAATTTGTTTATGATGCGGATACATTGATGGACTGGATACAAAATAAATTGGATGCGACCTGGAAAAAAAACCAGACCAATGAAAAACTTCGTCCGAGCCTTCGCGATGCGTTGAGTGGTCTATCACCGCGAGAAACGGATATGATGCCGTTGTTTTTTGCGGTATATTCTCGTGACGTAGAAGCCCATGTGATGTTCCATCTTAATCCTATCACGGGAGAGATCACAGTACAATTCGCGAGTGAAACCTACGGTAATAAAGGTGGAAATCCTTGGTGGTGCTTAGCCAAACCTAGTGTAGATTCTGCGACTTGTAATACGATTATAACGGCGGATGCTCCGTATGATATAAGTATAATGGAATATCTTCAGACCCATGTTGTTCGTAATGTCGCTCGACCACATAACGCCGGTCGTCGTAAAACTCGTAAGAATCGCAAGAAGCGACGCTTAAGTTATAGCAACTGATACAAAACTTTGTATAATTGAAAAATTTACACAAAGTTGTGTATCAGTTGTATGATGCGTTTCAATGAATTGTGTGTTTTATTCAAACGCATAGTTCAAAGAAGAAATCTGCATTTGGTTCTGGGATGCAAACAATAGTTGAATCGTCTGGCTTATACGATAAATATCCTGCGTTTGTGCAATCGGATTGTATAGAAGCACGGCTGTTCACAATTGTTATTCTGAATCGTTGAGCGGGCGATTTGTTGTCCTTGTACAAAATGAGTCGCTTATCATCTTTTCCGTTGCCGTATAGTTTGTCTATAAAATAGCCAGGGTGTTTTACAGATTCGAAACTAGATAATCCTGTTCTAGGAGCAATTCTATGAATAAACTCTTCGCTGTTGTTTCCTGCGAATGGTTTCAGGACAATTTTCTTTTGGTTATTTTCGTCTAAACAACGATTTGAGTACTTCTCGTCGCTAACCGTTAGAACACAATTAGGCTTGGAGAAGGATCGGATACGGACGTGAATGTTTTCTTGAAGAGGCATTTTGCATATCGATTTATATGCGTTTACCGTTATCAATTTTTTACAACAAAGTGCCCATTTGAAATACCCGTTGGTCTAAAACTATCCAGTGCCGAATATAAGTGCGAGTAAATAAATACTTATTGGTCTAAATACTGACCTCCACGACTACGCGCGGATTATAAATATCCTCGGCGCGCTGTTGCTCACTCAATTTATTGTAGCCTCGCGCGTTCATCAAACATAATGTACCACTTGGAGCCCGCCACTGTACGGCCCGATGACTATGTCCGCATATCCATAGTTTTACATTCGGTACAATCAATTCGTCATCAGAACTTACGTAGCAACTATGCCATCGTTCTCCGCGAAAGCGTTCTTCCAAAAGATTCAGTGTCGGCATATGGTGCGTCACAACAATCAACGTTTCCTTGTATTGTTGCGGAGCAATCGCTGAAGTCAAATACGCCTTATGGAGCGCGTGTAGTGCCGTTGTATCGCAGGGATGTGCTTTACGTATCCCAGTCGGTGTGCTCACTAAAATATGTTTAAAATCTCCTTTCTTTTCGGCGGC
>Ga0114964_10002431_pt1 | contig 12961 bp, 12 predicted proteins | sample C_131016_MF_Meta_FD_92638 | JGI IMG/M metagenome (GOLD analysis project Ga0114964, IMG submission 92638) | Freshwater microbial communities from Lake Croche, Canada to study carbon cycling - C_131016_MF_MetaG | ecosystem: Environmental > Aquatic > Freshwater > Lake | place: Lake Croche, Canada... | reverse complement strand
TCGCAAACACTGTATGCAGAGTTTTAAATAGTAAATCTGCAATCACTCATCGTCAGTCACTCTCGGAAGATATCGCAATTCGAGTACCCAGCGTGGTGAAAGCCGCGGAAATAATAGGATTTACAGCTAAAATTGACTTAGAGGAGGGAATCAAAAGAACAGCAGACTGGGTAACTTCTATTCGATCTTGAGTTTAAAAACTAAAAAATGCTTATTGAAATCTTTATCATCCTTAAGTCAAAGTCTCAATTGCCAAATTGTAAAACCTCCGCAATAACTGCATTCACTGCATTTAACATTGAATCTGATCCGTGGTTTTTTTCTACCCATATTCGACCTGCCTGCCCCTGCTCAATTCGATAATCTGGCTTTGCGAATAAATCCATTAGATGTTTTGCGACCTGAGATGACGTGCTTCCCTCCAAGAATGGATTTGCACCATAAAGTTTTAACATCAATCCCTCAGCTGTATGATTTAAGACCGGAAGCTCACAGCAAAGTCCTTCAAGCGCTACACCACCAAACCAGCCCACACCAAAATCGTCCGCTATAACATCAACAGAAGAGTAAAGTTCTAGTAATTCACTTCGAGTGAAGCCACGCCCACTTGGGTGTTTAATCCATACTACATTCAGATCTATCCCAAGGCGCGTGACTAATGCTTTGATCCAATCGATATCTGGCGAATTTTCCTTTTCAATAAAGACTAATTTAGGCATAAATCGAACATCACGATCTAATTCGTACAAAAATTCAGCAAAAGCTTCAATTAGTAGAGAGTTGTTCTTCCAAGCCCCTGTTTCACTTCGAGAATAATTTTTTATGTCAATCAATCTTGAAGGGGAGAAGACTATAAATTCTGAAAGATTACGGAGCTCCACTGCCGTGTTTGAGAGTTGCATTTCGGTTATCTTTTTGATTCTTGATGGGTCAATTGTCCAAGGAAGATATGTCTCAGCAAGGCGAGGATCGCCTTTGACAATGTCAATCTTACTAAGCGCATATTCGAACCGCTCAAAATCAACTGATGTAATAATCGTGCTATGTTTTATGCCATTTCTTTGATTATACGAAAATATGTGGCGAGCTATCCACTTAGGGCTCAGTAATTTATAAGGCTTCTCATCCAACCGCGGGAAAGGCATACGCGTTAAATCTGCACCAGTAGGATAAAAAATTACTGGAATACGTAAATAGGGGGCCAGGCAGACGTAATCCCCACTAAGTATGCAAATATCATATTGGTTAATGGAATTTCGCAATCCACTTATTCTTGGCAAGACGCGCATAAATCTGACCGTGGAAGTTCTAATGGACCGAATCCACTTTGGGTACCCATTAATTAAGTCAGGATCGTCACTCTCGGGTTGATTAATATAGGGCTCTGAATCATTTACAAAAATAGTCGCATCGTACTCTTGGCTAATATTCAGGATTCGGCCTAGGAAGTAAAAATTATTGTTCACGTTTCCCAATAATGCAATTCTAAGTTTGCGCACGAATCACCTTAATTCTGATTTACCTCAAATAGTTATGAGTGTTCTAAGGTGCCAATTATAGTTGAATTCCCCAAACTTAGATAGAATAACTAATCTCTAGAGGAGGGAAATTGAAAGTTTCAACGGATTATATAAAGCGGCTAGTTGGAATTGTTGTTAAAGATCATCAACTTGATTTGCGCGGATTAACAGTACTTACCGAGTGTGCCAGTGGTCCTTTCCAAATTACTCCTCTGCTTGCTCTGGCTGGCGGTGCAGAAAAAGTTATTGCTCTAGGGTCCAATTCGCAGTACGGTAAATTCAACACTAACAAAAGAAAAGTCTTAACTCTGAGCAAGGATCTCGGGCTCAAAGAGGATCTTGAATTTATCAATTCTTATGAGGAGTGCGATCCTGGTGAAGTTGATATAGTTACAAACCTTGCAATGTTACGGCCAATTAGTAAGGAATTTATCCAAGAAATGAAATCCACTTCTGCTATTGCATTAATGTTTGAGCCATGGGAATACCGGAGAACTGACTTTGATATTGACGTAGCTATAAAAAATGAAGTGTCAGTTGTCGGCACAAATGAAAGTAATAGTCTGGTTGCAACACTGCAATATGTTGGCCTATTAGCGCTAAAGCTCTTGTTAGAAAATGATATCGCAATATTCGGAAGTAGCATCTGGATTATAGGTGATGATATTTTCGGAACAAAATGCCAAAGTACTTTAGAGAAACTTGGGGCAATGGTAGAACTTACAATAACCCACAAGAACTCTGGCAATATAAGTCCAAAGCAAATTCCTGATGCTGTAATTGTTGTTGAAAACAAGAATCCTAATATTCTCGTTTTCAACTCGCAAACATCCTCTGGTCAAGAATGGACAAATAAAGGAGTAAAAATAATTCATATCTGCGGAAATCTTGATGTTAGGAAAGTTAGATCCTTCGGGTTAGATTTGATACCTGAATCTCCGGCCAATTTTGGATTCATGTCATTCAATACTAGCTACTTGGGCTACGAGCCGGTTGCACGACTGCATAGCGGTGGACTGAAAGCTGCAGAAACTGTTGTGCGCGCAAGGATGGCTGGGAAAACCTTAGTGCAATCTATTTCTGATTCCGAATTAAGTGGTTTTGGTTTAGGTTTTCATTAACTATCGTTTTCCAATAGAGTGAACAGTACTTCATACACACAGTCAGCCCCCCAGGCTGTTGCGGGAAAAAATGGGAGGCTTCGATTCCCACCTGATACATCTATCATGCCATCCCCAGCAATTGCCTCAATTGATCCTGGAAACTTCTTTAGGTATTCAATCGCGGCACTCTTAGGAATAACTAGGCTCTGTCGCATATTTGATGGGTTAAAAATACCGCTACTGTTGAATAGTTCAGTATTTTCTAGCGACTCAACTGCCCATTCGCGCCCACTAAAAGTTTCACCAACGTTTGGATTCTTTATTAAATTAAAAAGCATCCATCCATAGTCATTAGCATTAAAATAGAGTTTTCCCCCTTTATTTAGAATAGTCATTATTTTACTAATTTCAAGTTTCCAGGACACAAAGGGCAGCACACTAAAGAGAAAAACTGCATCGAAGGATTCTTTGCCAACTAAATCTGCCGTGCCGCCGATCCTAAAATCTATATTATGCAATCCAAGTGAATTAGAAAGTTCTTTACAGAATTCGATTCTTGATTGGTCTGGGTCAATAGCAACCACACTTGTATTCAAAGTGGCGGCTGCTATGGCCCACTGGCCGAATCCACAACCCACTTCAAGGAAAGTGGGCAATTCTACAAAATTAATCAGTTCTAATCGCCGTACAAATCTACTTACATCTCCTAACAAATAATTTCGAGTAGCAAAATCCTGGTCAAATTGAGTCTCAAATTGAAAATTCTCAATTACTTTCTTGGCTCGACTCCTGAATTCAGATGCGTCAATTTGCTTATTCATTCCCCGAATGCTCCCTAATAATTCTTGTCTAAGCATATTCAAAACCCACGAATTGGGATACCTATATTTTAGCGACCAAATGCCTGAAAATAATGGTCAAACCTTTGTGTGTTTGACACCCAAACAAAATCTCCACCGTGCAGCAAATGCGCGAAGAGCAAAATTTATTCATATGCTCAACCTCTTATTGTCTTCTTCCAAAATTAACAGCGAACCAACAATAGCAATTGTTGTAATTAGAAAGCTATAAGGCTCTAGAATTCTAGTCCACTCGGCAGCTATGAAACATGAATTGACTAGAATTGCCAAAGTATTCACACCAAATGCGAAAATTAAAGTCGTAATTATTGGTGAAGCTAATCGAATTCTTCCTAAAAAAAGAGTTTTAAAAACCAAACAAAGAAAAATTAGACAAACAAACAACCCTGGCAGGAACATGGAATGGTTCCCGACGACCACCGAACTTCCATTAATAATTGTATTTGGATCTCTTTCTCCAATAAATAATGTGTCTATCGATCTTGGCAAAATTGAGATACTGCTTCCATACTTAACTGAGCTATCAGTGAAAGCCCCATAAAATCCATATTTCATCAGCGCGATCACTTCTCTTGGGTGGCTGAATAGGAATGAAATATATGTTTTAGTCATATTGTTTTGAACCCATTCGCTTCCTTGTGGGCAATAGAGCGAACCATGAGGGTCGAGTGCTTGGAGATTATTTCTAAGAACACATTCTGGTGCTCCTTTTTTCTGTAAGGTTGCCGCGAAGTTAATTGATACGGGTGAAGCATCAATAAGATGGCCTGTTAGTGCATAGCCTGAATATGTAGACGGCCACGCATGGTTTTGGTTATTTGCAATAAATAAACTTGAGATTGTTAAAAAGAGCGATAAAGCCACTAGAGATGATCTTCCCTTTTGATCGGCCATCACAATTAATAAAATAAAGTATGTTACGAGAATTAGTATATTTGCAGGCCTTTGTACGCTGAGCATAAAAATGCAGATGACAAAAAAGATGAAATTTGCTTTAGAAAAACGCTCGATTTTTAGTCGTATCAAGAAAACAAGAGACAAAATAGAAAGTGAATTGCTTAAACTTTGAGCGTTTGCCAATGTATCCCACGAAATTCTAGAAGTCGATGACATACAAATGGCTAAAAGAATCCCTGCCATCCATTTGCCTCGAATGCTTTTAATCACTGGGAGCACAGTCACGAGGAATAACCATGCGGCGCAGCCTGAAATTAGCAGCTGAGCTAGGACTAGAAAATTCTCAGGCACAATCGCATATAAAAATGTTGTCGGCCAAGGTCTCATTGCATGGCCTAAGAGCGAAAATTTGTCGAAATTCAGAAAATTAGAAGAAAGGTAGCTGGCAGAATCTGGTGTGTGTACGATTCCTGGAAATGCAGTTAGCGTTAATAATCTATTACCCCAGATTATTAAGAGGCAAGTAGCGATCAGAAGTCCTTCGCTCTTAGAAGCTCTCTGAATATTCAAAATTAATTCCTATATCTCATATTTACAACTTGCACAATGCTTGCCTCCGAAATTTTGCACCATCCTAGTGCTTGAAATATACAGTTTAAGTAGCTAATTAGTCATTGTTTGTGGGATAATTCTCTAACATTACTTATGGAAGAGTCTTCGCTAAGTACTTTACTAGTGTTATTTTGAGAATTAGCGATGTCATTGAGCAAGTTAAGGAATTAATGTTAGCGATTATCGGATCAGGGCCGAGTGGTCTTATTGGCGCCTTGCATGCATTGAATCTGGGTGAAAGTGTAACTGTGCTCGACATAGGTTCTCATGTAAACCAATACTTTAATCAATTAGACGACCCACTTAGCAAAAAGGCTGCCGCTCTTAAATCAGCCCATGGAAGCTTCCATCCATACGACTTAGACGAATATCTTGTAGTTGAGAGTACCAATTTTAGTCGAGGTTGGTTCACTTCAAAGGCTAGGGGCGGATTTTCCCTAGTTTGGGGTGCTACTTGGGGACGGTTCAAAACTTTAAATTCAAGCGAATGGATTAAAGCTTATCAAACAGTTGATAACTTATTAGCAAAGTCAAGATTCTTTAATGCAAACTCTGAAAATGAGTTTAGACCATTTTCTGCAAATACGATTTGTTCCTGCCTAGATAATAACATTCAATCTTTTAGCAAGAACTACCTTGGCACTAATGAACTTGGTATTTTCGTTCAAAATTCTAAACTCTTAATATCTAAACCTTTGTGCTCTGCCGAAGGAGATTGTGCAATTGGATGTAGTAAGGGAGCAATTTGGTCGTCAGAACATCTGCTTTCCGAATGTATGCAATTTCCGAACTTCAGATACATTGAAGATACTTTCGTTACTAAAGTAAAATCACAGGACTTAACAATCGTAGTTGAAACTTCCACCATGTCATATACCTTTGAAAAGTTGGTCATAGCTTGCGGTCCAGTAGCAAGTTCCGCCATATTACTGCGCTCAGAGCTTTGCCATAAAAATCTCACTTTGAGTGATACTCAAATGATTTACGTTCCATTTCTAAAAATGCCAAGTTCTAAGAAGCACAAGGGTGCATTTGCACTGAGCCAATACTCTGTCGAATTATCCTACGAAGAATATGCCAAAGTTGCACATATTCAGTTATATGTACATCTAGAAAAAATGATCGGGCGTTTAATCCCAGCTCTCCCACACCAACTTATTCCCTTTTTTCAATGGGGCCTTTCACTATTTTCAAAATGCTTTGGAATTGCCTTAATCTACATAGATCCGTTGGATTCGGATGAATTGGTGTTGGAATGGAACGAAAAATTGTTGGTAACCTCAATTTTCAATCGTCCAATTTCCACCACCTTGAAGCACCTTAAAAAGTCCTTCAAATTGTTTTCAAAGAGGGCGAGATTCCTTCCACTGTGGAAGCTCGTAAAAGTAACCGAAGTAGGAGCGAGCTATCACCTTGGCGCAGCAAAGGATCTACCAGTTGATGAATATGGTCGCTTACTCGCAAACCTAAATATTGGTATTGCAGGTGCATTAGCGCTCCCCTTTTTAGAACCAGGACCTATTACAAATACAGCCATGGCCCAGTCAGTTAGGTTGATTAGTAGTTTATTTCCCGCATTACCAAAATCTTGAAAGGACCTGTCTAACCTGTATTGAGCAAAGAAGCATTTGAATTCCTGTAATTATTACCGCAACTAAGGGGATAGACCTCTTGCTTTCAGTCACTGGATCCATCCAACCATAACCCATTGCAATCCATTTCTCTCCTAAAATTGCTAAGCCAATTATTCCAACTGCGATGAAACTAAGGGAGATCCCGACCAAAAATCGAGACCTTAGTATTTTTTCGATTTTCTCCCATACTGTGAAGCGATTTATCCCTTTGGATTTTGCTAATGCAATTGAGAGGAGGCCCGCAGCAGTGACTTGTAACCCAACAGTGAATATGAATAAAAAGAATATTGCTGCTTGTACATTGCCATGTGCCAGAAATAAATTAATTCGTCCCTTCAATGCAAATTCGGAGAGGCCTATGCCACTAAAAAAGGATAGGAATAGACCAGGATACAGTTGAAAGAAATGCGGGGAGTATAAAAGCATTAATTTTAGGTGACGCCAACCATCCGGAAAACTTCGTAGGTGAGGTTTTCTGTCTCGCCCATCCCGTCTTAAAGTAACTGGAATTTCACATATTCGAGCCCTCATATTTGCAAACTTTATGATCATTTCAGTGGCAAATTCCATACCAGTTGTAACCGGGTTCACTCTTAAATAGAAGGATCTTCTGACTCCACGGAGTCCGCAATGAAAGTCTCTTATCGGAAGCCGGAAGAAAATTCTTCCAATGAAGGAAAGTACAGGATTTCCTAGATATTTGTGCAAGTTTGGCATTGCCCCGGGTTCAATCCCGCCTTTAAACCTGTTTCCCATCACAAGGTCAAATTCACCCTTACTAAGCGCTGTGTAGATGGTCGGAGCAAATCCAAAATCATAACTCATATCTGAGTCAGCCATTATGACAAATTCTGTAGATGCATTGCGAATTCCGGCATCCAATGCTGCACCGTAACCCCGGATTGGAACATCTATAACTCTTGCGCCAGCCTCGTGTGCCAAAATTGTGGAATTGTCCGTAGACCCGTTATCTGCCACGATTATTTCAACCTTAAGGTCGAGATTTCCCGCCGCGGCATAAATTTCTTCTATACACGCTTTAAGGGTTCTTTCCTCGTTTAGGCATGGTAAGACGACAGAGTAATCAAACTCCATTTCTAGTTTTGAATTCATAAAATAACCATTAAACATTTTTCCTGATTCTAATTTGAATGATGTAATAGATATTCAAATCATAAAATTGTAATCCGAGAGGCCATTTTCTCATTTGAATGTTGTCATTTTGAAAGATATATTTTATGAGCTCGAGAATTGACATAAAATGATTCTGATGGTCTCTAGCTAGAATTAAATTGTAATTAATACCTAGCGACTTTATTCTCTTTCTGAGAGCCAGATTTCGCATAACTCTATAAAGTAGCCCTGGATCGCAAGGAAGATAAATCGAAACAAGCCCATCATCCTTACAGACTCGTCGCATTTCCTTTAACCCCTCTTCTAAGTCGCGAAGATGGTGTAGAACGCACATCGAAAGCACACGATCAAACGTTTCATCCGGAAAATCCATATTCGTAGCGTCTTGTTTTGACTGAACCAAAACTCCATTATCTTGTAAGTCCTTAGAAAATTTCTCAAGGTCCCGAACTTGAATGTCTGAAGTTACATATTCGCTATAAGCATGTCTGACAAACCTTGTGTGGAAACCCTCGCCACCGCCAATTTCCAAAACTTTGTTAAAGCACATTTTTGCTGGAAAAATCTCTAGCGCTTTATGGATATGGTTTGTTAATAGCCCAGGTGTTCCGCCACTGAAAAAAAGTCGCTCGTATGAATCCTTATAAAATGGATTATCTTCAGGCATACTGGAAATATACCTTATCCATGAAAAAATCGGCGTGAACTCTGATCAGATTACAGTGGTTGAGTTTTTCACTTTTATCGATTTCTATGCCTGACTCTTAAACTTGATTGAACCGGCCTTTCGAAATACCTCCATACATAAACGGATAAAGATACCGTCAGTAAGTAGCAAATTAGGAATGAATACTCCTGCGAAAATATTGAATGACCTAACTTATGCAGCATAAATAGAGTGAGGTGGTAGTGGATAAGATAAAGCGGATACGAGGCACCACCCAAAATAAATGCATAATTGGATATTTTGTTGCCTAGGTGAATTGATTTTGAGAACGCAAGTACCGCCATACTTAGAATTAGAATTAGCCAATCACTACTTGCATATATTTTAAGTAAAAAGAGAAAAACTATTATTACTACGAATGTTACCGCCAATATTAATTGCTCTACGGGTTTTATACGTTTTTGCAATACGCCTAAGAGAGTTCCAATCGCGAAAAGCAGCCCAAAGTGACCAAGGTGGAAATCCTCAAGTCTCGACAGTTTATACTCAATATGCTGCCTTGATGGACCCAAGAGCACCATAACTACTAAAGTAATCACGTAAATAAACACTAGTAATAAGTATGAAATTACATTTTGAATAAGACTTTTGCGTAAAAATAGAATCAGCGTTATCGCCAAATAGAATTTGAACTCATAAACTAATGTCCAAAGTTGCGGAAGAAAGGAGTTATTTGGATGCATATTAAAAGTTAAAGTTATTGCGTGTAAATAGTCCACAACTGAAATCACTGAATACTTGGTTATAGTGAAATATATAAAGATACTTGATGCGACGAGTAAAAGAGTCGGATAAATACGGATAATACGGGAATATATGAATTGAAGTGCCGATTTGTCTCTTGCGCTCTGTAATATTACAAATCCGCTTATCAAGAAAAAAACATCAACGCCAATATTTCCCCGGAGAGCAAAATAACTTACAAATGAAAATCTTGTAAGACCCCCCAAGTACCCATTTGGAAAGGAGTGAAATACCAAGACACTAGATGCAGCAAAAAAGCGAAGTAAATCTATGCTTGCATATCTTGTAGACCGCCCTGTTGACATGAGGCTAATTTACTCTAACTACCGTACTTGAAGTGCTCAAATTCTACTTTAAAGCTCAAAGATTATTTAAGAATTTCCGAAACCCTGGTGCGAGGTAATCAGCTCCAGCCAATGACAAATGATTCCAATCCACATATAGCCAACCAGTTTTTTCGTCCCACCTCTTACACTTAGTTTCTGCGCAGAAATATTCCATCGGATCAATGAAATTGATTCCAGCGCTCAATGACATTTCCTTCAAAATTTGCCCAGCCTTCAATGAGCTAATGTCAAGCTTCTTGATATCCATATCTTTTTGAGGATTATAAAAAACGATACAGCAATTGAACTTTCATTCATGAAGAGCGTCTGGTCCGGCCATTCAGGTGATTGCCCAATCAATAGAACCTTGGTTGAAGTACTTAAAGACTTAAGCAACTCAACGTATGCAGGTATATTATCCGACACGTGAACATTGCGGCTAAAAATTACAGCTGCTGGCTTGTATTTAGCTATCCAAGCACTCATTTCATCTTCTGAAGGAATCTTGAAATAAGCGTAAGTTTCAAAATTTAGTTCTCGGGACACAGATTGCAAAGTCAAGAAATAGTGCATTGCGTGAGAGTCGCCAACAAGTAAGATCCTCCCTTTTTGATCTTGATTTCCAACTGAGGATAATTTACAAGCACTTGGCTCAAGATAAACAGATGGACACCCCTTAACTAAGTCCAATACTACCCAGGGCGGAATTTCATTCTTTAACAATCCGAAGTAGTTTGACTGAGTCCCTATAAGTGTGAGAGAGAAAAGTATAAAAGGTACCAACACAAAAACTGAAAGATGTCTTAGGAAACTTATTCGGGAGCTGGAATCATTAGAGATCTCTTCACGAGATTTTCTAAATTTTTGCTCAATCAACTGATAACTAAAATGCCCAATAATTAGTGTGAGGCCAATGGCAATTAACTTTAATAGGATCTTACGATTTTCAGATTGCTGCTCTGTAAATGTAGAGTGCAAACAAAGATATATTATTGGGAAGTGCCACAAGTAAATTGAGTAAGACTTGTCTCCCAAAGACTCTAGATGCCTAATAAAAGGAAGCTTTCTATCTAGGATGCCCCAGTAGATGATTAAAATTGTAAGAATTGTTATCAATAAAGTTGGGTTCTGATTATCCATTAGGCTCAACGCTATAAATACAAGTGAGAATAATCCTAATATGGAATTCTTTTTACGCTTTGTCAAGATCTTAGCATCAATAAGTAAATATAAAATACTTCCAATAAGAAATTGCCAGACGCGCGTGAAAGGAGAATAGAATGTGAACTCAATAAGGAAGCTAGATTTATTGGGGTAAGTCTTTGCAATGGTAGGAAGAATGAGGAAAGAGCTAAGCGACAAGAACATAATTAAATTGAAAACTATGAATGCAAGTTTCTTCGCTGTAACCCGATTTGCGTTTATTCGATGAAAGAAAAAAAGCAATAATGGGAGAATAAGGTAAATTTGTTCCTCAACTGATAGAGACCAAGTATGAATTAGAGGATTTTGATTTGGAGAGAAATAATCACCGGAATATTTCTGTGCTCCAAAATTCCCTATCAGCAAAAGCGCGCTAATTCCTTGAGCAGAAAACTTATACAGATCATTTATATTGCCAAAAATGAAAACTGCTAAGCAAGATAAAGTTAGCATTGCTCCAAGCGCTGGCATCAATCGATAGAATCTCCTGATGTAGAATCTCTTTAAATTGACTCTAAATTGGTTTGAAATGCTTTGAGAGTCTTTGAAAGGGGGTTGCGCATCGGAATGATTAAAAATCTCAAGAATAAGTGGCGCCACAACAAACCCAGTATTCACAAAGAATGTATCCACACCGAGATACCCCAGGTGAAGCCACCGGGTGTCAGCGTGATACACCACAACTGCTATGACAGCTATACCTCTGAGCGCTTGAACATCTCTTCGTAACTTCATAAAGCTCTGACCAGTTGTCCTTTTTCTAAACTATTTGGAAACTCTGTTTGCGTATATTTCTAGCACACCTTGTTGGTGGTTCCGACTTAACGAAGTTAATCTCTATTTTTGCGATATCGCGAAATGTACTACATTTCATGGGGGATGAGATCTTTTTGCTCTAATCTTCACCCATGAAGATTCTAGTTACTGGTGGGGCAGGATTTATTGGTTCTCATTTAGTTGAGAGATTGATCCTGGAAGAGCACGAAGTGGTTTGCCTTGACACCCTTTCTACTGGAAACTTGGCAAATCTAAGCGGGGTAATTTCATCCCCAAGTTTTACATTTATCAAAGGGTCAGTTCTTGATACAGACTTGGTCGCACGATTAGTAGGACAGGTTGATTACGCCTTTCATCTTGCAGCCGCAGTCGGAGTGTTCAATATTGTCAATAATCCACTAGCAAGTCTGTTGACAAATATTCGCGGAACAGAAAATATCTTAGAGTCTGCATTGCAGACCAATACGCCCGTGTTCATCACAAGTAGTAGTGAGGTATACGGAAAGAATACTTCTGACTCATTAAGAGAAAGTGATGACAGAATTCTTGGGAGTCCTGTTGTTTTACGCTGGTCTTATAGCGAGGCAAAAGCAATTGACGAATCACTTGCTTATGCATACTTTATTGAAAAACAGTTAGAAACTAGAATTGTAAGATTCTTTAATACTGTAGGGCCACGGCAATTAGGTGCTTATGGGATGGTTGTTCCGCGCTTCGTTAAATCTGCATTGAATAATGAGCCAATCACAATTTATGGTGATGGTGATCAAACTCGCTGCTTTGCCCACGTGTACGATGTTATCGACGCGGTTATAGCACTTTCGTTTGCTCATAATACAATTGGGAAAGTGATCAATATTGGCAATGACTTTGAAATATCAATTAATAATTTGGCGCAAAAGGTTATTATAGAGACAGGCTCTAGTAGCGAGATTATTTATGTGCCTTATCAAGAAGCTTACGGCGAAGGTTTTGAGGATATGGAACGCAGAGTTCCAAATATAGAATTGATTAAACAGCTGGTTGGCTGGAAGCCTAAGCGTGATCTTTCAACGATTATTAATGATATTGCTGCAGAGATGAAGAAGAATTCTTAAAGCGGAGCAACTCCGGCAAAATCTTTTAATGTATTAGTGCAGTCTAAAATTTTGACTCCTCTAGTAATCAATTGCGCAATGTCCATGCCCGGTTGTTTTATAGCAAGAATGGCGACATCACAATCCCAGGCTAAATCTATAGATTTTGATCCCTCCCACACCGGTACTAGCGGATCGTGCCATGCCACTTCAGCACCTTGCTTTTTGAGGTGATCCTGAAGTGCTGATACTGGAGTTTCTCGAACATCACCTACTCCAGGCTTGTAAGCATCGCCGAGTATTCAGACCTTGGGGTTTGTAATCTTTGCATCAACTATATCAAGTGCG
>Ga0114964_10002428_pt1 | contig 12975 bp, 2 predicted proteins | sample C_131016_MF_Meta_FD_92638 | JGI IMG/M metagenome (GOLD analysis project Ga0114964, IMG submission 92638) | Freshwater microbial communities from Lake Croche, Canada to study carbon cycling - C_131016_MF_MetaG | ecosystem: Environmental > Aquatic > Freshwater > Lake | place: Lake Croche, Canada... | reverse complement strand
AGACGGGTCCCACTGGTGAAACTGGTCCTACCGGCCAAACTGGTCCTACCGGCCAAACTGGTCCTACCGGCCAAACTGGTCCTACCGGCCAAACTGGTCCAACTGGTCAGACAGGACCTACTGGTGAAACAGGACCTACTGGTGAAACAGGTCCAACTGGTCAAACTGGTCCTACGGGTCAAACAGGTCCTACCGGTCAAACCGGTCCTACGGGTCAAACAGGTCCTACCGGCCAAACTGGTCCTACAGGTCAAACCGGTCCTACCGGCCAAACTGGTCCTACTGGTCAAACCGGTCCTACTGGCCCAACTGGCCCAACCGGACAACCCGGTCAAACGGGTCCCACTGGACGCGATGGTTCTGCCACAAACACTGGATGCACAGGGCCAACTGGTCAAACTGGTCCAACTGGTCGAACTGGACCTACTGGCCCAACCGGTCCGACTGGTCAACGCGGTATTCAAGGTTCTACTGGTCTGGCTGGTCCCACTGGGTCCAACGGTATTACAGGTGACACTGGCCCCCAAGGAATGACCGGCCCAGTTGGCCGTAGATTTAATATCAAAACATTTTTTGAAACGACTGCCGCATTCTTGGAATCGGATATTACACAACTGCAATGGCCGCAGGCACACGAAAAGAACCCCGACGTTTTTGGAGATCCTAATCAATTTGCAACTGGTCCTATTTATGGTATTGAAGTCGGTGATTTTATTTTGATTCGTGGCGGAGATTTGTATATGTATGTGGGTGGAACATTGGGTGAAACTGGGCCGTTCAGCACTGTCGACGGAGCATTCAATTACTATGTTGATACCGTTGCTGACCAATATATTATATTAAATACAACCACCCACCCATCTCATATGTTTGAATATATAGGAGATATCGTGAACGAAGGCCTGCTCATGGGACCAACCGGCCCAACTGGTGTAGACGGTTCTGCTACAAATACGGGATGCACTGGTCCTACCGGTCCCACTGGTCAAACAGGTCCCACTGGTCAAACGGGTCCTACTGGTCAAACGGGTCCCACTGGAGCAACTGGTCCCACGGGTCTTACCGGCCCTACAGGCCAGACTGGACCCACTGGCACAACCGGTCCAACTGGTCTTACTGGCCCCACGGGTCCCACCGGTCAAACTGGTCAGACAGGTCCCACGGGTCAAACCGGCCCTACCGGTCAAACAGGTCCAACCGGCCAGACGGGTCCCACCGGCCAAACGGGTCCAACTGGTCAGACAGGTCCTACTGGCCCGACTGGACCAACAGGTGCAACCGGCCCTACCGGTTTAACTGGTCCAACCGGTCAAACGGGTCCTACGGGTCAGACCGGTCCTACAGGTCAGACAGGACCTACCGGCCAAACGGGTCCAACTGGCCAAACGGGTCCCACTGGTCAGACCGGTCCTACGGGTCAGACAGGTCCAACTGGTCAGACAGGTCCAACTGGTCAGACAGGTCCCACTGGACAGACTGGGCCCACAGGTCAAACGGGTCCAACTGGTCAAACTGGTCCTACTGGCCAAACGGGTCCAACTGGTCAGACAGGTCCCACTGGACAGACTGGACCCACAGGTCAAACGGGTCCTACTGGTCAACCTGGTCAGACCGGTCCCACGGGTATCGCCGGAACTACCGGAAATACCGGACCATTCGGACCGACTGGTGTTGGTAATGTGCTTCGATTCCAGACGATTAATCGCACGGGCGGTAACATATCATACGACAATGTCAGCACAGTTGAACTGGACACTTCGACCGGATACGGTATTACAGGTGACGCCGCCAACAAGTTTGTGCGCCTGACGATCGAATCCACATTCAAAACGTGGAAGGTTGCCGGCCAGTCCGATTTGGTGGCGTCCGGACTGGATACCGCAACGTTTGTGGCGGGTGATAATATTCGCCTGACTACCGTTCCAACGACTGGCAGCAAATCGTTGACGATTGGTGTTACCGGAATGGGTATCTTCCAGAAAGATGTGTCAAACAACGTGTATTATATTGCCGGCACTGTCGGATGCGGAACGAGCACACCCGACGCCAGCTATAATCTGGACGTTAGCGGCAACGGCATCAAGACAACCAGTATCAACGTGATTAGTGACTACCGAATCAAGCAGAACGTGCAAGACATGGATATATCGGACGCACGGTTCTCGGTAGACAGAATGCAGCCCATTAGCTACTACAATACACTCACATCTCGAACGGACTACGGGTTCATAGCTCACGAACTTCAGCGCGAATACCCAGACCTCGTGAACGGTGTCAAAGATGCCGAAGTGATGCAGTCAGTGAATTATAACTCCATCATCGCCATTCTTGTGAAGGAAATTCAAACTCTCAAGCAGCAAATGAGCGAACTTTTGAAGAAGTGAATGTTTATCTGGATGATAATATGAGAATAATATAGCAATAAAACAATAAATAACAACTTGTAATCTCAAAAATAATAATTATATTACAATATTTTATAATTAGTATTTGTTTCAAAACGGGATACATACATACATACATACATATACACCATATACATATGTTGTTTCTACTCATAGATAAAATAAAAAAATATGTGAATCGCGCAAGCGACGACGCTCATCTGCTTGCAATTATAGTCGCATTCATTGTGTGGATATCATATTGCAATTATAAAGAGAGAATAATGCCAAATAAACCAGGAACCGAGACGTTTGCCCCGTACACACACAGTAGGCACATTAATTACCAATTACCAATACATTCATAAAACAAATATGAATAAATTAGTATTTAAACGTTACTTATATTTTTGAATAGACAATAATCACAAACTTTAAATTTTTACAATTTATTACCAATTTTCACCATATACATATTCATATCATGACAACAGTTCTTCCTGCAAATGAAGGAATAAAAACCGGTGCCTTTGCTGTGTTGGACTCACTTGAAAAGCACATGGCGTCATTTCATATTAGCGAAGGGTATACTGCACAGGACCGAAACCAGACCGGGTTCTTTATTGACCTTGTTAACTCTTTTGCACCCAAACGCATTCTGGAAATTGGATTCAATTCTGGGCATAGCAGCGTATCTCTGCTTACTGCATCTGCACCAAATTCTGAGGTTGTCAGTTTCGATCTTGGCGAACACTATTATGTGGACCATGCAAAGGCATTTGTGGACACGCATTTCCCGGGGCGTCACACGCTAATCAAGGGAAACAGTGTGGAGACGGTCGAAAAATACGCCAACGATAACAAGGCGCGGTGCGGCGATAAAAACGCGTTTGACATGATGTTCATTGACGGCGGTCATTTTTCCGATATTCCGTTGCGCGATTGCATCAACTGCATGCGCCTTGCCGGCGAAAACACGATTGTTATTATCGACGATATCGTGATAACAAATCGACACCGCATACGACCATGGAACCATTCGCCAAATTACGCGTGGACGCTCCTCTGCGATACAAACTACGTCATGCAAATCGACAGAAAGGAATTCGTGGAGGACCGCCCCGATGATGGGCGCGGATTCGCGTGGGGTCGATTCAATGCTGCGAAAATATCCGCAGAACCGGCGTATAAGCAGTTCAAGCTGCTATTCAAGAACCAGAACCGCACTACGCTGGTAAATACCATGACGCATTTTTACCAGCTGCGTGACCGCATTCATCTTGGCGCCGCATCTGAAACCTTTTTGGACTATTTTGAAAATGATACAGAACGCGAAACGCAGCTCGCCAAATTTTACAAAGGGTTTGCTCTTGCACACTTGGAGCCCGCGGAAGGGATTGCCAGTTACGAGAATTTGCTTCGAATTCCAAACGTGAGCGACGACCTTAAATTTTACACGAACTGCAATTTGCCACATTTGTATTATCGCAATCGCTCGCAAGAAATTCCGAAACTCATCCATTTGCTGTTTTTTGGAGAAACCGAGTTTCATAACTTTCACGACCGGTGCGTTCGGTCCATGCTGTTTCATATGCGCGACTATCAAATCATTATTTATAACAGCACCGAACCCGTCGGTAACGCGTATTGGGATAAATTGAAAACGCACCCGCGCGTGAAAATCGAGCGGATTGACGTTCCTACCCATTTTGACGGATTTGAACTGTCGCATTTTCAATACAAGGCTGATGTTGTTCGCCTCGAGGTGCTATACAAGCACGGCGGCGTATACCTGGATTTGGACATGCTCATCGTCCGCAATTTCGATGAAGTGTTTCGAACCGGCAAGGACCTGTACTTGTCCCGCGAAGGCGAGGGTCCGGGATTAATAAATGCGTTCATCGCCGCAAAACCGAAGAACGAGTTTCTGAAAATATGGCTGGACCATTTTAAAACGGGACTTCGGATGGGCGTGTGGGCGTACCACATTCGCGACACCAACCGTCTGCTTTTAGAGAAGCATCCCTATTATGAATCCAAATTTGGAATTGAAGTGTTGCACCATGAGAACTTTTTTCCAATTCCATGGACTGCGCGCGACGTGTTTGACGGGTCACGCAAATTCGAATTTACTGCCAAACATTACGGCGTGCACTTGTTCGAAACCATCCTGATCGACGCGATTAAACGCAACGATTTTTTCAGCTACTTGCCCAATGCGGACGTGTGCATTGACGCACAATACGTGAGCGCAATCCCCGCACCACAGCAGATTATGAAGCTCGTGAATGAAATTGTTGTTCTTACAACCGACCAGCGCACCGACAGACAAAATGTGCTGCGCGAGCATTTCGTATCGCGCGGTTTGAATTTCACGTTTCTGCAGAATAAAATGCACGCGAAACCGGTAATTGGGTGTTTGGAGGCACACATTTCAGCCATTCATCGCGCGCGCGACCGAAACTACGATGCCATCATGATTTGTGAAGACGATGTTGTGATTACAGATGCCATGATGTCAAAATTCCGAACCGATGCGTTGCCGGATGAATGGGATATGTTGTATTTTGGAGGGATTTTGACTCAGTCTCTGGAAGGGCGAACCCCGGACTGGGTGCGCGGAGTGATTTGGTGCAATCACGCGTATGTTGTAAAGCGACACATGTATGACCAGATATTGAATTTTTATTACACAACTTACGCTCGACGCGAAATCGCACAGCCGATTGAAATTCGAAGCGATGGGACTGTAATAGATACCAAACCCGAAGCACCACCAGGTTTAGCAATCGATGCCATGTATAGTGCGCATTTTCACAAAACGCACAAATGCTGGCTGGCAGTTGATCAATATATTGTCCAGCGCGAAGACTATAGCAATATTGACTGTAAAGTGAAATGGGCCAATAATTTCAACTGGGATACCTTTACGATGAAATATATTTAGAGTTATTATTTGTATTTAAGAAGTGATATTTTTGGTTCGGGTTTATTTGTTTATTTACATAATTTTACTTATTTTTGAAATAAAAATAAGTAAATTTATTTGTCATCTAAAAATAATTATATATATATGTATATATACATACATATAATACCAATAATACATAATATATAAATAACTGGATATATTTGAATATGTCTAATAAACTGGCTCCAGAATTCCTAAAAATTGTCAATGCTTCTCAATTTAAAAATATGGGAAATAGAATTTTAAACAAACATGGAAAAGGAAGCCAGAGTAAACAACTAAACGCAAAACTACAAAGAGCACTTAGGTTTACAAATGATAATGCAATGAATGTGACTATGCCAATACCGTGTATTACTTCCAATAACGAAGAAGCAATTGCGATTGTTGACGAGATTAATAAGGAGAATAATGGTCCTGCCGATAAAGGGGTTAGTGATATAACTGGCAGTTTAACTGATGTGGCTAAATTATTAGATAAAATTGCAGTCAAATCTAATTTAAATTGTAAGGATGATGATCTAAAACCGGCGAAAGATAGTGATGATAAACAAGCATTGATACTTGAGTATACAAATAATTTTAACGACAATATTAGAAGGGAGGTAGAACCCGAAGTTTCGAAGCTTGAAAAAGTTCTAAACGACACCATTGCTCCCAGTGTCGATTCTACTGGAAATATTAATGCAACTGGAATTTTAACACCTATTCATAGTATATCAGTTGTATCGGGTGGTAATAGCCTGAATAGCCTGACATTATCTGATGAGCATGAAGAAGCTATACTTTCTGGAATTACCGAAACAGTAGGCGAGACTGTTTTACCTATGGGCGACAATCAAGCAGTTGATTTATTCCCACCTGTAGAAATAAAAGAAAATAAACCAATTACACACGACCAGCCGAAGGTTACTATAGAAAGTGCCGAATCTGAAGACCGTATTGTTGCTACAGCTAAAGATTTCAAAAACTATGGTAGTCTTTTAACAGAACAATTTAAAGCCCTTTCAAAATGGTTAAAGGAAGCAAAACTCACCAGTATTTATAAATTTAGGTCTGACTTATCGCCCATATGTAATGCTATAACTAATTTCTTAACGTCTACACTTCAGTTGGGGATATTGAATATATGCATACTAGTTAAAAAATGTATAACGTCGTCTCGTTTATTTTTTAAATCAACCAAAGACCGGATTCTTAACATGGATGGTGAATATACAAAAGAAGTTACTATTATGAAACAGGGTAAACTGACAAAAGATGAGTTTAAAGAAGTAGCAGAATCGGTTAATAAGCTTTTTGATAGGTCCAGTTGGTGTGAAATTAAAGGTGATAGCCTTGTAGTTTCGTTTAAATATAATATAACAATTGTTGAACAAACAAAGGCCACCGCCGCTATGTTGGAGATAATAAGAAAAAAATATGCGACGTCTGATGATAAATTTAGACAAGAAGTCAGAGCATATGAAGCCGAATTGTTAAAATTTATGAAGAATTCAGCATCATCAGCAGCAGCAACAGCATCAGCAAAATATAATGAAACAGCACAAGCTTATAATGATTATATGAAACAAATGAATGATGAAACGAATGATTATGTAGATAAACTTTGTGACGAGTTGACAAAAGGTATGAAAGATATCATGGATAGACTATTAGCACTGAGAGAACCTGCCAAGAACAAATTAAAAGAATTTGGTAGCTTTATTGCTAGTTATTTAACTGAAGAAAGTCTCTCAGCACTAAAAGAAAAGATATACGCACACATGGACAAAATTGAAACTGACACTGTCACGGCAAGAGATCAATTATTGAAAGATTTTAGGCGTGCAAACATAAGATGTATTAAAAAAAATGGCAAGTCAATTGGAGCCATGTTATCTGAATCTATATTTAAACCCTTAGTAACAGGGAGTGACGCAAGTATTCTTTTTATTTTAAACCTTACAGACGAACATGATGCAACCACAATGCTAAGTAGATTTTTATATGATGCGAGTATTCTCTCTTCGCATGGATATATACATTCTATGGAGCGTTCACATAGAATCCTATTAAAATCGTATGATGAATTAAATACATCGTATGAAAAATTGAAAAAGACTCAAGCTGAAACTCCATTACTTGGTGAGTATGGTAAATATGTTGGTTTCGTAAATAAAATGTTTAACGTAGATTCCAGAGGAACACCTGCAAGTTCTCTGATAAGGGAAGCCAAAATTAATCACCTTAGAATGGCACAAGGCCTGTCTAATCTCAAAGGGGGTCAAGTGTTTTCAGCTCTTATAGGTGTTTTGTGTCCAGGAACATCTATGAATGCTACTATTACAGATGCATATGGTAAATATAATAAAAAAAAACAGCCAATAGCCGATATTGCTCGTCTTGCTGCTATGTTAATTGATCTCGATACGTTTGAAAAGCAAATACTCACAGGTAAGGTTACAAGCAGTGTGCGCAGGGCTGTGTCTGTAATTGGGGCCGTTACCGGAGCTAACTTTCTGAAGAGGGGTTTACAATATGCTGCACCAAGCGTATTTAAACATTCTGTTTCAGTCGATCGTTGCAATAGTATCGAGCAAGGAGCTAAAGGTAGCGGGCGAGCTGATATCGCCAGTATAGTTGGATCGGTTGTTCCGGTGGTAACAGGAGTAGTAGCATCAGCTGTTAAATTAGCACCATACGCTCTTACTACCGCGATGACTACTGTTTGGCGACAGTTCTATCCGGATGATAAAGCAGCAGTAATCGCGTTTAATGCATCAACATATGCCGCGTTATGGGTGGCGGGAAACGCCTTAGCAGAAACTTTGCGTCATCGCCTTCGTTTGTCTATGCCGTTATGCGTTATCGTAGAATGCGGCGATCACGGTAAATTAAATTTACCATTACAGCAAATCAATGCTACTGGCACGCAATTTTCAACCATTACACGGTCCCCCGATGAGTCGTTTTCAATAGAACCAAAAAATAGTTTCATTCAGCTTAAACAAGCGTTACAAAAAAAATATGTCGCTTTAGATATGAAAGCTGCAGTAGATGAACTCAGAATTCTAATAGTAAAACATATATGCGATACATCATCTTATGATGATCGTCGTAACCAAATATTCATGGATGATGTTTTTACCTCTACATCTGTAACGAAGGATTTATTTAAAAATAGACCACCGATGTATAGTTTTAAGGACTACTTGCTTTTATATTTTGGTAAGAATGATATGATGTTTACATTAGAATTCAAATTTGTGCAATTTTTGTATATGATAGGTAATGAATACGGAGACAATTATATTGATTTTATAATAGAACACTATCAAAATATTAGTGGTGTAGGGAAAGATTTGCGGACCAGCGCCAGAGACGACAGCACAACTCCTCCTCCTCCTCCTCCTCATCCTCTTACTTCTTTGCCTCAAGCGGCGGCGGCGGCGACGGCATCTCCTCAAGCGGATACTGTGGCGGCTGCGGCGGCTGCGGCGGCTGCGGCGGTAATAGCTGCTGCTCAATTGGCTGGTAATATACCCCCCGCCCATGGAAGCGTGGCTCTTCCTCAATCGGCTGCTGTTAGTATACCCCCCGTCCCTCGAAGCGTGGCTCTTCCTAACCCCAATCTTCCTCCTCATATTGCACCTGCACCTCTTGCACATCATCCTGATCCTGCAGCTAACAATATGCCCGAAATATTGATCAACTCAAACAAGGTAGACGACAATATTCTTTTAATAATATCCGCATTAGTTAAAGAAATTAAAAGTACAACTTCTGGGGAGTCGTCAGAATCAGATGTACTAGCGTTGTTGAGAGCTAAGATAAATCAAATGCTCGATGCAAACACTTTATCAAGAGAAGAGGCGTCGGTTCTTGTAAAAGCTTTAGTATCTCAAGAACAATTTGCAAACAATAATCCCGAACAAATTAAAGAACTTATAGAAATTAGAAGGACAATTCAAAAAAAGGACACTGAATTTGAAGACCTAAGTAAACTTGTCAAACAACTACAAACTGATATGAAACGTAAACATAATACTACTATTAGTACTGAGATTTCAGCTATTAATTCGAAACTGATTGATAATATAACACAAGACATAGCTAGAGAAACTGCTCTGGTGACTAAGTTTATTGCTGCTGCTAGTAATGATAACGCCAAAGACATTAATCCTACGTCGCTTAAACATGTTAAACCAGATGATGTTGCTACACTTGTAAAGCTTATTTCGGACCGGACATTTGGGACAGATACAATCGAAATGTTTAGTAATTTTTTATCCGAAATAAGTGATAAGATTCCGATTCCATCATTTCAATCAGAAACACCCCGCAAACCCACCACACCCACCACGAAATCGCTAATAGCGCAAGTTCTTGCAGCTATGCAGGCACAATTAGCTATTACTGAACACACATATAAACAGATGAAACAAGACCCTGGCAAACTTGGTGAAATTTCTTTAGTTCCCGTTCTTAATAAAGCTCTTCTTGGTCAGCAGAGTGCTGGAAAATGTAGAAATAAATCGCGAAAAATGCGAAAAATGCGAAAAACTCGAAAAATATCACGTAATCGCAGAAATAATAGAAACAGAAACAGAAGTAATATGATGAGAAGTTCCACGAGAAAACCCCAAAAATATGTTAAAAGATATTCAAAGAAGTATTAAATAAATAACTAATAAACTAATAACTAATAAATAATAAATCATCTAACCACATGATTTATTATGTATTCGTATTCATATATTCACGTCGTATTCGCATCACGTATTGTATTCGCATATAAAAACCAGACCTATTTTTTATTATTTTTATACTTCTTTTTATTTTTTGTAAAAATATTACCTCGCACCACCGTACGCCTCATTGTTCTTGTTCTTGTTCTTACCCGTTTCAATTTAGTAGATTTTTTTTTATTTTTCTTTGTAATTGTTGTTAATTTGTGTTTGATTGTAATATTTTGTTTCTTTTTTACATTATTACTTCTCGGTCCGCCTCCACCTCTGGCAAAGTAATTACCGTAGTCGCGTTGTTTGCGCCCAAACTGCATTTTCAGACGGAATTGTTGAAAAAATTCAGACCATAACCCATGTTTCGATGTTTCATTAGGCAGGTCCCCCGTAAACGATTTTTCCTTTTTGGAAGTGTAAACCCTATGAGCTGCGTAAACGATAAGCGTAATACCCGTACTTACAGCGAAGAACTTTATGATCATATCAGGATTATTATCGGTGATGTCATTAATCGTATTTCCAACTTTTTGCATAATTGGAGGTATACTTTTCAGATTGGCTTGGTCTTTTAGTGCCTTTATTCTATTATTTTCGGTTAGTTGTTTCAAAATCTTTTCAAACATATCTTTATGAGATGGAAGCGTCTCGAATACTGCAAGTGCCCTGCTCTTATCATCAGCGGATGATGTTGGATTAGTTAATTTTGCTACAATCATTTTTAGTTGGTCCGCCTGACAAATATCCATTACGTTTGCTATAGCTGGGTCATTTAAAAATGAACTGCTACCTTTGATGACGGACAATATGTGTGCTCCGATATTTGAAAGTGCTTCTAACTCTTTTTCACTATTATGAATTGTTCTATAATTGTGTATTGCGTCAACAAATGTTGATGCAAGCACGCCACCAGCGGGACTTCCGCCAATTGTAGCTGCTATACCACTAACTGTCTTGGCTATATCAAATATGTTCTTATCCTTCAATTTAGAGATTTCGCCGTATATTATGGTCCCTAATTCAACGGGAATATAATCTACAACCGCATTGGTTAGAGCACTAATAAAGCCTGCTTGATTGGGATTATTTATTCGGCTACAAACAATATTTGTCGCGCTCGTTACATCAAGAAGTTGTATGTCATTAGGTACATCAAGTCCATTACTAAAACCATAAAGCATCTTTAATGTGGCACGCACTGTAATTCTGAATTGTTGTATACAATTGTCGTTCTTAGTAAGTTCGCATTCTTTCACATATGCTGCCAATTTACTTGGGTTTTGTATTGCATCGACTAATTTGGTATTGTCGGGAAAATTCGTCACTGCAGCGTGTTTTACTATTTTTAAAACTGTTCCTTTTAGTTGGTCGGTTTGATGTGGTGTGGTAAGTCGCTTTTTATCTATAAGCTTCTGGGTAAATTTGGATAATACTTCAATTGCACTGCTCCACGGTAGTTTGTCTATAGGTGTATCACGGGTCATTGTTTTTGTAAGACTTTTATATACCGAGTCCGAGGTTACAAGTAATCTCTCAGAATTCTTGTCGTAGTCACCCTGCATGCGGTAATTTATATCATTCAACAATTGTTCGGCGTTATCATACTTCCCATTTGTATCGGTTACGCCACTTACTACAAGACCCAGTGCTTCAAGATATGGCAGTCCTTCATTCCTGGCCGAAAGCATCGCTGCATATGTAGGGTTGGAGGTGCCTACCGCCGTCGCCATTGCTATCGGATCACTATTAAACTGGGACGTGACAAAGTCATGATAAATCCTTTGTCCATTTCGGGCGACCCCAATTTTATTTTTTCCATCTTTGTTTAATTCAACATAACTTTTCATTGTGGGAGTATCCAATATCGCCTGAGTGATACTATCTCGAGCACCGAAGACGTTTGCAAGGACGGGTTCGTTCAGCTTATCCCCCAATGCAGGCATAGTTTCTTCCATTGGACGAAATGAGGCCTTTTGAAAGGAATCTGAAATAGCTACGGATATAGGTTTGAGAGTTTCCATTACCCATTTATTAACCGCTATGTTAACCGCCGGTGTGGTGGCAGGTGTGGCAGAGATGCCAGGGCTTGATTGTTTTATAAACGTATCGATACCGCCAGTGCTCAACGAGTTTGAAATACCTGTAATTGCATTGTATACATCGTCTGGTTTATAGGTTTCCATGATGGTATTTAAATTTCCGTAAGAAGTCTCGAATATGCTGGTCATTCTAGTATCCAACATATTTCCCGCAAGGGTTGTTTTAAAATTTGCGCTAAGATTATTGCTAAAATTGGCAGCGGTAACCCCACCCACTATTGTGACTACAATCGCAGAAACTGCAAGTAGTAAACTTATCCATTTTGTTTTACTCCATAAAAGTTTAACTGCTCCATTAACTGCTCCCTTCATATAACAAAAATTAAAATAGTACGCTACGAATAATCCAATTGAGACCGAAAATTGTATCCCTGGTCCAAGGTTAGCTATAAACTTACCTAACGTTATAGCAGCAGCAGCACTTGGAACTGAAAATGCACTCATAACAAATCTAATAATTGATAATGCATTAAATTCACCACCACGCCCATTCCATCTTTTTATTGTTTTTTTTATATTTTTCATATTTCGTCGTCGTATTGTAGATATTTTTCTTCCACCGGTAATAGGCTTATCTGCTTCCACTGCTTCCACATCGATTTCAGTTATTGTTTTTTTTTTATTTATGTCATCGCAATCTTTCCAACTCATAAATATATCTTCTGGTTCTTTATCTGACACAAGATCCGCATATTCAGCACCAATAAAGCCATCAAATGCGTAACGTAACTGTGTAGAAATGCTTATTTCTTCATTTTTTAGTATAATTAAAAAATCATCGTGAAACAAAGAGTCGT
>Ga0114964_10002427_pt1 | contig 12975 bp, 11 predicted proteins | sample C_131016_MF_Meta_FD_92638 | JGI IMG/M metagenome (GOLD analysis project Ga0114964, IMG submission 92638) | Freshwater microbial communities from Lake Croche, Canada to study carbon cycling - C_131016_MF_MetaG | ecosystem: Environmental > Aquatic > Freshwater > Lake | place: Lake Croche, Canada... | reverse complement strand
TTTTATAAATAATAGACAGTTTTCCCATACCGATTGCGCAGTTTTGCTCATGTTTTGTTTAAAATTATTGTAATTACTTATAGGTTTTTATACCGTAGAAGAGTATGAAAATCTTCCTGTTTTTTGGGATAACAAATATGTGAATAAAATTCGTTAAAAAAAAATTTTAATGGTATTGATTTTTTAAAAATATTATTGTAAAGGACGGTAAAAACATAGATTAACTGTAATAATGAGTAGATGAAAGAACATAAAATACAAGTAAGAGTTCGGTACTCTGAAACGGACCAAATGAGCGTTGTTTATCATGGAAATTATGTGCCATATTTTGAAATGGGACGTGTAGAATGGCTTAGGGACAAAGGGATTTCATATAAAAAGCTGGAAGAAAGTGGAATTGCCTTGCCCATAGTTTCGATGACTATAAATTACAAAAAACCAGCACGTTATGATGACTTACTTACTGTTGTTACGCAGTTTAAAAGTCAATCTTCCGTAAAGATTGAATTTGATTGCGAAATCCGCAACGAAAATAACGAGTTATTAACAACTGCTTATTTTTTGTTGGTTTTTGTCGATATAAATTTAGGAAAGCCTATTGCTCCGCCGCAATATGTTTTGGATGTCTTGAAAGACTGATTCGTTACATTTTTTTGATGGAAATTTCAAATAAAGAGGTAAAGATATCGAATATTATTTCGGCATTTTTTTTTCTAGTCGCGATTACAATTTTGCAACTTTCGTTCATTTCCTGAGATATTATTTCAAGGTTTTTTTCTTTGATAATTCTCATTACTTTGTTTATGTTTTTATAGGCAAATTGAATTTCGTATTGAATGTTAATTGTTTTCTCAATGATTTCAGATTCTAGTAATGCCAAATTTGCAGCAGTTCGGTAGGCGGAAATTAATCCTCCAACGCCTAGTTTTATACCGCCATAAAAACGCACTATTACAATTAAGATATTTGTTAAACCAAGTGATTGTATTTGACCATAAATTGGCATTCCTGCTGAATTTGTTGGCTCTCCATCATCGTTTGCACGAAAATAAACTGTATCGGTCCCTAATTGAAATGCATAGCAAAAATGTACTGCTCCATAGTGTATTTTACGCAATTTTTCTATGTTTTGTTTGATTTCTTCTTCTGTTAAGACAGGGAATGCGTAACCATAAAATTTACTATTTTTTTCTTTAAAAAGTATTTCATTTGACGGTTTTGCTAATGTTTTGTAAGTATCTTGTGTATTCAAAAGTTATAATGGCAAGTGTTTTTGGTCAAATAAATTAACGACATCTTCTGTTCCTACCTGTAAATTCCAGACGTGAATTCCCAAGTTATGGGCTATGTCGGTATTTGATTTCCTATCATCAACAAATAATGTTCTTTTTGGTGATAAATCGTGTTTCTTTATTAAAGTGGTGAAAATTTCGGGATCAGGTTTGCGCATGCCCATTTCATACGAATAATATACTTTTTCAAAACAACGATAGAAATCGCTGTAGAAGGACATCCCTACCTTGTGTTCAAATCGGCTTATGTGTATTGAATCTGTATTAGTCAAGAGAAATAGGCGGTATCTAGTTGATAGCATTTGAAGAAATTCTAGCCGATAGAGCGGGAAATCCCCAATTGAAGCGTTCCAAGCTAGACGAATGTCTTCAACACTTGCATTTGGTATAAATTTAAAAAACGTCTCAATGAACTGTAATTCTGTAATCTGCCCTTTTTCAAAAAGATTATTGCAAGCAATTAAATCTTCGTTGGGGCCATCTAAACCTAATTTTTTAAATGCAGTTTTAGAAGCTTCTTTGTCAAGATTGATAAAAACGTCTCCAAAATCGAATATAATGGTATTAATCATGGTTGTAAAAAAGTTTAAGTTCGTCGTCTTTGATCTTACTCGTCTGAAAAAATCCTTTCAGAACGGGTGCTTTAATTCCATCTGCTAATAGTGTGTTACCTGTAAAAACTCGAGCTTCATCCCAAAGATTGTCATCTATAAACGTTTGAAGTGTTTGTCGTCCACCTTCAATAATTACAGATTGTATTCCTAGTTTATATAATATTTTAATACTGTTTTTGGTTAGCTGATTATCAAAGATAACACTTTCAAAAATAAGATTTTCATCGGCTATGACATTTTCTTTTTCCGTGATGATTATTGTTTTAATACTTTTATCGAACACTTTAAAGCTGTTTGGGATTTTTAGCTTGCGATCTAGAATAATTCGAATTGGGTTAACTCCTTTCCAATCGCGTACATCAAGTATAGGATTGTCATCTAATACGGTTTGAGTGCCTACTAAAATGGTCTGTTCTTCACTTCGCCATTTGTGGACCAGTTGGCGAGAAAAACTGTTTGAAATCCAAACTGGTTTTATTGTATTTTTTTCCAAGGGAGCTATAAAACCATCAATACTTTGGGCCCACTTTAATATAATATAAGGCCGTTGTTTATTGTGAAAAGTAAAAAAACGTTTGTTAAGTTCGTAGCATTCTTTTTCTAAAACACCTACTTTAACATTCGTTCCGATTTCCATTAATCTTTTGATTCCAGCTCCTGCAACTATATCGTTACTGTCAATAGTACCAATAACCACGTTCGGAATTTGATATTTTATTATTAAATCGCAGCAAGGAGGTGTTTTTCCATAATGGTTGCAAGGTTCTAGCGTGACGTAAATAGTTGATTTTGACAATAGAGATTTGTCCTTAACGGAATTTATTGCATTTACTTCGGCATGCGGTTCTCCCGATTTACGATGCCAACCTTCACCAATTATCGTATTATTGTATACAATAACACTGCCTACTAAGGGATTTGGGAAGGTGGTTCCTATTCCGTTTTTTGCTAATTGGATGCACCGCTTTATGTAAAATTCATGTATATTCACAGCACAAAAATAAGACAATACTTTTAGAATGGGTAGTATCAACATTAGAGAAATTCAAAAGGAAGATAATGCACAAATCGCTTCAGTAATTCGGGAAGTTTTTAATTCTGATGGATTTCCAAAAATAGGGACTGCCTATGCCGATATTCAATTGGATTATCTGTTTGAAACTTATAATAAACCTCGTGCAGTTTATTTTTTACTAGAGGATAATGGCCTTATAGTAGGAGGAGCGGGAGTGAGTCAGCTAGAAAATTCTGAAGAGAATATTTGTGAATTACAAAAGATGTATTTTCTAAGGGAAGCTCGCGGGAAAGGTTATGGCTTGTACTTAATTCAAAAATGTTTGGATAGTGCAGCCAATTTTGGATATGATAAATGTTATTTAGAAACTTTGAATGAAATGATGACTGCTCAAAATCTCTATAAGAAAGTAGGTTTTGAATATCTTTGCGAACCTCTCGGAGATACTGGTCATACTAATTGTCCAGTCTGGATGATAAAGAAATTATAAATGCTCGTAAAAAATTACAAAAATATATTTGCTAAAGAGCTTTCTTCAATTTATGACGATAAAGAAATTGAAAGCTTTTTTTATCTCACTTTGGAACATATTCACAAAAAAAAGCGCATTGATTTAGCACTTGATCCCAAATTCGAATTAAATTCAAGCCAATTACTATTATGGCAAAATATATTGGCCGACTTAAAAAAACATAAGCCAATTCAATATATTTTAGGTGAGACAGCGTTTTACGGTTTACCTTTTAAAGTTGATGAAAATGTTTTGATTCCACGACCAGAAACTGAAGAATTGGTTGACTTGATTTTGTCGACAAATCGTTGTCGTGAAGGTCTCAGAATATTAGATGTTGGAACAGGTAGTGGATGTATAGCTATTGCGTTAAAAATGAATATGCTTTCTTCTCAAATCGATGCAATTGATGTTTCTGAATTGGCTTTAAATAAGGCTAAGTTGAATGCGGAGCTTAACAACGTAGCGGTGTCATTTTTTTTGAAAAACATTTTAGAAATCGAAGATCTAGGAGTTCAGTACGATATTATTGTATCGAATCCACCCTATGTTCGGACTATGGAAAAAATTGAAATTAATCCAAATGTTTTAGATTACGAACCGCATTTAGCATTGTTTGTTGATGATCATGATGCATTACTTTTCTTTAGAAAAATTGCACAATTTGCACTAAAAAATTTAAATCCAGAGGGGAAGTTGTATTTTGAAATTAATCAATATTTGGGAAATGATACTGTAGCGTTGTTGCAACAATTAAAGTTAAAAAATATAGTACTTCGGAAAGATATTTATGGTAATGACCGAATGATAGAAGCTACTCTATAATTATTCATAGCGCAATGCTTCTATAGGGTCGAGATTAGCTGCTTTTATTGCAGGATAGAGGCCAGAAATTAGCGCTACAATAAAGCTGGTGATAAAGGCGGCAATCATGGCGCCCCACGGAATAACAAAGTCCCAATCTGCTGCCATACAAATTGCGAAGCCAATAATTATTCCAAAGATTATTCCGAAAACACCACCTAGTTGACCAATTGTTAATGTTTCAACAAAGAATTGAAAAGCAATGTTGCTTTTGGTGGCGCCTAATGCTTTTCTAACCCCTATTTCACGGGTCCTTTCGGTTACAGAAACAATCATTATATTCATCAAAGCAATAGATGATCCCAGTATTGTAATTATTCCCATAATCCAAGCTGACATTCCCAAAAAACCAGTAAGTTCTGCGATTCTATTAAGTAGATCGTCACTTCTCGAAATGGAAAAATTATCTTGCTCAACCGGATTAAGTTTTCTAATTTTTCGCATCGTAACTAAAGCGTCATCTACCGCTTCATCCAACAATTCAGTTTTGCTAATCATCGCACTTAAAGAATAGTTAATATTGGGCGCAGAAAACATTGAACGAGCAACTTGAATCGGAATCATGACCCGTAAATCCTGACTATTACCAAAGGTGGAACCTTTTTCTTTTAATACACCAATTACTTTAAATTTTGCACCACGAATAGAAAGTGTTTTGCCGATTGGGTTTATATCTTTAAAGAGTCCTTTTGTCGCAAAGTCTGAACCTACTATGCAGTAATATACATTATTAGAAATGTCAAAAGTATTAAAGTTTCGTCCTTCAGTCACTTCAGTGCCTGAATTTGGTAGATAGTATTCATCTATCCCTAGTATAGAAATTTCTGGATCAGTTTTTTGATTTTCATGTTTTACTTCTGCTGTGGAAGTTGCAACAAAGGACAAAGAGGTTTGGGTAAATGGATAATTGTAATGTTCTTTAAATGCTTTAGCTTGGGGGTAGGTAATGATAGGATTTATTTTTTCTACTTCATCGCCACCGTGTCGTCTACTTCGACTTTCGTATTGACTAATGTTGAAAGTGTTCGAGCCCATTGAGGCAAAACTTGAATTCAGATTGTAATCAATTGCAGTTACTACCGTCAAAATAGCTACTAAAGCGGTAATCCCCAAGGCGATAATTATAATTGTAAATATGGTGCGTAGCAATTGTGTTCGTATGGAACTCAATGCAATTTTTACATTTTCTTTGATTAATCCAATCATAATGGTAATTTGACACTAAATTACAGTATTTGTTACAAGAATATTTAAATGGAACTGTAAAATAGTTTTAAAAAATAAGATATTTGCACATTGGCAACGTTTTAGTGTAACATCAGACAAGGTGTCAATTGAAATGTTTTCAATTTGAAAGATAATTTAATTAAAAAAATGGCACAAAAACCAAGTATTCCCAAAGGTACCCGAGATTTTACTCCGAAAGAAGTTTCAAAGCGTAATTATCTTATGACTATAATGCGTAATCATTTTGAGAAATTTGGTTATCAACCCATAGAAACTCCTTCCTTTGAAAACTCAGAGACTTTAATGGGTAAATATGGAGAAGAGGGAGATCGATTGATATTTAAGATATTAAACTCCGGAGATTATTTAGAAAAAATCTACCCTATTGATTTACAGAATGTTAACTATAAACAATTAACTGGAAAGATTTCTGAAAAGGCACTTCGTTACGATTTGACAGTTCCCTTTGCGCGTTATGTTGTACAACACCAAAATGAAATTGAGTTTCCTTTCAAGCGCTATCAAATACAACCTGTGTGGCGCGCTGATCGACCTCAAAAGGGACGATTTAGAGAGTTTTATCAATGTGATGCCGATGTAGTTGGTTCCACTTCATTGTGGCAAGAAGTTGAGTTGGTACAATTATATGATTCGGTTTTTACTGAATTAGGATTAAATGGTGTGACCATTAAAATAAATAACAGAAAGATATTGTCAGGTATTGCAGAGGTTATTGGTGCAGCTGATAAGTTGATTGATTTTACAGTGGCTTTAGATAAGCTTGATAAGATAGGTGAGGAAGGTGTTAAGAAAGAGATGTTCGAAAAGGGCATAACCGCGACGGCAGTAAAGAAAGCCCAGCCTTTATTTGACTTCACTGGAACTATTGCGGAGAAGTTGGAAAAGTTAACGGTTTTACTTGGTTCCTCGGAGGTAGGTAAAAAAGGAATTGAAGAATTACGTTTTATTTGTGATACTACGTTACAACTGGGCTTAAAACAAGCAAATTTAGATTTAGATGTGACCTTAGCACGCGGATTAAATTATTATACTGGAGCTATTTTTGAAGTTACTGCTCCTGAAGGTGTTGCTATGGGCTCTATAGGTGGTGGTGGTAGATATGATGATTTAACTGGTATTTTTGGATTGAAAGACATGAGTGGTGTAGGGATTTCTTTTGGATTAGATAGAATTTATTTAGTGTTGGAGGAATTGAATCTTTTTCCAGAAACGGTAACAACTTCAACCAAAGTAATGTTTTTAAATACGGGTGAGAATCAGGCATATTTTGCAATGCAAGCTCTGATGTTGTTGAGGAACAGCGGTATTAAAGCCGAAATGTATCCCGATAATGCAAAGGTAGACAAGCAATTTAGACATGCGGAGAGACGAAACATCCCTTTTGTAATAAAAGAAATTGAGGGGTCAATATACACTTTAAAAGATTTAACTTCTGGCGAACAATCACAATTGTCGATTGAAGCCTTGCTTCAAAAACTTCAATAGGACTAAAAAATTAATAGTATTAAAACAATAAAGGCTTCCAAATTAGATGGGAGCCTTTATTGTTTTAAAAGAAATGTAGTAACTATTATTTAGTAATTATTTTTTTTGTGATTGCACCTTTATCAGTCATCACTTTAACGATGTAAGTGCCGCTTGTTAAATTCGAAACTGGTAATTGAATATTTTCTAGCGTAATAGTTTGTAATGCATGAACTGGAAGTTCATTTATCTGCTAAGAAAAAAAGCGGTTAAATTTCTTTGTGGTATTTAAGACTAAATTTTTTACATATTTTGGACTGGCGCGATTTAATAATATAGTTTGAAACTTCAATTTTATTGAAATGGGTAGCGATGTTTTACGAAATTATATTGCGAAGAAATGCGTATGATTCTCTCAGTTTTTTATTTTGAGATACCTTATTTATTAAGGGCAAAGCTCCCGAATTCGAGAGCTTTTTGGTAGTTAAATATAGAATTAAAAAAATCATGGGATTATTATTTTTTTGGTTAGCTCACCTTTGTCGGTACTCACTTTAACGATATAAGCCCCAGTGCTAAGTGTTGAAATGGGCACTTCTATAGAAGCTTGATTTTGTGCTTTTATAGCAGTATTTAGCACATTTTGTCCTACTAAGTTAACTATTGATATCGCTTTTATGGATGCCTCTAAACTTTCATTTTTAATAGTTACTATATTGGTTGCCATTGCATGTGATATTGTGATTCCTTTCGTAAAATCATTGGGACTGAGCCCCAGCGCATTTGGATTGTAGAATCTTAATTCAAAACGATTGTCATGGTTTCCAAACGTTAAGTTTGTGGTAAAAGGTTGGTTTTTGATACTTGCATAAGTTTGATTAAACGTATCATAAATGTAAACCTCTTGACTAGCTGGGAAATTCTCTAGACCGTCAATTGAGATGGTCACGTTGCCTGGAGAAGAGACCGTTAATCCGAGCGGGTATACATTATTTACATTGAAGTAGCCTTCTCCTTGTATATTTAATTTTTTGTCAATGTTAATAAAGTACATGTCATCATTTTGAATTTCAATGCTCGTTGCGTCATATCCTTCATCAAATCCAGCAGTTGCCAAATCGTCCATAAAGCCGATTAATATTTGTCTATGATGACTGTCATAGGAATCAAATCCCAGACGTAATTTCATATGAGTATCTTCATCAATGTCATCTTCCGCATTATTATTGTCGTCAGTTCCAATTGCTGTAGTGGTGTTATTTGTTTTGAAAAGAGTATTTGAGATTACGCTAGTTTCACGAGAAAATGCCCTTTGACTATTTTTAAATACTATGTTTCCTCCTGTCGAAGAACCAATTACGAAAAATCCTTGACCAACTGGAATACATTTCCCCGGTGATTTACTACTGCTCCCTAAACCACTTATTCCAGAAGGCGCTACAGGTGGAGTGCCTCCTACTAACGTTCTTGTAGCGTAACCGCCTTGATATAGTTGTGTAATATGGGAACTATTTGTACTGTAATGTTCCCAAAAATAAAGTGTTCCATTAATGGTGTGAATATTATCTTTTATAAAGAGATCTGCGTTAATAGCAGAAGGATATGGATTTCCGCATAAATTTAGGTTATCTCCAGAGATAGGGGAAACTATAGTTCCATTGTTTGGTTTTCCCACAAAAGTATAATTTTGGGTAGGGGTGGCAGCTGCGCTTCCTTTTAACGTATATCCTTGGCCTGCAAGTAGTGCGCCATTTTCTCCTATTTGTGTCCAGTTGGCTGCATTGTTACTAACATTTTGAAATTTGAAAATCCAATAATCACTTAAAGTAATCGGTGTTGATGGAATTGCATCAGCGTCAGTAGTCCAAGCTATATCTTGTAAATTGTTTGGGTCTGTCCCGTCTTTCATGACGTCGGCTACGGTGTAACCATTGTTGTTGGAGAGGCTATTAATTGAACTAACAGGAGAGGACCAATAATTATAATTATATTTATTGGATTGACCTTGTTGATCACGTTCTATAAAACCAACACTGGTTGTGTCTAGATCACTATTGGCGATTTGAATTAATTGTGATCTTCCAACCAAATCAATTTTTCCGTTTAATTTTAAATAATGAGTTATCGATATTTTGGTGTCATTATTTGCCGAAATTGTGTGGTCTTTTACAATTAATCCTAAAATAATTTTGTTGGCAGTAAATGTAACATCGTTACTAGTTTCGAGTATATTCCAAGTAATTTGTTTAGAGCTGCTAACGATGGAGGCGGTGAATGGTATTGATTGAATTGCTCCGTTGGCCCAAGTGTTTTTATCAGTCCATAATCCATCGGCTATTGTTTTATATGGAAGCGGAGCTGTTTGGGTATCGACGGTCACTTTGTTGTTGTTATTGAATACATTTCCTCTATTGTGATAACTGGAATTATCATTAATGGTAGTTCCAATAAAAGAATTCATGGTATAATAGGCAGTTAAGTCGGCCCAGTTTAAATTATTTAAATCGTTTTTACTAAGGGTGGAGGGTAGTGTCACTCCTCTGGTTTTCATGCTATTTATCGCTATTTCTTGATTCATCATGAATCGGATTTGCGTAAGTGTAATAGCTTTGTTCCAGAGACGGAATTCATCTAAGTCTCCTTTAAAGAAATTTCGAATGTCAGATTTGTTTCGGTATTCTGCTCCAATTGAAAAGGAATTAGTATTTGCTAGAGGAGTAGTGGAATTTACCGTAGTGTCAGCAATTCCATCAATATATAATACCGTACTGGTAGCACGGAAAATTACGCAAATGTTATGCCACTCGCCAGTGGGCAGTATCGTGTTAGAGGTAAGATGTGTTCCTTCCCAAGAAATATGTACTCTATTATCTGTAGTTAAATACATGCGAAAGCCTGAAGTTCCATCGTATTTTGAAACTATAGTCCTATCTGTTGTTCCATTATTTTGGCCCGTTGGTCTAACCCAAGTCATCATGGTAAAATTGTTGTTCAAATTATTTTTGTCACCAACGTTCATGAAATTGTCTAGACCATTGAATGTTAGACTTCTGGACAAGACCGTTTCATGAGCAACGCCAAACGTGAAAAATTGGGTACCTTCAAAATCCAAAAGGGCTTCTTGATTGCTGCCATTGGGGGTTAGAAAAATTGTTTCAACTTTGGATGTAAACAGTGCATCATTGGCTACGAGTACTACATAAGCATCGTTTCCAGTCAAGGGTGGCAATCCTGAAAGACTATTGGTGGGGATTGAAATTTTAGTTGCGGGAACATCGCCGCCTGTCTCAACAATTTTCCAAATTTTATGGGGAATATCAGTATGGGTTGTTACTCCCGAAGTACCGCCAAATGGAAGTGCTACATCATTGTCAGTGTAGTTCATGTCGCCATTGTCATCGCCCCAAACTAAAAACGCTTTATCGTTTGTAAATGAGTTTGAATTTGCGGCATTGCTACTAAAGACATCGCCCAAACCAATCGATAAAAATGGATACGAGCTGCTAAGGTCTTGTTTCTGATTGAGACTGACTGCGTCATCACGGCCAATTTTTGCAACGTTAAAGTTGTAGGTAGAATTTGCAGTAGCATCCCAAATTAATGTTCCGCTTGAATCGAATTGATTCTGACCGTTTGCTAGTAGGCTAACAAACACCAATAAAAGTAGCAAGTACTTTTTTGCTGATTTAAGTAATAATTTTTCCATGATTTGGGGCGTTTGATGAATTATTATTAAAATGAATTCTAGGTTTGTTTCATTTGACTCTATAAAAGTAAATATATTTTAATCAGACTATCGATAAAACACACATAAAATCGATGAAATGCATATAAATATAATTTAAACAAGTAAAATACTTACATAAAAAACAAATAAGTAAGGGTTTTATATTTTGCTTAAAGTGTACACATATTGAGCTTTATTGTAAATAAATACTGTAGATTTATTGGGTAGAAAGCAAAAAAAAGCTTGGAGATCTCCAAGCTTTCGAAAAGTAGTAGCGAGGACGGGAGTTGAACCCGTGACCTCAGGGTTATGAATTTCATATTTTATGGCATTCAACCCCTTTATTTTATTGATATGTATAAAATCGTGTACCGTTTCGTGTACTGTTAATATAAATTATATTCTGCTAAATTAATGAAAATTAATCGATTTTAATAATGGCATTTTGAGAGTTATCAACCAAATCAAAAACTGATATTAGATTTTGGATTTTACTAATTATTTACAGATTCACTATAATTATTTTCTCCAATAAGGACTGATTATTTTATCCCCACTTAATATTAATAATAAGATAGAAGCCAATGAACAAAATATAACTGCTTGTATTGTTCCTTCTGGTCCAAATTCGCCACCTATAAATAGTTGGCTGCCCGTTATTTTTGTAGTTAGTAAGCTTGATGTTTTTTCATTACTAGAAGTTATTGCTCCAAAAATTCCTAATTGCATAAAATTCCAAGCAAAATGTATGGCAATTGTTATTGTAAAAATAACTGTTAATTGTTGGGCAGGAGTGACAATTAGAAATCAAAGTTACTTTTAAAAACGGGCACTTTAGATCGATAACTTACTATTATATGCTGCATGACATTTTTAATTCATAAATAGTATTCTCTCAATCGTCCAATACAACGCAACGCAAGCAATAACGGTTGAAATTGGATAAACAATTCGTTCTTTGTACCAAATTTTATTAGAAAACCATTTACTTATCAAGAAATAAGCTGCTAGAATAATGGTAATTTGTCCTAGTTCTACACCAATATTAAAAGATAAGAGAGACGTGAAAAATTGTTCTTTCGGGATGCCAATTTCTTTTAATGCTGTTGCAAATCCCAATCCGTGAATTAATCCGAAAATAAAAATTAGTAGATACCGTGAGGTGCTCTTTTTTACAAAGAAAATGTTTTCAATGGCTGCGTAAAGTATTGTCAATGCTATTAATGGCTCGATTAGATTAGTATTATAGATTACTATTCCGGAAGCTGATAATCCCAATGCTAAACTGTGTGCAATGGTAAAAATTGTGCATTGCAACAATACCGTTTTCAGTTTTGAATTGTAGAAAAACAAACATAAAATAAATAGAATATGGTCAAAGCCTAATGGAATTACATGTGTAAAACCTAATCCTAAATAGTTTATGAAATTATCCAAAAGATTATTTTATTAATTTTATTGATGGGTTGGTTTGACCATTTATTCGCAAAAAATAATTTCCTTTTGGCAAACTTGAAAAATCTTGGTTCTCAATATTTTTTCCAGTAAATACATTTTGCCCGATTTCGCTGTATAATTGATATGTTTCATTTTCGATAGGATTTTCAATCGTTATTTTTGATGAAAAAGGATTCGGAAAAACTTTGATTTTTAAAATTAAATGAACATCATTTACTGCTAAAGTTGTTGGATTTCCTTTAACGCAAATGACATAATTTGTTGCAGTTTTTAAATCCATAGTTGTTATTCCAAACTGTGTATTCCAAAACCCAGCATTTGCAGGCTGATTTTGAACCGATGTCGAACTCCAATAATTGTGAACACCAATTGTTGGGAAAAAAGTAGTGTTTGCCGATGGATTTGTAACGCTTTCGTCATTTAAAGATTGTAATTCTTTTAAGTTTGGCAACCGCCAATCGGTTGCAGACGCTAATGATAAATTTTCGGTATGAGCAATTGCATTTTCCCAAGTCACAGCCGATATATTTGGTGCTTTTTGCCAAATTAATTGAGTCAAATTATCTGTAATTGTTCCGTCCCCATTATCTGTAAAATGATTTGAAATAACCGTAGGCGTTGTGATATCTCGAACCACACGAGCATGAAATTTTTTTGTTCCGCCTGCGCTAATAGTTTCAGATTTTGGTTTGTTGCCAATTCCACCGCCAGCATTGGTGCACCAAACTTTGGTATTATCGCCAGCTTGATACGTATTTGTCCACCAGTAATCCGCATTTGTG
>Ga0114964_10002426_pt1 | contig 12977 bp, 9 predicted proteins | sample C_131016_MF_Meta_FD_92638 | JGI IMG/M metagenome (GOLD analysis project Ga0114964, IMG submission 92638) | Freshwater microbial communities from Lake Croche, Canada to study carbon cycling - C_131016_MF_MetaG | ecosystem: Environmental > Aquatic > Freshwater > Lake | place: Lake Croche, Canada... | reverse complement strand
TGTTGTAGCCACCCGAGATATTGCCGGCGATGGTGAGGTTGGCACCATTAGTGATCGTGAGATTGGTCGAGTGCTACAGAGCTGTTGATCGTCAGGGTCTCAGAGCCAGCTGCTGTCGCAATGGTAGCACCACTGCCAGTAAAGCTGAGTGTGCCGTCGCCTACATTCGTTCCGATCAGGAAGCTGCCGGTGGTGGCGGCATCATAAAGGTAGTTCAGGTAAACGGTGTTGCTTTTCAGTGCGATGTTTCCGGTTGTATTCGTAAAGACGGCCTCCACGTTCGCGCCCAAGGCGGCGGTGGAGAAGTTGGTGGCGTTGAAGCCCACATTGTTAGTCGCCCAGTTGGTGGTGCCGGAGTTGGTGGTCCATCCGCCTACGGTATTGGTATTAGTGACAAGCGTCTGAGCATGAGCAACAGGCGCTGCCGCAAGGAACACGAGTGCTGCAAGGTCTGGGAGGAGGGCTGTGAGGCCTAGGAGGGCTGTGAGCCGGGTGTGGGAGAATCCGATGCCAGTGCCTCTACGGCAGCCTAGGAAGCCTCGTGAGGGACCCGTGGGATGAAGGATCGGGGAAATGTCCATTTTTCCTAGAAGGAGAGCGCTGCGTGCGATTGATCTGATTGGCCTTTTAATCACATGAGGGTCTAATTCCCCGCCGCTTGCGGCGTGCAGTAGGATGTCCGAGTGAGTATTTTTCTTTGTTCATACTTTTTGCCCCTTGATGAGAGTTTCGTTTGTAAAGGCACTGGCTGTTTTCTTTTTAACCAGTGAGGGGGCCAATCTAAAGAAAACTTTAAAAATAAATTCTTCTTATTCCACAAGAAAAAAACTTTTTCCTTTAAATAACTTATATCCGTTATACGAAATTTTAATTTCTATATTCTTTTATATTGCAAATAAGCTACAGGTAATATGATGCGTCTCTATTGATGTTCTTGAGAGAGGTGACATGTCATTCCCGAAGTCGCTACCGGTATTTCAGCGGTTATTCCCCGATAAAAAAACCTGTGCTTCCTATCGTTAGAGGGCCAGATGGGGCGATGGATATATCTGCGAGCACTGCGACTCGCCTGGCGAGCCCAACCGGTTTATCAATCGCATTCGTGTTTTGAGGTGTCGCCATTGCAATCGTGATACAAGCCGTACCGCTGGAACGATCAGGAGCGTACACACTCGTCTCTTTCTGTTTGGTTTTGGGTGGACCTATCTGGTTTTCAGTCAAACTCAAGGCATGTCTTCAGTCCCAACGGTGGATGCACACAGGCCGTCGTGGACGCCCCTAGGAGCAAACAGGAAATCCGTGTTTGTCCAGGCAACCAGCTCTACCAGGGCCCTTAATGAGGCAATCAAGGGGAGTGGGGTGGGGATCTGATAATCTCACCGGACTAGAAGCAAATGACCTGAAGTCGCTTAAATGCTGTGCGACTCTCCGAGCCTCTACGTAAGGCTCGTAGTTTTTTTCGATTTCTTACTCAGATTTCAGTGTTCAGACTTCACCACTTTCCTCAACTAATACCCCACGTGACCAAGACGGGTTTTCCCGCGGAAGATCCAGTAGATGCTGACAGTATATGCAAGGACGATCGGGACGCCGATGCAGGCGATGATAAACATGTAGGCGAGGGTCTTGTGCGAAGAGGCGCAGTTGTAAATCGTAAGGCTGTTGCCGGGGTTGGGCATCGATACGACCATGTGAGGGAAGTAGGAGATACCAAGGACGGCCATGAGCAGGACCATGGTGAGTGCGGACATGAGGAAGGAACCAAACTCATAGCCCTTGGCCGTCATCACACCAATGGAAATGGCCGCCGCGATATCGAGCCCCAGGATGATGAATCCGTAGGGACGGGTGAGCATCACGGCTACTAGATCAGGGCACTCGAAGAATGTGGCGATATTGAACGCAATGAACAGTATCAGGAAGATGGTGATGAGGCGTGGTACCCAGCCCTTGAGAGTGGCCTGGAGTTCTCCCTCGGTCTTCAGTACGAGGAAGATGGCTCCGTGCATCGCAAAGAGGGCTGCCACCGTAACTCCCAGCAGAAGGGAGTAGGGGTTAAGGAGTCCCAGAAACGTGCCGGTGAAATCTCCCTGCTTGTCGAGGGGAATGCCTCGCGTGATATTGCCCATCGCAATGCCGACCAGGAGTGCAGCCAGGAAACTGGCGACACTGAAGGCGATATCCCAGGCGCTCCTCCATGCCTTACCCGGTTCCTTGCTGCGGAACTCGATCGCCACGGCCCGGAAGATGAGAGCGGCCAGCAAGAGCATGAAGGCGTCGTAGAATCCTGAGAAGACCGTCGCGTAGGCTCCTGGAAAGGCAGCAAAGAGAGCTCCTCCGCCGGTGACAAGCCAGACTTCGTTGCCGTCCCAGACCGGACCGATCGAGTTCAGCAGGATACGGCGATCCTCGTCCTTCTTGACAAAGAGATGGAGGATTCCAACACCGAAATCGAACCCATCCAGAATGGCGTATCCTGTGAAAAGGATGCCAACCAGGATGAACCAGACAATGTTCAGGTTGATTAAGTGGAAGAGATGATACATGGCTGGAAGTGAGGAGGATTGATTTACTCCTGCCTGGAAGCCCGGCCCTTCTGGGTGAAGAGGCCTGCAGCTATCGCGTCACTCACTCCGGGAGCCTTGGTGTGATGATCCTGATCCTCATCCGGACCATGCTGGATCTTGCGGTTCAGCAAATAGATGAAAGTGATGAAGAGAAGGATGTAGATCAGTGCAAAAAGTATAATTGAGAAGAACACTTGGTTAGCATGGACAGCCCGGGAGAGGCCGTCGGATGTCTTGAGCATGTTGTAGACGATCCAAGGCTGACGACCCATCTCGGCAGTGAACCAACCGGCCTGCATGCAGATCTGGGGGGCCGCCACTGCGAAGACATAGACCCAGAGAAGTGCCCGGATGAGTGGATTATCCGCCCTGAAGAGCCAGCCTCTCCAGAGAAGCGTGAGCGCCAGGAAGGAGAGACCAAAGACCGCAGACCCGATGCAGATCATGAGATGATAGGTCTGGAAGACAGCCCCAACAACGGGCCAGTAATTCGGCCTGATCTCGGCCAGCTTCTCCTTGGAGAGACCCGGATTACGCGCTGCCAAGAACTCGTCGCTCGGCATGGAGAGTAGTCCCTGCACCGGTTGTTTGAAATTATGAAAGCACAGGAAGCTCAGGAGGGCAGGGATCTGCGGGCCGTGGACGGTCTGGTTCTTGGTATCGACATAACCGAAGAGGGTCATCGGTGTGTAGTCATGGGTCTCGTAGACACCCTCCATGGAGGCCAGTTTGATCGGTTGATACTTAACCACACCACGAGCAGTGGCATCCGCACTGATCGACTGTAAAATGGTGGTGAAGGCGGCGAAGCAGGCTGCTATCGTCATCGATTTGCGGGCGAAGGCCGTGAAGCGACCCTTGAGCAGGTACCAAGCGCAGATACTCATGACAAGGAAAGCACCCACAAGCCAGGCACCGAAGACAACGTGACAGATCCGGTTCAGAGAAGAGGGATTAGCGATCATCGCCCAGAAGTTATCAACCACAGCTCGGACATGACCCATGTCGGATGCCTGGACGATGTAACCCTCGGGAAGGTGGGTGTGAACCAAGCCGGTGATTTTCTCCAGATGAAATCCAGCAGGCGTCTGCATCCAGGAATTGGCGATTAGGATCCAGATAGCGCTGAAATGCGATCCAAGGCAAACCATACAGGTGGCGAAGAAGTGCATCTTGGGACCGACCTTGTCCCAACCAAAGAGAAGCAAAGCTAGGAACCCGGACTCGAGGAAGAAGGCGAAGATGCCTTCCGCCGCAAGGGCGCTCCCGAAGATATCACCAACAAAGCGGGAATAGGCAGCCCAGTTGGTCCCGAACTCGAATTCCATGACAATCCCTGTGGCAACGCCGATAGCGAAGATAAGTCCAAAGATTCGGGTCCAGAAATGGGCCAGTTGATGAAAGAGGGGATTCTTGGTCTTCAGGTAAAGACCCTCCATAATCACTAGGAGCATTCCCAAGCCGATCGTTATCGGCGGATAGAGGAAATGGAAGGAGACAGTGAGGGCGAACTGGATGCGAGAGAGGATTTCTACGGACATGGATGAATAAGTACCTTGTGATCAAAAGGCCAAAGCTGATCCAACTACAACCACGAAATCAAAAACAATGTAATGCCATATAACATATACTGATCACCTTGCTCGTGAGGAAAGAAAGCAGCTTGGGATGCTTCAGCAGGAATGGACTCAGCGCATGGGCAACCTTGGGGTGCTCCGAAAGGAGGCAGGTCAAGCGGTTCACGAGAAGTCCGCCCCGATAAAGATCCCGATGTCCTCGACGATAAAGCTTTTCCTGACTTGCCAGGACTTTTGAGGAGCCGGATTTTGCCATGTTCAGGATATCGGCCAGCAGGGCCCCGCTTCTCAGGGCAAAGGAAATCCCCTCACCGGTGAAGGGCTCCACGATACGGGCGGCATCACCGCAGAGGAAGACACCCTCACGGGCAACATGGCGTGCTCTTGCCCGCGAAATCGGGGTGATGCTCCGCCAGGCGCAGGCTGAAGTGAGTCCGTAGTGAATCTCGGCTTCCTTGCGCAGCTCCTTCATCTCACCGTCATTGGCCACTAGGCAAAGATTCGCCAGGCGGTTGCCGAGGTCCGCCAGGCCTCCGTAGCCGTGCCGGTAGATCCTCATTTCCAATGCGCCGTCATAACCTGCGGGGTGGGGGATATGGATCTGAAGGCCGATCCTTCCCTTAGATCGTCTTGAGGTGTGCATACCGAGATGGCGGGCCGTCACGGAGTTCCTGCCATCGGCCGCGACGATTAGCTTGCCAAGGTGATGATCCCCCGTAGAGGTGGTGACTTCCCATTCGCCCGAGATTTTCCGTAAACCGGTTACCGGGGAGCCGTCTTGGAAGAGGACTCCGGCCTCGACCGCGTGAGAGACAAGAAGCTCATCCAGATCGCGTCGCCTGACCACCAGTTCAGACGTGTTCGTGTTTGATTGGGGAAGGAGAATTTCCGCCGAGCCGGCAGATGCAACCGAAAACCGGATCTTCTCCGGCGAGGAGGAGGGGAGTATTCTCACCCGCTCCGCGACAGAAAGACGCTCAAGGACCGGCCATGCGGCGGGATTCAGACAATCGCCGCAGACCTTATCCCTCGGAAAACGGGAAGCCTCCAGCAGGAGCACTCGCTGGCCCAACTCGGAACAGAGCGACGCGCAGGCGCTGCCGGACGGACCCGCCCCGATGACGATGACATCGAAAGCTTTCACACGAATATCTCCGCGACCGTATCGGCAAGGAGTCTTCCTCTGTCTGTTAGGAGCCAACGGTCCCCCTTGTCTATCACCAGTCCCTGTCCGGCAGCCTCCCTGAGTTCCAGCGCCCAGGCCGAGGATTCTGAAAACGGTAATCCGGCATTGGTCCTCATCCCGAAAGCGGCCCTCTCCCCAGCTTTTACTTTCTCGGAAACCTCCTCCTCGAAATCAACGGCTGTGCTGCCGGCCATGGCGGTCTTGCTGTAGATGCCGGTTTCCCGGATATTGCGCCAACGCTTTGATCCCACGGTGGAGAAGGCACTCGGGCCGAGACCGATGTAGTCGGAGCCTCTCCAGTAAGCGGAATTATGCTGTGATTCCCGTCCTGGGAGCGAGTAATTGGAAACCTCGTACTGAGCGTATCCGGCCTTGCCTAACAGCTCTCCCGCCAGTTCGAACTGATCTGCCTCCAATCCCTCGTCGGGAGCCATTTCCCCGCGTCCCAGCTTTGTGAAGAACTCGGTATCCTCCTCGTAAGTGAGGCCGTATGCAGAGAGATGCTCAGGGGCCAAGCGGAGGCTCCGCTCCAGCGAGTCTCTCCATGATTTCAGGGATTGCCCGGGCACCCCGAAGATGAGATCAATCGAGAGGTTGTCGAAACCCGCCTTCCGGAGTGTATGAAACGATTCCTCAGCTTTGTCCGCGTCGTGCGTTCTCCCGAGCGATTTTAACACCCCATCGTCCCAAGACTGAACTCCCATGCTAATCCGGTTGATTCCGGCCTCCTTGAGCAGGGACGCCTTGTCCGCTGCCACGGTTGCCGGATTCATCTCGATGGTCCATTCCTCAACATTGCTTAGGTCGAGTCTCGCATGCAGGCCGCCCAGTAGCTTTTCAAACTGGGGAATCGAGAGGGCGCTCGGAGTGCCGCCTCCAAAAAAAACAGTCCTGGGCTTCAGCTGAGAGGACCGCTGCTCGGTCTCTACAAGGAGGGCATCCAGAAAGGTTTCGACCCTCTCTCGTCCGGCTGACTCCTTGTAAAAGGCGCAGTAGGGGCAGATGTTCGGACAGAAAGGAATGTGGATATAGAGGTGCTCGATCATACTACTTTTCTGTACGCAATGTACTCAACCCGAATGCTTGACATCGCACAATGCTAGGGAAGCGGAACAGGAAGTGATCGCGCACAGAGCAACCTGATGTTAACTTGCCAATGTACTCGTTGTACCACGTCCATCTCGCTTACTTTGCTACTCCGCAACCCATGAATGCCTTCCGATTGATCCTTTGCACGAGAATCGTGATTTCGGGATTTCTATGCTCAGGCCTCATGGCGTCTGAACCCATGAAACTCCCAAATACAGCGATGAAGTCAGCCTCCGAACTGATCTCAAAGCAAGAGCCTAGCAAGGTGAACAACGCTGTACTCGATAAGGCATCGACCCAACCTCTAACCATCGTGGTCTCTCTCTCCAAACAACGAGTCTATTTGCTAGTGGGTGGGAGGGTGGCCGTTGATTCCCCTATCTCATCAGGACGGCGCAATGGCTGGACGCCAAAGGGAAACTTCTCCGTGCTCGAGAAGGATCCCAATCACCATTCCTCTCTCTACGGGAACTTTGTCAATGGTTCGGGACAGGTGATCCGCTCAGGCGTCAGCAGCAAACACGATGCCGCACCGAGTGGCACCCACTTTAGCGGCGCTCCGATGAAGTTCTTTCTACGTCTCACACCTCAGGGTGTAGGCATGCATGCTGGGATCCTGCCCGGATACCCTGCCTCTCACGGCTGCATCCGCCTTCCAGAGGATATAGCCGAGATCATTTACTCCAGAGTGGGGCTGAGCACCCCCGTAACCGTAGGGGACTAGCTCGGCGAGTGACGAGTCTCGTGGGAATGCGCGAGTTCATTGGCGTAAGAAGATGGCCAATAGGAGTTGCGGAGATTCCGAGGGAATATCGATTGACGCACCCTCTACGAAACACGAGGCTTTCTTCTCCGGCGCCGATGATCTCAATGTCGTTTATTGCAATTCCCAACGTCGAAAGTCCGGTTTCGAGCGGAACGCGAGGAAAAGTGCACTGTCTGGTTAGAGCGCTATTTGATCTCCTTCTCGGCTCCACAGTGGGAGCAGTTTGGAAGCATCGCGTGTCTGATCTTGTGACAAGACGGGCATCCCTCGAACAGGTTGCAGCCGCACGACGGACAAGTGTACTTCTCTTCCAGAACACTGTGATCGCCCGGCACCACGATCTTATTGACCGTCCGTCGAGTCCAAAAAAGAAACCGACGCGGGCCGATCCTGATGGGATACTCACATACCGGACACAGAAATCGCTCGTATGCCTCCCGGTATTGTTTGACCAGCCACTGCGTCTTTGGAAACGCAATGGTTCGGATGAAGTAGATCAGCAACCGGGCCACCACAATCAACAGGCCACTGATGAGGATGTACTTGAAGCATTTGCTCGGAAAATACTCATGAACAACAAGAGCGACTTTAATCAGTGTTGCCGCGCCGAAGGCGAGGAACAAAGGGAAGTATATGCTGGAACGTTTCTTGATGATGACGCCCACCGTGAGAATCAGAATTGGCAATAGAATCGCCATTTGCAGAAAGGCGATTCTCAGACGGTGCTTCTTGCTGAGCGTGTTGAACTCATCCTTGGCCGGTTGACGTTGCTTTTCAATTTCTTGCTCAGACTTTTCCTTCTCCCGAACAAGCCCCTGTTTCTGTTCAAGCATATCCGACACTGTCTGGCTTAGTTCCTGGTATTTCTTCTGGTTGTCCAAAAAGAGTCTCAGACTACTCGTGAAGTTCGCCTGCTCCGTATCAGAAAAGGCGATGCTTTTCTGCATGCCGAGTTTCTGGAGTTCGAGAAGTTGGTTGATCGTCTGTTGCAAATTACGCGAACTGTCGCCGACCACTCTCTGTTTCTCCGTCTGGTTCTCAATCTGGCGGGAAAGGTTTGCGATCTGTTTAACAAGCGCGTCGCGCTTAGCCACCAGGTCCTTATCGAGGTGTTTCTGCTCGATGTTGGCGTAGTCGGGACCATGGATTGACCGGATATCGTCCACAAAGAATCCAATCACCCAGAATATCAATACCGCAAGAACGACGGTAAATAGCCGTATGGCAAAACGGTGAATCCAGGTTCCCTTTGACTTCGAATTGCTTTTCATTCTTCGGTTTCTTTCCGTATTCCAACTAGTAATTAGGCATAAATCTTTATTATTCAGGTCTCAGCTTTCGCTTTTAATTACTACTCCGTGGAGGAGAGGAGATCCATGTGTTGCTCAAAATCCGAATCCGAGGAGACATACGAGGATCCTGTTTTGCCAAAGTCCCTAGGGTTTTGATGTCCCACTCCCTGAAGGGATAGCAGGGCAACAACTGCAAATCCCGCAAGGGGGATGGGCATCAGCCAGCGTAAAAGCAATGCTATTATACTCCATTGTCCTCGTCTTCTTACTTGGGCAACTGCCCGTGTGGCAAACCAAGGTGAGGGGGCTATGGGATGAGCTTTCGCATCAGCGGCAAGAAGATTCCAGATTAGATCGTCCTCGGGATTATCTAGTTCGTTTTGCTGGTGTATAAGATTCATATCCATGAATTGATCGATAAGGTTAATACCGAAGTCGTGCGTTGGTTGTAAAAGAAAAATGGGGCATACGGGATGCCCCATTATCCGGAAATATTACGAGTCGCCGCCTCACATATCCTTCGGCTCGAGGAATCCCTCCAGCTGACGGAGACGCGTGGGATGACGCATCTTGCGAAGGGCTTTGGCCTCGATCTGTCGGATGCGCTCGCGGGTGACCTTGAACTGCTTGCCCACTTCTTCGAGTGTTCTGGAATAGCCGTCGACCAGTCCGAATCGCTGTTCGAGAACCTGACGCTCGCGTTCGGTGAGGGATTCCAGCACATCCTTGATCTTCTCCTTGAGCAGGACGATCGCAGCCATGTCCGAGGGATTCTCAGCCGCTTTGTCCTCGATGAAGTCACCGAAGCTCGTGTCATCACTGTCACCGACAGGCGCCTGAAGAGAGATCGGCTGCTGGGCCATCTTGAGCACTGCCTGAACGCGACCCACCGGAAGTTGGATTTCATCCGCGATCTCTTCGGCAGAGGGCTCGCGACCATACTCCTGGACAAGCTGCTTCTGCACGCGAATGAGCTTGTTGATCGTCTCGATCATGTGCACGGGAATACGGATGGTGCGGGCCTGGTCGGCGATTGAACGGGTGATCGCCTGGCGAATCCACCAAGTGGCGTAGGTTGAAAACTTGTAACCCCGGCGGTACTCGAACTTCTCCACCGCCTTCATGAGGCCCATGTTCCCCTCCTGAATAAGATCCAGGAAAGAGAGACCCCTGTTGGTGTATTTCTTCGCTATCGAGATAACGAGACGTAGGTTGGCCTCGACCATCTCGGTCTTGGCACGGAGTGCCTCGCGGAAATGACGTTTCAGCTCACGGTGGCGATCGTGGTAATTCTCGATCGTCATCCAGTTTCGGCGATGCGCCTCGTCGATCTGGGCGGCCAGGGAACCTAGCTGACGCTTGTCCTGGGCATCCTGCTCTTTTTTGGAAGCATGCTTTTGATGCTCGTCCCGAAGAGAAAGAAGGGTCTTAAGGTGGTCGTCGGCGTGGGTGACGAAGTCCTCCACGATCTTCGACTTGAAGAAGAATTTGGGATAGATCTTAACGACCTCGTCAATCTGCTTCTCGAACACCACCAGGTCCTTAGGAGCGGGGGATTTCTTAGCCGGAGCGATCTTGCTGACGTAATGATCGGAGACGACATCGGCCAGGCGCTGAAGTTGCTGGCTTAGGCGTGGGAGAAGCTTAAGATATCGCTCGCGGCTTTCGATTTTCTTGTCCTGGATGACGCGGTCGAAACGCTCGCGGGAATCGAGCAGGCGCTGGGACATGTCAAGGTATGCGTGGGCGATAAAGCCGAAGCGGTAAAGCACATCCTGCATCCTGATCTCGGCTTCCTCGATGCGCTTCGAGATCTCCACTTCCTGCTCGCGGTTGAGAAGGGGAACCTGTCCCATCTGCTTGAGGTACATGCGGACGGGGTCGTCCAGTATATCGAGACGACCATCGGCCTTCTCCTCTTTTTCATCCTTCTCTTTTTCGTCTTTCTCCTCGTCGTCGGGACGCTTGGGTTCCTTGACTCTATCGACATCGGAGGCGTCGATGATATCGATCTCGACGGCGCGGAGTTGGGCCAGGATGGCATCGATCGTCTCCGGATCGTTCATGCCCTCGGGGAGATGCTCGTCCAGATCCTCGAAAGTGATATAGCCCTGTTCCTTGGCGAGTTTCAGAAGTTCACGAATCTTCTCCTGAAGAAGCTTTTGTGCTTCGAGCGCGTTGGCGGGAGGTTGCCCTGAAATCGAGAGGGAAAGACCACTCTTCACAGCTTTTCCACCCCCCTCTCCTTTCTCTCTCTTAGTAGAAGTTACTTTAACAGCGGGCTTTTCCGCAGCGACGGGAAGCGCTTTGACTTTGGATAAGGGAACCTTGGCAACAGGAGTTGCCTTGGAAATCGTTTTTTTAGCTGCTTGTTTCGCAGGAAAAGGCTTTTTAACAGCTACTTTTGGAGCAGGTTTGGCCGGTTTAGTCAGTTTAGGCGCAGGCTTTTTCGCCGGTGCCTTCTTGACTACAGGAGTTGGCTTGACGGGCTTTCCGGAGGGTTTCCGGGACGGGGAAGGTTTGGATTTTTTTTTCAACGTAGCTCAGTTGGTACCGAAGTCGCAGGCGCGGAAATTTCGTTGATCCTGAGCTGAAGGTCAAGGATCTCTTTCTGGACAGAGATCATTTGAGCCGTTTCGAGGCCTGGATTTCTCAGATGGAGGGTTGCCACCTCCTGTTTTTTTTTCAGATCGATCATGCGTAGGTTGCGGATCGCATCCTGGATTGCCAACAGGGGGGAAGGGGGTAACTTCTCCAATTCCCATCCACTGACTAGGGGTTGTAGAGAGGATGGGATCAAAGCCAGGACGATCGCTGGGGTGGGGGTATCCACACCATGAAGTGGAGGCAGGAGTTCACGCAGCAAGGCTAGTTCCGGGTCCAACTCCTCGGCGCGGAAAGAGGTATCCGAGGAGATCCACTCTCGGGCCTCCTTGGAGAGCAGTGCAAGGCCGCAGATGAGCTCTGTAGAAGCCGACACTGGAGAATGGCCTCCGGCAGACGCTGGCTTAGCTCCTAGTTCTTCCTGTTCGGGCAATGCAATGGTATTGCGGAGGGCGGCGTCACGAAGCGCCGACTCGGAAATTCCTAACCTGACTGCGACATGAGTTGTCGTGGTTTCTCTGAGAGCAGTGTCCGACAAGAGTGCCAAAAAAACCCCGAGGCGCTGGGCGACCATGGCTTTCTCCCTCGGTCCAAGGCTCCCTCCTGCTGATTGCGCAGCCCGATCGATGGTATGATCGAAGAAGTCTTTGGCACCGGAAATCCTCTCCGTAAAGACCTCCACCCCCTTTCCCCGGATGAGTGAGTCGGGATCCTCCCCAGCGGGAAGCTTGGCCACCAGAACGGCTAGACCTGCGCTCAGGAGCGCAGGAAGGGATTTCTCCACGGCATTCTGGCCGGCATTGTCCGAGTCGAAGCAGAGAATCACCCTCTCCACAAACCGCCGTAACAGGCGCGCTTGCTCGCTCGTGAAGGCCGTCCCCTGTGGAGCTACCACGTTCTTCACCCCATGCTCGAAGGCGGAAATGAGATCGATCTGTCCCTCTAGAACAATGGCACTCCCTGCCTCGATCAGTGGTCGCTTACTCTTGTCGAGTCCGAAGAGAACACGTCCTTTCGAGAAGATCGGCGTCTCAGGCGAGTTCACATACTTCGCCTCCCGGTCGTTGTCGTTGAGAATACGGCCGCTGAAAGCAACCACTTCGCCGTAGTCATTTCGGATGGGGAACATCAGTCGGTCGCGGAACCGATCATAGCCTCCCTGGGTATTACCCTCCTTGGACGTGAGGAGTCCACTCGACAGCAACTCCTCCCGGCTAAATCCCTTGGCCATTGCCCAGTTCCTAAGAGTCTCCCATCCTCCTGGCGCGAATCCGAGCAGCCACTCCACAGCGATCTCCTTGGTGAGTCCCCGCTTTTTCAGGTAGGCGCGGGCGTGCTCGGCATCGCGGTTGCGTAGGAGATTGAGATGAAACCACTCGGCGGCCTCCTTGTGGAGTTGGATCAATCTACTTCTCTGATCGCGTCTCGATTCTTGGGCAGGATCATTGTTCTCGATCAGGACAATACCGGCACGCTGTGCAAGCTTGCGGATAGAGCTGGGGAAATCGATATGCTCGTAATCCATCACAAACCGGAAGACCCCCCCTCCGGCACCACAGCCGAAGCAATGGAATGTCTGCCGCGAGGGATTCACATGGAATGAAGGGCTCTTCTCCTTGTGAAAAGGGCAGAGGGCCCGAAAGCTAGTCCCCGCACGCTTCAATGGAAAATAACCTCCGATGATCTCCACGATGTCGCTGGCGTCGGCGACCTTCTGGACACTCTCTTCGGCGATACGGGGCATGGGGAAAAGTCTGAAGGCTGAAGGCTGAAGGCTGAAGAAAAAACTAAGGAGGATTACCCCACGATCACGCCATGATCATTCGGGCCGCAGAGGCAATGGCCATGATGATGGCCACCCATTCAAAGGCTGATTGGGAAACTTTCCCGAGAAGG
>Ga0114964_10002423_pt1 | contig 12982 bp, 8 predicted proteins | sample C_131016_MF_Meta_FD_92638 | JGI IMG/M metagenome (GOLD analysis project Ga0114964, IMG submission 92638) | Freshwater microbial communities from Lake Croche, Canada to study carbon cycling - C_131016_MF_MetaG | ecosystem: Environmental > Aquatic > Freshwater > Lake | place: Lake Croche, Canada... | reverse complement strand
TTCAAATAGCTTTCCCCTCTTACGGACCAAGATGAGAATATCGCCAGCCTCTATCCTCTTTTGTCCCTTTTTGCTTTCAAAAATACGTTCAACAGAATGAGGGTCGATAAGCGCGGCTATATGGTCTGCTATATTACGTGCCAAAATGATTATCGGGGAATCATTATCAACAGAATCTAACGGAGCGTCCCAATTCTCGCTTATCGTCTTTTTTTCTGACATAAAAGGCGGCCATAGTTCGACCAACCCTGCGTCGTCCATTCTTTGGCTGGAATGGGCGGTAGCTTCAGGATCTCGATCTAGACCCCGAAAATTTTCAGGAATACTAAAAACTTGATCCACAGCATAAAGAATTTCAGGTGTAGATCGAAAAGATACCGTTAACTTTTCATCATGAAAAGATTGTACAACACGCTTTGTATCAACAGAAAGCGGTTTGAATTTATCCTTAAAGAACGATCTATAGGTTGCAAACGCATTTGGTTCAGCACCTTGAAAACTATAAATTGATTGCTTCGGATCGCCAACAGCAAATATTGTCCGTATTCCCCTTTTATTTGATTCACCAGAATAAAATTCTTCCGTGAGAAGCTTTAAAATTTCCCATTGGTTGGGGCTAGTATCTTGCGCTTCATCCAATAAAATGTGCTCAATCCCATTATCTAATTTATACAATACCCATTGCGCACTTGATCGGTTTAGCAATTCCTTTGTTTTCAATATGAGGTCATCAAAATCTAGGACGCCAGTAGAATTTTTTTGAGAGTCGTATATATTTAGAAATGCACTAGTGAAGGCTAGCAATCCCCGTGTGCGCTTATAAGATTCAATTATTTTTATCTGATCATAAACTTCTGAAAGCCGATTCTTCTCTTTAAGAAGTCTATCAAAAATAATAGGATGTTTAATGCGAATATCAGTTGTTACAAATCCACGTTCAGATCTGGGTGCCATAGTAGTAGTAAAAAATGCCATAAAATAAAAATTTTTCCAATTATCACCAAAATCCCACTTAATAGATTCTAAAATAGCATAACCAATTTTTTGATCATTCGGCGTAGAGCTTAGAAGTATACTGCCAAATTCGGTACATTCCAGTTCGCTCAGGCGCTCACTATAAACCCTATCCCACAACGCATTGATCGTCTGAGTTGAATTTAACTTTAAATTATTATTAATTTTCTTAAATAATTCAGCCAATAATCTTGGATCTTTAATCTCTTTCCGAATATCTTGAGTTCGCAAGATTGTAGTTATAATTAAAGGATCAAATTCCTGCTCGCCGATCAAATCAATAAGTTCTATGATATCGGGTGTTAATTTGTCTTCGCTGTCCGAAGATATTTTGCCGATGACCTTATTTCTGGTCGTTTGCATTAGTTGTGATTGAATATGATCGTCAATTATTTTGAAGTTAGCAGGAACATTGGCCTCAAATGGAAATAAATGAAGTATCCTTTCACAAAATGCATGAATAGTTTGGATTTTTAGTCCACCCGGGGTTTCGACGGCTCGGGCAAATAATTGCCGTGCTAACCTTAACCGAAAATCGGTTACATCGGAATTATCAAGTTGCGCAATTTTTGATTTTAAATCGTCGTCGTCAAGGCTGACCCACTCAGATAGTTCCCTAAATACGCGGATCGACATGTTTGCTGCCGCTGTAGTCGTATATGTCAAAGCTAAAATTCGTGAAGGGTCGACACCTTCTATTAGTAATCGGAGAATTCGTTTAACGAGAACATAAGTTTTACCAGATCCTGCATTTGCTGAGACAAATGACGAAGATCTTGGATTTGTTGCACGCGTCTGTGTTTTTTCGGTTTGTTCTAAAATATCGGATAAATTCATTCGTCATCTCCGATATCCGAATTCTCGCCAATGAGTGACCATTCCCGGAACCGCGCTAAATGATCATATTTACCGAAATCCGTAGTAAATTGGGGATGCGGACGTGAATAGAACGGGCGTGAGCCATTCCAATGGTCGTCGGCGAGTTTAATAAACTCTGAGAAATGGCGCTCTACCAATTCATCGCAGTCGACTGGAACATTTATATCACGAATAGCCTTCTCATCGCCGCCGCCCTTGCTGCCAATCTTTACATAAATCAAATTACGAGCTTTAACTCCGAAAAGTCCTGCGAAAGCGTTTCGTTTCAGCATTGCAGCTTCAAGTGTTAATTGTGGTGAAAATCCAACTTTTACTTGTAGCTGACTTGGTATCCTACCTGTCTTATAATCAACAATATTGAACTCTCCATTTTCAAGAAATTCAATCCGATCAACTTGACCGCTGATCGTAAATTCTCCGCCGCGGGGTAGGGTAATCGTAAGCGCTCCCCGTCGTTCAAGTGCTAAGGGCTCAGTAAGTATACCACGTCGTAATTCTTCCCAATGGAGGTACCATTTACCGGTTTCTTGCAGCCGCGCGGACCAAAACGGTTCAAGGTTTAATTTAATATGATACGAGCTTAAAATTTCTTCGCTTAACGAAAGAAATTTATTTAATGCATCATCGGGGAGTTTTAGTGGCCAACGTTCAGCAAAGCGGGCGAGAATTAAATGATAAATGTTACCACGTTCGCTGCTTCCGAACTGATAGCCAATTTTTTCAAGATGGTCGAGTTTTAAAACATGTTTAGCGTATATCGAATAAGGATCTCGACGAAGTAACTCGATTTCAGTAACGCTTAATTTCCTTGGTAGGAGGTGAGGTGGTGGAATAGGTTTCGGCCGCAATTCCGATTTTGCTATTGGGGCTTCATCAATCTTCCGAGCTAATCCTAAAATTATCTCACCCCGCTTAACGATATCGTTAAATGCTTCCTTGCCAGCGACCGCAATCATTCTTTGAATAAAGCGGGATGCTATCATAGGTGAGCCAGCGCGCTTCAGTGAGCGTGTTATAATGACAGTTTCGGCACCAAGTGCAGATATTAGATCGTGAGCCGTTTGCCCAATGCGGCGCTCAGGTGTAGGTAGTCCTAGTTCTTCGCGCCAAGGTCTGTTTAAAAATGGGTCGGAACGTGTTTCCGGAGGCCAGATACCTTCGTCAAGGCCTCCCAAAATTACTAAGTCGAAACGAAGTAGCCTTGCTTCGAGCAACCCTAATATCTTTATTCGCGGGTGCGATGCTGAATGACTGGGTACTGTGTAGCCGGCCATCAATTGGTCGAAAAAGGTTACATAGCTCTCAATTGGTGCGGCCAATTCCAGTTCGGTGGATGATTGAATCGAAGTGAATAGTTCTGATATCTCCAATGATCCACTAATATTGCGAATACCACCTGGATCGTCTGGTGAGGATAATATCCGCTTGAGTGTTGGATCGATTTTATTGAAAAAATCTACCACCTCACTATTTTTCATATCTTGAAACGGTTTATAAATGGATATTATTTTTTTTAAAATAATATCTGCGCAGTTCCAGTCGTCTTTGGTTAGACGCCGAATAGGATTTGGCCCTAAATTGCCATTTTCAATTTTGCTTAGTCTTTCAAAGGCTTCATAAATACCGTCAATATCGTTACTTTTTAAAAGAATACGCGATAAGCCTAAATCAATTGCAGAAATTCCCTTTTGAAGTTCATCTCTAGTCAGACCCAAATGGACTTCATCATGTTTCAATAAGCTTAATAACGTAACAGGTGAAAAACGACCGCATATTGCATTTAATAATAGGCCAACCAAAGTGCCCAATGGCGACCGATGCAAGGGTGTCCCAGCACTGTCATCGGTTAAAATTCCCCACCTTAAGAGTTCCAAATTTACACGTTTAGCTATTGATCTATCCGGGGTGATAAGCGCAGCAGTCTTGCCAGGCGTTTCAAGTGACATGCGAAGCATCAACGAAATAGCAATGCTTTCCTCGTGTTCATTTTCTGATTCAATTAAAGAGACACCCTGGATGCCCTCAGAAATTTCGAATTTTTTTATTCGTTCATCTATACCTGACCAAAGATGTGTCGTTTCATAAGGTCGCATGCATTCAGATAAGAAAATTTCTCTAAATTTTAGTGACTTTGAGAGATCGGCTAGTTCGACAATTGTTTGGCGATCAACGCCAATTTGACGGATTAATTTCGAAAGTACCGACTGGGGATGGCTTACATTTGCATTTTGGCTCTTAGCATTATCCAGAGCTAAGCATGATTCATTATCAAGATATTGATCAATTCCTGGCAGAACAACAGCACCATTTGGCAATTTTGAAATGGCACTAATTAGTTTAGCGGTTGACGGCATCGAACCCGTAGAGCCTGCTATTATTATAGGCCTTTGTGGCATTTCCTTTAATAAACGCTCTGCTTCTTCCAAGATAATTGAATCTCGATGCTCGACAGCATCCATCACACCTTCCTGATGGCAATAGGCCGGCCAAGCTTCAGCTGCAATTTGCAAAAAGTCTTTTGATAGGCTCCAGTAATCATCCGAAAGATCTTGGGGCAAAAGCGAGTGGACATCTTGCCATGTCTTTTTATAGATTGCCAAAGTGTCTATTAAATGTCCTAGAGAATCTGCTAGCGCTAATCCATCACTAATTGTCCTTGCGACTGAAAATGTTGATGTTTCATTAAAAGTAGAGGAATGCAAAAATAGAGGCGTTTCAACATCTATTATGTTAGAATCTAAAGAATTTTGAATTTTTTGTGACCACGAAATAATTAATTTTGTTAAGATAAGGCGCCGTTTCAAAGGAGATATCTCTGCTAAATCGCCTTTTCTAGCGTTTAGCTTTTCTATAGAACACTCAACATCAAAAATATTTTCATTGTCCGTAATTTCTCCAATCGTTATTATTTTGGGCAATAGTAGATTTTTATAATTTGTTTGGGCCTTTAGTGCGACGGCTAGCTTTTCGGCAGATCTCTTGGTTGGCATGTAAATTGTTGCCGCAGATAGTGAATAAGCCGATGTTTGATTTGGCCAACCCTTAATAAGGCGCCCTTCAACGATGCTTTTAGCCAAGGTTTCCACAAACGAAGCCATTGGCGATATACTGAAAATTTTCGGTTGAGCATATGACATTACTATAATCGGCACTTATTCCGCATTATTTTTTGCTCAGCCTCAGAAATAGCGTCAGGTGTACCAACGTGATACCATTCGCCGTCCAATCTCAGTCCATGAAGCCTTTGATTTTCTATTGCTCGATCAAAAAGTATATTCAAAGAAAATGGCCCATTAGGAGTTTCATTAAATATCTTTGGATTTATTATACCGAATCCTGCATATACGAATGGTGAAATAACTTTCTCCAGACATCTTTTTAATTCACCATTTGAATTCATTACGAAATCGCCGTTACCTGCGTAACCGGTTATTTGTGTTCCTGCAGCAAGCATCAGTAAGATATCCATTCGTGACGAGTCCCATGCTTTTGACAGACGGGCTAAATTCGGAGCCGGACCATCAATCCAAAACGAGTCGGCATTCAGAATAAAAAATGGCGAATTGCCGAGGAGATGAAGCGCATTTTTTATTCCACCGCCAGAATCTAATAATTGATCTTCCTCGTTCGAGATTTTAATGTCTAACATTGCAAATTTTTTAAGATAATCAGTCATCTTATTTGGTAAATAGTGTATATTAACAACTACGTTGTTAATATTGGCATTCACCAAGGCTTCAAGATTGAATTGTATCAAAGGCTTTTTAGCAACATTAACGAGAGGTTTTGGTGTCTTAATCGTCAACGGTCGCATACGTAAACCTAATCCAGCTGCTAAGATCATTGCACTTTTAGGCGCATTATGTTCGCCGCTCATTATAACGATTCTTTCGTAATATTATCATCTAGTAAAGAGGGGCAGTTCATATTCAGCCACTCGCGGTATTGAAACAGTGCTGGGTGAGAAATGTTTCGGCGAAGATAACGAATGAGTTGCGGTATTAAATTATAGTACTCGGGCTTATTATCTCTGAGCTTTAGACGAACAAAAATTCCTAGTATTTTTGTTATCCGCTGAAGTGCGTATATTGCGTAAGATTTAGAAAAGGCTTTCGTGTCAAAATTTGGGTCGTCCGCGACTTTTGCCCGAACATATATTTCGAATAATTCTAGTTCTAAATCATTTGAAATTGGAACTCGTGCGTCTTGCAATAAGGATGCGACATCATACGCGGGGTGCCCCCAAACCGTATCCTGTATATCTATTAATCCAACTCTTTTTATGCCCGAACGTTGATTTAGCCACAATATATTAGGCGAATGAAAATCTCTTAGTGTCCAAACATGTTGTTCGTTTTGAATTGGTTCAATGAGACTTTTCCATATCGCCAAAAAATTCGTACGTGCTTCGTTCGATATATAATGATCTGTCAAATTTGGGATATACCAATCAATGAATAATTCGACTTCAATTAAAAGGGCCTCGGTATCGTATTTTGGTATTTGATAGTGTCGACCATTATGAATAGGAATACTTTGCGATGGAATAACCCGGTGTAGTGCAGCAAGAAAGCGAACTGCTTCTTGATATCTTTCAATAATAGGGCCTGCGCTGTCGTAGATATGATCTGATCCGAGATCTTCCGTAAGTATTAGCCCATTCTCTATATCGAAACCCAATATTTTTGGAGCACTAAAGCCTAGGCCGATTAGTGCATTAGAAACAGCAATAAAAGTATCGAGAGAAACCGACAATTTGGCGATATCTTTATATGTCCTATTATCTCTTAAAACAGATTCCGGATTTGTCGCCGGCGCAATCATAAGCACCGCGCTGTCGATTTCCGTTATTAAGCGTTCGTACCTGCGTCCAGAGGCGTCTCCAGCGATTAATGTTCTTGATGCGTCTACCCAACCGCAGTCATTTAAAAAGGTTTGAATATGATACTGTGCTAATATAGACAATAATATATTATTATCAGCCGTTATCGAAATGGTCCTATAAAAATTATTGTTGGTGTTAAACAAGTTAAATTTAATTGCTACGGTCGCCGCCTCATTTAGTTTCGGGTAACGTTCAGGCCATTCTATAATCGAAATAGCGTTTTCCGATATTTCCTCGAAACCTATTTCAATTAACTCATTTGGATTTGTTAACCGGTATAAATCAGCGTGAATTAACTTGACCGAGACCCCTTCATATTCCTGTAGGAGTAAATATGTCGGACTCGTGATCGTTAACTCAGGTCGACTAGCAAGGAGGCGGATTAAGCTTCGCGCAAATGTTGTTTTCCCTGTTCCCAGTTCTCCAGATAATGTTACCAAATCATTTGAATTTAGATGGGGACCCAAACATTCGGCAAGGTACTTGGTTTCAAGTTCGCTGTTCACTCGGAAGGTATGGGTTGATTTAAGGTTTATTTTGGTTGAGCTCTGACTCATCAAGCGATCTCAATTTTATTTGTTTCAATGCAGTCGGGTGGAAATAGGCAACTAACGATCGTGCCCTTATTAGGCTGAGACTCGATAGTTACCGTCCCGCCATGAAGCTCAACTAAAGATCGAACAATTGATAATCCTAACCCGGCACCACGGTGACGGGAACCAATTGTATAGGTCTCGAAGCGGTCAAAGACGCTTTCTATTACATCCTCTGGGATGCCTCTACCATTATCTTTCACAACAATATTTAACTTAGATTTTTCTAGTTGGGCTATAATTGTGATCGACTGCCCTTCTAATGAAAACCCTATAGAGTTTGATAATAAGTTAAATAAAATTTGTTGAATGCGTTTTTCGTCAAGAAAAAACTCATCAATATTATTTGATATTTTGATATCTAACGTTAGATTTCGTTCTTTTAGTTGGTCTTTAAGAGCGTCGGCCGCGGTATTAATTACTTGCTTAATATTTATTTTTTTTAGTTCAAGAATGATTTCTCCGCGGTCGAATGATGCTAGATCTAGAATATCATCGATAATTGCCATTAGTGATTTAGAGGACTCGAAAACATGATCAATGTATTCGCTTTGTTTTTGTGTCAGTAGGCCGGCCGCGCCAGACGCAAGTAGTTCGGTAAAACCTATTACATTGGTTAAAGGCGAACGTAGTTGATATGAAACATGGTGGACGAAGTTTTCTCTCAGTCTCGCTGCATGCTCTAGGGCGTCATTTTTATCCTTTAAGGCTCTCTCGACGTGAACGCTTGCTGATACATCGATGAATGTAACAAGTGTCGCTCCATCTGGTAGCGGCGCGAGGGTACACTCGATAATCGTTCCGTTATTTCGTTCCATACGGAAAGAATATCCCGTACGAGCATCATTAATTCCACCAATTATTCCTTTTATATTATTCCAAATAATCGGCGAATCATAACTCCGTTTTGCCTGCAAAACTATCTCATCTATGTGAGGATTGTGAGATATACTCTGCGCGTCGATTTCCCACATGACCGCAAATGCTGGATTATTCAATTTAAGGCGCCCGTCCATTCCAAATACGGCTACACCTTCTTTTAGCGAGTCTAATGTCTCGCTTTGAACACGGGATAGAGAGTTGAAATTAGACTGTAATATAAATTGCGCTGTTACGTCTTCAAATAGATAAGTAACGCCACCCTGTGGATTTGGATTAACAACAACGCGTAGTGTTCGACCTCCTGAAAGGTACCATGCTGCTTCTTGTGTTTCTAGCGAATGATAGGCTTCATGTAGTGACTTTTTCCAGCTTTTATAGTCAGCCTGTTCAGGAAGCCGTCGCGCATCGCGTAAATGATCTAATATTTCGTTATCTGTTGGCTTAGAACGCGTAAACACCTCATCTAATTGCCATAGCGTCCGATACGCTAGATTGCAAAATAGAAGGTGCTGCTTTTCATCAAAAATGGCAACAGCCGTTGGCAATTGATCTAGTGTTAAAACGTGACTGGCCATCTGCCTCTGCAGGTCATTTCGAGTGGCCTCCAAATCTGAAACGTCGATTGCATACCCGATGGATCCAGACGCTAGGGGTGTCTCAACAATATCAAGTATTCTTCTTTGTCCCGAAACAATCACTGGTACTCGAATCTGAAAAACTTCGTTTTTTTTCAGAGCTTGTAAGATTTCAGTTTGTAAATTTAGGTCTACGATTTCAATTTGACTTGAAACTACATCATTGGGGCGTTCTGCATCAACGGCATAGGTATACTGTTCATTGACCCAAGAAAGCTGTCCACTTCGCTCTCGAATCCATATGGGATGAGAAAGGGTATCAAGCATGGCACGTAGTCCGACGGCCTCAATTTTTAAGTTTTCATATTCGCTATTTAACTCTGAATAACTTCGATGATAACGATCAATATTTTTTATCTTAAGCATGGCAATATTTTTTATTGTTTTGCCATCAAACTCAAAATATTTTTCAGAATTTCCTCTTATAATGGCATTAAATGGTGTTCCGACTATTTTTAACTTTTCCAGAGAAGATTGTATTGTCTCTCGGTCCTCCAACTTAAGCCATGCGGAAAATAAAAGAGGATCCTTGCAGCCGATATCTTCTTTGATTTGATTTATGTTTCCAATTATATTTGGCTGGTTAGTTTCATCCCAATAGATAATTATTTGATCCTCAAATTTAGAATATTCGTAAAGAATATCGACCTTTGATGCTCGTTTCCGGTCATAATAATTTTTTAAAAAAGAAATTGATGAATGGAAATGGCTTGTATTCAAAATTACTATTTTGAAAATTTTTAAAAAACATCCGATGGCCAATATTACCAAGCCAAATGCAGTCGCATTGCTCTGTTGAAATAATTCAATTAGGAAGCTTCGTGATCCGTCTTCCAACATTCGTCGTTAAACTCTTATGAAATATCACTACAATTCTGACAGTTTGACCTAGAGATTCGATGACATTATACAAGTTTAACGGAGCTGAACGAAGTGTTTTTCCCGTTTCAAGCCGATGATTCTGAGTTTATAAAAAATCCGGCCAGTTGGCCGGATTTTTCAAATTGCTTAAACGCAAATATTAATAGCGGTAGTGGTCCGGCTTAAACGGACCTTGAGAAGGTAATCCTAAGTAATCGGATTGTTTAGAACTTAGTTTAGTCAGTTTAACGCCAATTTTGTCCAGATGAAGCGCCGCGACTTTTTCATCTAAATGCTTTGGTAGCGTATATACTTTTTTGTCGTATTGGCCTTGTTTCGTCCACAATTCAATTTGGGCTAAAGTTTGGTTCGTAAACGAGGCTGACATCACAAATGAGGGATGCCCCGTTGCGTTTCCGAGATTAACCAAACGGCCTTCCGAAAGCACAATAATTCGCTTCGAGTCGGCGAATTCGACTTCGTCTACCTGCGGTTTTACATTGTGCCACTTCATATTTTTTAGCGCGGCTATCTGAATTTCGCTATCAAAATGGCCAATATTACAGACAATAGCGCGATCTTTCATCGCTCGCATGTGATCAATTGTAATCACGTCGACATTACCTGTTGCTGTAACAAATATATCCGCCCGCGGTGCCGCATCTTCCATGGTTGTAACTTCATATCCCTCCATCGCGGCTTGTAACGCGCAAATCGGATCGACCTCTGACACCATTACACGGCAGCCTGCGTTACGTAGCGAAGCTGCGGAGCCTTTACCAACGTCGCCAAAGCCTGCAACCATAGCTACTTTTCCGGCCATCATAACGTCTGTTCCGCGGCGGATGCCGTCAACGAGTGACTCACGGCAGCCGTAGAGATTGTCGAATTTCGATTTTGTAACCGAGTCGTTGACATTAATGGCAGGGAAAAGAAGCTTTCCTTCGTTCGCCATAATATAAAGTCGGTGAACTCCAGTAGTTGTTTCTTCGGTCACGCCCTTAATATTTTGACCGTTACGGCCGTACCAACCCGGGTTTGACTTCAATCTCTTCTTAATCGACGCGAAAAGCACTTCTTCTTCTTCGTTTTCAGCTTTTTCAAGGAAAGCGGTGTCGCCGGCTTCGGCGCGCATGCCTAGGTGGATGAGCATTGTGGCGTCGCCGCCATCGTCGAGGATCATGTTTGGTGTGCCGCCATCAGCCCATTCAAAGATTTTATGAGTATAGTCCCAGTAATCTTCAAGACTTTCGCCTTTGATGGCGAAGACGGGTGTGCCTGCTGCTGCGATGGCTGCGGCTGCGTGGTCTTGGGTCGAATAAATGTTGCATGACGCCCAACGGACATCGGCGCCAAGCGCCTTTAAGGTCTCGATCAAAACGCCAGTCTGGATCGTCATATGGAGCGAACCAGCAATTCGCGCGCCTTTTAGGGGTTGAGAAGCGCCGTATTCGGCTCTTGTCGCCATCAGACCGGGCATTTCGGTTTCGGCGATCGTTAATTCCTTGCGGCCCCATTCTGCGAGACCCAAATCTGCAATCCGATAGTCGTTAAAGTGCGTGCTCATTGTATTCCCGTCAATTTATTGGAGTGGAGACCATAATAATCGACGCACCTTATACTCGCGCTCTTCGCAGAGCGCAATCAAAGATATAAAGAAAACTTTATATGAGCAAAAGACCTATTCGGATTCACCAAAACGGTCATTAACTAACCCGATTAAAGCCTCGATGGCTGCTTCGGCTTGGGGCCCCGACGCCGTTAACGTGATAATTGAGCCGATTCCGGCCCCCAGCGTTAAGATGCCCATGATCGATGTTCCGCCGACGGTTTCGCCGGAACGCGTCACAGTAATATCGGCCTCAAAGCTGTCGGCGCATTGGACGAATTTGGCGGTAGCTCGGGCGTGGAGGCCTTTTTTATTAATGATTTCAACGTCTCGGGTAAGGGGCGCGCCTTGAATATCCTGCGACATTAATTTCGACTCCGAGACTAAGGTAAGTAAAAAACAGTATTATTTTCCGGCAAGGACCTGGCTTGCGACATTGATATATTTGCGTCCGGCATCCTGCGCCTGAATCACCGCTTGCTGGAGATCGCAGTCGCTTCTGACACTGGCCAGCTTAATCAGCATCGGGAGATTGATCCCTGCTACAACCTCGGTTCGGCCTGTTCCCATCACCGAAATCGCTAGATTTGAAGGCGTTCCACCAAACATATCGGTCAAAACGACGACGCCATCGCCGGAATCAACGTGGCTCACCGCGTCGATAATTTCGGTACGTCGTACTTCCATATCGTCTTCTGGGCCGATCGTGACGGTTTTAATTTGCTTTTGCTGGCCAACAACGTGTTCCAACGCCGAAAGGAACTCGATCGCAAGCCTACCGTGCGTGACGAGTACCATTCCAATCATTGCGACATCCCCTTCATACGCGTCATCGTAATCATGAACGCCAGCGACGACTGGATAATGCAGACCCAATTCATCTTTTGTTGTTGTATCATAAGAACTTAAATCGACAAGTTGCCCAATCCCAGCGCTGCCAAAACCAATTCGGCGCTCTGGTGTGTTACCCTAATTCGGCGAATTGAAATGCCCAACACTGTATCGGACATATCCAAAGGATCCGGATATCGTATGCTTAGCACAGGTTCACAATCGACGAGAAGTCGAATTACAGCCCGATTTTCGTAGTCTACATCTCTAATTCCGATGCCTCGGATTTCAATTTGACCAGCGATGGCTGGATGGCCTGAGGCAATGAGCCGACCGCCATTGGCTTGTAGTAAAATCCGATCATCGCCAACCAATCGGGCAAAATGGCCATTTTGGCTCGCCAAATGGATTAGTCGGTGTGAAAGCGTGGATTTTCCGCTGCCTGATGGTCCTCGAATAAGGATGCCGGAATCCCCGATTACAAGACAATTGGCATGAATGGCCTTATCGTCCGACGGCTGTGTCATCGATGAGCGGCAGGCAGTTGGATGATGAAACGTGCGCCAATCGGCTCGGATTCAATGCCGGATTCTGAATCGGCATAGCGATTTTCAGCCCATATAGCGCCATTATGCGCGGCAATGATCTGGCGTGAAATGGAAAGGCCCAGCCCGGAATTTTGGCCAAATCCCTGATCAGGCCTGTCCGTGTAGAAGCGTTCAAATATTCGCTCAAGGGCGTGGACGGGAATGCCCGGGCCGTCGTCATCGACAATAATTTGGATTTTATCGTC
>Ga0114964_10002421_pt1 | contig 12986 bp, 18 predicted proteins | sample C_131016_MF_Meta_FD_92638 | JGI IMG/M metagenome (GOLD analysis project Ga0114964, IMG submission 92638) | Freshwater microbial communities from Lake Croche, Canada to study carbon cycling - C_131016_MF_MetaG | ecosystem: Environmental > Aquatic > Freshwater > Lake | place: Lake Croche, Canada... | reverse complement strand
TTTAATTTTTTCTAAAAAAGAAACAAAAAACTTATTTTATTCTAAATATAAAAATATTAAAAAGATAGAGATATCAGAAAAAGGAACAAGCTACTCAATTTTATGAAATTAGAAGAATTAAAAAAATGTTTAAATGAGTTAAATAACGATGATCTAAATCATTTAAATAAAATTATATTAAATAGTAATAGAATAATTATTATTGGTAATGGTGGTAGTAATGCAATAGCATCACATATATCACAAGACTACACAAAAGCTTTAGGTAAAAAAGCAATATCATTTTCAGATAGTTCAAGATTAACTTGTTACATAAATGATTATGGAATGGAAAATGCATATGTTAAATATATTGAACACTTTGGGGAAAAAGATACGTTAGTGATATTAATTTCATCATCAGGAAACTCAAAAAATATACTAAATGCTGCTAACTATTGTATTAATAAGCATAAAATGATTACATTATCTGGATTTGATATTAATAATCAGTTAAAAACAGAATACTCTGATAAATCATTATTACATTTTTGGGTAGATAGTTTTGATTACGGTATTGTAGAATGTATTCATGAAATAATATTACATTCTGTAATTTAAAAATAAAATTAAATATGATTTATTGTTTTGATTTAGACCAAACATTATGTAATAATTCTAATAAGGATTATATAAATTCTTATCCTATTGTGGAAATGATAGACAGAGTTAATTTTTTATATGATGAAGGTCATTATATAAAAATATTTACAGCTAGAGGAATGTCTAAATTTAATAAAGATCTTGATAAAATTAATGATGCATACTTATCTTTAACTAAAAAATCATTACAAGATTGGGGAGTAAAATATCATGAATTAATTCTAGGAAAAACATCTTTTGATTATTTTATAGATGATAAAAATCTAACAATAGATGAGTTTAAGTCTTTGATAAAACCTAAAGTTGGGTTTATTGCAGGTTGTTTTGATATTATCCATCCTGGTTATATACATATGTTTAAAACTATAAAAAAATACTGTGATTTCCTAATTGTAGGATTACATGAAGATCCTACAATTGATAGACCAAATAAAATAAAACCAATTCTTTCTATTGAAGAAAGAAGTGAAATATTATTATCTATTAAATATGTAGATGATATTAAAATATATCAAACGGAAAATGATTTAGAAAATCTTCTTATTCGCAATAAAATTGATATAAGATTTTTAGGTGAAGATTATAAAAATTCTAATTTTACTGCTAAAAATTTAGATATAGAAATAAAATTTATTGATAGAAATCATGGTTGGTCAACAACAAAAATGAAAAAATTAATTATAAATAATAAATAAAAAAAAAATAAAAAATATGTTTAATACAATTAATAAAATAAAAAATCATGGATATGTACCTGATTATGTTTTTGATATAGGTGCTTGCCATGGAGATTGGACAGCACAATGTTTATCAATTTTCCCGAATGCTAAGTATTTTTTATTTGAACCAATAACCTATTCTAATTTAGATAGATTTAGATATTCAGATAATATAAAAGTTTATAATGAACTTCTTTTTGATTCTGAAAAAGAAGTAGATTTTTATGAAATGAGAAACTCAGAAGATTCTATTTTTAAAGAAAAAACTTATCATTTTGATAATTGTATACCAATAGTTAAAAAAACCTCTATATTAGAAAATATAGTTGACACTTCTAATTTTCATAATATTTTTATGAAAATTGATACTCAAGGAGCAGAATTACCTATATTAAATGGATGTAAAAGCTTTCTATCTAAAATAGATTTTCTTTTATTAGAAATTCCATTTTTTGGACAATATAACAGTGGTGTTCCTAATTTTATGGAACATATTAATAAATTAGATGAATTAGGTTTTATAGTATATGATATAGCTGATAAACATGATGTTTTGGGTTTTATTATGTCTGTTGATTTTGTTTTTATAAACAAAAATCATCCAATTAGTAAATTACCTACTGAACTTTTAGAAAAAAGATAAAAAAGATAAAAAATAATAAACAATGATAGAAATAGAAAAAATTCTTTATGTAGGAGATAGTCATATGTTTCATTGCTTTTCTTCAGAGCAAAATATAGGAACACATATAGTTGATATAACATTAAATCAAATTAGAAAAACCCCAGATATTCACATAAAATATGATAGTTATCATACTAATAATTATCATTATAAATATTTTATAGATGAAAATGGTCAAAGTTTAATTGATTTAATAAATGAAAATACCGATAAAGAGTATGCATTATTCTCAATAGGAGAAATTGATATAAGATTTCATTTAGAAAAACAATTAAGTATTAATGATAATGCTATTGAAGATATTATCAAGATATATGAAGATTTTTTATTAAAAATAGATAAAAAAATAATACTATGTTCTGCACCACCTCCAACTAGAGAATCTCTAAAACCTATAACAAAAGAGTTTAATACAAATATTAAGAAATTATGTGAAACACATAATTTCTACTATGTGGATATATATACAGATTATCAAATTAACGGATTATTAAGTCCATCATGTACACACGATGGATGTCATTTACATCATTCTTTAAAAGAAATAAATATTAAAAAATTAAAAGATTTATGAAAGTAGCACTTTGCTTATTTGGCTTACCAAGATGTTTAGAATTATCTTATATATTACATAAATACTATATAATAGATGAATTAAATGCTGATATTTTTATACATACTTGGGATAAAAATAATGGTGGAAATAGGATGAATGAAACTTCACATAATTTAATTCAATCCTCTTGTTTTTCTTCATCAGATAAAAAAAGTTTAATTACTGATAATCCTTGTAATACAATGGAAGTTGACAACTTTATTAAAGAAAAAATAAAACCTAAAAAATATTTAATAGAAAATTATAATAATTTTAAAAATATAAACGGGGATAGCTCAACTGCTGCAATGTATTGGAGCATTAAAAAATCAAATGAATTAAAGAAAGAATTTGAAATTGAAAATAATACTAAATATGATTTAGTTATTATAAGTAGAATGGATCTTTTATTTAAAACTAATATACCATATATAGAAATTGAAGAATCTATAAAATCATCAGAATTTATATATATGACAACAAATAGAGATAAAAATGCTTATGGATGGCATGATATTCAACCAGATAAAAATTCAGATATGTTTATATTTGGTAATAACGAATTAATTAATATATATTCAAATTCTTTTGATACATGGTTAGATAATAAAAATCTAGTATCTGAGGAGGTGTATTATAATCATCTTAATAAATTTAATATTAAAACTAAAATTAGTGATATTAAATTTATGGGTATGGTTAATTATACTATAAATGAGTGGTATGCAGTGTATCACTCATTTAATTAAAAATATAAAATAATAAAATGATAGAATGGAAAAATATTCCAATATTACAATCGTCCACATTGGATAAAATAAATGACGATATATTATATGACTTTGAATTAGATATTGATATAAATACTGGATTAGTACATCAAAAAAATATACCTAATCAAGAAATTTTATATAAATATTCAAGAAATTCTGCGGTTGGTAAAGTTTGGAAAGATCATCATAATAATTTCTATGAATTTATTATGTGTAATATAGATTTAGAAAATAAAGATATTTGTGAAATAGGTTCAGGAAGTGGATTTTTAGCAAATAAAATTTCTGAAAAATACAAAATTGATTGCTATGAACCAAGTCCAAATTTCAAATCTAATGATAATATCAATATCATTAATAAATTTTTTGATGATAAAGATTCTAAAAAATATGATGTAATAATACTTTCACATACTTTAGAACATATACCCAATATAGATAATTTCTTACTTATAGTAAGAAATAGATTAAATCTAAACGGCAAATTAGTATTATCATTTCCTAATCTATATAAAGGTTTAAAAAATGACTTTATAAATATTTTTCCTACTGAACATATATCATATTTTACTGTTAAAAACACAGAAAGAATTTTAAACAAGAATTATTTTCAAAATTGTATTATTAAAGAGTACACAGATCATAGCATATTTTCTATAAGTGAACTTTTTTCTTATAATACATATAAAAAGTGTGATGAGTCAGAAATTATTTTAATTAAAAAAGAAATAACTAATTACTATAATAGACTTTTAACAAAAATAGATTTGACTAAAAAACTCTTAGAAAAAGAAGAAAAATTTTATGTATTTGGATGTCATGTAATGACATCTTTATTTTTATATTTATCTAATATAGATCAAAATAATATTATATCTATATTAGATAACGACCCTTTAAAACATGATAAAAGATTATATGGTACAAATATTTTTTGTAAAAATCCAAAAGAGGTCGAAGTAGGTATTGTTTTATTAAATGGATCTACTTATCATGAGGAGATAAAAGATGGATTACTAGAAAAAGGATTTCTAGTAATAGATTGGAAAAATTTAAATTAAAATTAAAATGATCAAAATAATTAAACAAGGAAGATTAGGTAATAATTTACTCCAAAATATAGGAGTAAGTATTTTATCAAAAAAATTTAATTTAAAAGTTGATAACTATATAGATGAAGATATATTTAAAAATTTAGGATTAAAATTAAATAAATCTGATATTATCAAAGATAATTTAATTAATTATTATGATAATGATTTAACAATGTTATTATCATTAGATAATATAGATAATGGAATTTTATATGATGGTACTTTTCAAATGAAAGATTTTGTTATAAATTATAGGAAAGAAATTTTAGAACATTTTAATTTAAAATTTGAAAATATTGAAAATAACGATCTATTTATACATGTTAGATTAGGAGATGTTGCTAATATAAATGTAGGAATTGACTATTATAGAAATGCAATTAATAGAATAAAATTTGATAAAGGTTATATATCATCAGATTCAATATATCATCCTATTGTTCAAAATTTAATAAAAGAATATAACCTAAGTATATATAATAATAGTCCATTAGATACTATAGATTTTGGAAAAAATTTCCAAAATCTGATTTTAAGTACCGGAACATTTAGTTGGTGGATTGGATTGTTAAGTAAAGCTAAAAATATATTATATCCTTTAGATGGTCAAAAATGGCATGGGGATATTTTTGTATTTGAAGATTGGAAAGGAATAAGTATATATTAAAAAATAAAAATAAAATGAAAATAGCAATCTGTGTATCAGGTCACGTTAGAAGATTCAATGAGTATTTAACTTCATTAAATACCTTAACTAAAGATAAAAATCACGAATATGATATATTCTTATCAACATGGGATATAAAAAATAGTCCAAACAGCCATTCTTATATAAGAAGAGGGTACAATGATTTTGATTATTTTAATATAAATGATATATTAGAAATTTATAATCCAAAATCTTATTTGGTTGAAAAAAATAATGATTACGCATTTAATCAATTTAGTAAATATAGTGGAACTAATAACCCTATTGCTGTTTTTTCTCAATTTTATAAAATAAATCAAGTTTCTAAATTAATGGATGACTATAAAAATAGCAATAATATTATTTATGACTTAGTTATAAGAACTAGATTTGATTTAAAAATTAAAGATGATTTTAATATTAATAACTATTTTAATGACTATTTTAATATAGAAGAAGATAATTGTGGAGAAAATTGGTGTTCTGATAAATTTTCTATCAGTAATTATAAAAATCATATGATTTTTTCTAATTTTTATAATAATTTAGAAAACTTAATGATTAATAATCATAATAATATACCAGAGATTTTATTAGATAAATGGTTAAAAATTAACAATGTTAATAAACTAAAACATGAATCTATAATAGAAAGATTTGGATAAAAAATAATTAATAATATGAATGTAGTAATTCCAATGGCTGGTAGAGGTGAGAGATTTAAAAAAGAAGGGTTTTCTCTACCAAAACCTTTAATAGAATTTAATAATAAAACAATGATTGAATATGCTATTGAATCATTAGGAATAGAAGGAAATTATATATTTATAACATATAAATATGAGGATGAGAATCTTAATTTAAAATTAAATAATATTTTAAATACTATTGTAAAAAATCCTGTAATTATTCAAATAGATTATATAACAGAAGGACCTGCTAGTAGTGCTTTATTAGCACAAGAATTCATAAATAATGAAGAAGAATTAGTAATTACAAATTGTGATCAAATAATGACATGGGATACAAATGATTTCATTAATTATACTAAAGATTCGGATTTAGATGGTATAGTTGTTACTTATGATGTTATAACAGAAAAAAACTCCTATATTAAAATTGAAGAAAACGGATTTGCAAGTAAACTTGCTGAAAAAGAAATAATAAGTAACTTATCTCTTAATGGTATTCATTATTGGAAAAAAGGTAGTTATTTTATCAGTTCAACAACAAAAATGGTAAAAAATAATATAAGAGTTAATAATGAATTTTATATTTCATTAAGTTATAATGAAATGATTAAACAGGGGTTAAAAGTAGGTAATTATCACATAAAAAATGAAGATCACCATGCAGTAGGAACTCCTGAAGATTTAAAAAAATATTTAAAAAATGAAAATATCTAGAATAGAAGAGTATAAAGGTGGTTGGTATGTTGGAGGTTTCCTACCAACATGTTATTCAACAAAAGAATTTGAAGTTGCGTTTAAATCTCACAAAATGAATGAAGAATGCGATCACCATTTCCATAAAATAGGGACAGAAATTAACCTCATAGTAAAAGGAGAAATGATAATACAAGGGAAAAAGTTATCAACTGGGGATATATTTATAATATATCCCTATGAAATTGCAGATCCTGTGTTTTTAACAGATTGTGATATTGTGGTGATAAAAACACCATCAGATACCACAGATAAATATATAATAAAATAAAAATGAATTTAGTTATTAACAACTTTAATGTTGAAATTTTAGAAGAAAATTACTCATTTGAAGGTTTAAAATTTAAACCACAAATGAAAGATTATGATAATAATCATGATTGGACATCTTTTACTAAAAGATGTTCTTCTGAAGTATCAGATAATAATTATAATACAGTAAAAAGTATAGTAAATAATTATTATACACATGGTATTATAGAAATTGGTGTCCATAGAAATGGAGAAAAATCATTTACAACGGCATTATTAGCTGATAAACCAGATGATATAAAATATCTTGGTATAGACTTAGGAGATAAGTCTTATATGAATGATAAAGAAAAAAATATATTTACTATACAAGAAAATTCTTATAGTCAACAAATAATAAGAGATTATCTTAAAGAAATAGGACTTGAAAAAATATCAATACTTTTTATTGATGGAGACCATTCTGTAAATACAGTAATAAATGATTTCTTATTTTCTGATTTATTATCAGAAAATGGAATAATTATATTAAATGATACTAACTATCATCCTGGACCATCAATTATAATAAATTGTATAGACGAAAATATCTACAGAGTAGAAAGATATTGTGTAGAAAATGACGATTATGGATTAGCGATATTATATAAAAAATAAATAAATAAAATGATAAACATCTTTAAAAAAGAAATTGACTTAGATAAGTATTTTATAGTTACTTATAATTTAAAATCTCTTACTAATGTAAGAGATGCAGCATGGAACCTAGCAATAGGACAAAGTGTAGGAAACCCTAATGTTAGAAACCAATGGGAAAGTGATGAATTATTTGAAAATCACTCTTGTATAGTCTTAGGAAACGAAGAAGAATTAAAAAATATAAATGAAGGAATAGTTGATATAGCGTTTCCTATAATTAATATAGATTTTAAAACCGATGGTATTTCTCATATGTTAGTAAATATAATGGGAGGTCAAATGGATATTGATAATATAATAAAATGTCAAGTTTTAGATATTAAATTTCCAAAAAGCGTAGAAGATTTATTCTTAGGTCCAAAATTTGGTATCAAAGGAATAAGAGAATATACTAAAACTTTTGATAAACCGTTATTAGGTGGTATAGTAAAACCAAAAACTGGTATATCAGCTACTACATTATTAGAAATGGTTAAAGAGTTAGTTGAGGGTGGCGTTAATTTTATTAAAGAAGATGAGATTTTAAGCGATCCTTCATTCTGTACAATTGAAGAAAGAGTACCATTAATAATGGATTACTTAAAAGATAAAAATGTTATATATTCAGTATCTATACATTCTGATTTTCCTTATCTTTTAGATAGAGTAAAAAGAGTTTATGAATTAGGTGGTAATTCAGTTCATGTTAATTTTTGGTGTGGACTAGGAGCTTATAAAGCAATCAGAGAATTAGATTTACCTATATTTATACATTTCCAAAAAAGCGGTGATAAAATATTAACTAATAAAAATCATGATTTCCATATAGATTGGACAGTAATATCTAAGTTAGCGGGTATGATGGGTGTAGATTTTATACATGCAGGAATGATTGGGGGTTACTATAAATGGGAAGAAAAAGAAGTAGTTGATTCTATTGAAGTATTAAGAAAATATAATGTAATGCCAGCACTAAGTTGTGGATTTCATCCTGGATTAACAGAATGGGTTACAGAAAAAGTTGGAATTGATTATATGGCTAATGTAGGTGGTGCTATACATGGACATCCATCAGGAACAACAGCAGGTGCTAAAGCAATGCGTCAAAGTATAGATCATAATTATTTAGCTGAATATGATGAAGCCATTAAAAAATGGGGTAAAAAATAAAAAATAAAATGAATAAAAAAGCAGAAATACTTTCAAATAGCAATGTAAAAAATTTACCAAGTAATGATATATATGATTACTTTAATAAGTTTATCTTTTCAAATGATATTAAAATTATTGGTAAATTATTACATAGATTTGAACATTTTTTAAATATAAAAGATATTCCAGGTGATATTGTAGAAGTTGGAGTATTTAAAGGTTCAGGAATGTCATCATTTATGAAGTTTATTGAAATTTATTGTGGAAATTCAAACAAAAAAGTGGTAGGTTTTGATATATTTGATGTTATAGAAAGTGAGAAAATTTTAAAAAATGATAATAAAATTGATAGAGAATCAATGAATATTATTTATAATAGAGTTGAACATGATGATTTAACATTAGAAGCTGTAAAAAATAATTTAATTAATACTAATATATCAGAAGATAAATACTTATTAGTTAAAGGAGATGTTGAACATTCTATACCTAAATTCTTAATAGAGAATCCTGGATTTAGAATATCTCTATTATATATAGATGTTGATATAGATAGACCTACATATTTTGCAATGAAATATTTATGGGATAGGATCCTTCCAGGGGGTGTGATTATATTTGATGAATTTGAATATCATAAATATTCAGAAAGTACAGGATTAGAAAAATTCTTAAAAGAATATAATATAGACTTCACACTAAAAAGTACTAATTGGATAGGTCCAACTGCATTTATGTATAAAAAAAATTGGTAAAATAAAATGAAAATAGCTTTATGTTTATCAGGACAACCTAGGTATATAGAAGAAGAGTATTATTTTATTAATAAGTACTTATTAAATAAGTATGATATAGATGTATTTATACATACTTGGTGGGATGATAGTTTTAAAAATAATGAATTTAATTTTACTAATATTAAAAGAAATTCATTATATGATGAAGATGCTATTATCAAATTAGTGAAATATTATAATCCAAAAAAAATTATACATGAGCCACAAATTTTATTTGAAACATTTAATAATGTTAATTATGAAAGTGTTAATCCAATATCAGTTTTTTCTATGTTTTATAGTATAAAACAATCTAATGAATTAAAAAAATCTTATGAACAAGAAAATAATTTTCTATATGATTTAGTCATTAGATGTAGATTAGATATAGTTTTTGGTAGATTCAATCTAAAGTTAGAAAACATGGATTCTAATTATATGTATGTAGGAGGAGAACATCATTATGGAAATTACCCTTATTATCCAAATGATCATTTTTGTATTTCTTCATCTGAAAATATGGATTACTATTCTAATTTATACGATAAATTAGAAATTTATAGAAATGAGGGTTACAATAGATTTATTGGGGAACGTCTATTAAAATATCATTTAATAGACAAAGGCAATAAACAAATAAATTTTTGTCAACTAAATGAACTTTTAACAACTGCTTGGTGGCAATTTTCAGTAAATGATTGTGGATTTCAATCACAAGTAGATACACAAAATATTTTTAAAGAATTTAAAGAATTTAAAGAAAAATTATGATATTAATTTCACACAGAGGTAATATAAACGGAAAATTAGAAAGTTGGGAAAATGAACCTACATATATTGATTTAGCAATAAAAAAAGGCTATGAGGTTGAAATAGATGTTTGGTATAAAGATAATATTTTATGGTTAGGACATGATAAACCACAATATGGAGTAGAATTTAGATGGTTTAGAGATAGATTAACTAAACTATGGATACATTGTAAAAATATAGAAGCTGTTTTATTTTTTAAAGAATATCCATATGAATGTAATTATTTTTGGCATGAAGAAGATACAATAACATTAACTTCTTTAAATCACATATGGGCATTTACGGGTAAACAACCAATAAAAAATAGTATAGCAGTAATGCCTGAATTATATAATGATGATGTATCTCAATGTTTAGGAATATGTTCTGACTATATAGAAAAATATAAATAAATTATGATAAAAGATTTTGCAGTATGTCATACTGGACAAGTAAGACAATTATACAGAGGTTTTGAAGATTTTCAAAAACTTACAGAAAATATAGAATATGATGTGTTCGCACATATTTGGGAAATAGATGAATTACTAAGTGGTTGGGGACATAATATTGGTTGGGAATTTAGAAAAACTAAATTTGAAACCCCACAAGAGTTTATAGATATTTATAAACCAGTAAAATGTTCAGTTGAAAACTATAAAGAAACTACTTTTTATAGAGAAAATTTAAAACATGGTGGATACGGAAATGAAATGAATAAATTATATTCATCATTATCCCAATTCTATTCTTTAAAAAAATCATTTGAAACCTTAAATTCATATATAAACGAAACTGGAAATACATATAAATATGTTCTTCGTTGTAGACCTGATATAGATGTAGATTTTAATATTAGTAAAATAGATTGGGATGAAATAAAAGATAGATTAGATAAAAATCCTAATGTAGTTTTAACAAATCCAGGATGGGATTGGCCTAATGGAGATGGTTGTTCTGACTTTTTTGCAATAGGAACTCTTGAGAGTATGAATAAATATAGTTTATTATTTGATAATCTTATTAGTATTAAAATTGTTAATCCTAATGGTGCATATAATGAGTCTAATATGAAATTTCATTTAGAAAAAATATGTGGATTAAAAGTCGAAATTTGTGATATACATGTAGGTATGTATAGATAATTACTTTAATTTCTTAGCAGTAATCCAAACTTCATCAGCATCATATACATAAGGTCTACGTTTTTTCCAATGCTCTAAATTACCTATTCCTTTAAGATGTTGACCCCATATATAATCATATGGTAAAGTTTCTGAATACTCAATTAATAATTTACCAAAACCAGAATTACGATATTGCTTTTCTAAAACAAGAGCAATCCCCTCAACCCCTTTTTGACCAATAAAATCATCGGTATATTCATCTAAACTGCCTTCAGCAAATAGATAACAACCGATGATTTTATTATCTAAAGTTAGCTTAACACTTAAATCCCAATTAACAACAGCTTTTAAGTATCTATAAGAGGCTTCTTTGCTCATTAAATATTTAAATTCATCAGCAACCATTTCTATAACAGTCAATTTATCACTATTAGAAGTGATTTTTTCAATTTTAGGTGTTCCTAAACTTTCATTAAATCTTTTTAAGTATTTCATACTACTTTTTATTTTCTAAATAAGAAACTATAAAAGCATCATAATTTCTCGGCTCCCATATATAATTAATTTCATCATAACTATATTGAAGTTTACCTAACCAAGGATCAGAACATTTATATATGCCATTTTCTAAATTATATACAACTATCCAATGTTTTATACCCTTTGTTAAAGTCCTTAAAATAATTAAATTTTGATTATTTAATTCAGTATCTAATATTTTAAAACTTTCTTCTTTAGGTAAATCTACAATTCTAATATATTTAATTCCTAATTCATCTAATCCTTTTTTCATATTAACATCAGTACATCCTGTTATATCATTAGTACCTGTTATTTCTTCAAGATATTCTAAATCTATTGTTTTAGGAAAACCTAAATGATTTAATACGATTCTTATTGAAGTTGGTCCACAGTTATAAGCTTTATGCTGATAAATATGTGGAAAGCTATGTTCTAAAAATTTCATTATCATAATGTATATATTATCTTATATTAATGATATTTGGAATATCACTTTTAAGGTCAAGTATTTTACTTGGATTTAATAAGAAATCCATTTCTATAAAATTATATTTTATATTTAATGTAAATTCTTTATTTATTATTTTTTGCTGAGAATAATCAAAAATATTTTCACTTAAATTATATGCTATAATTTGCTTAAAAATTATATTATATATAGCATCTCTATTAACATCTAAAGCAGTAATTGTAAATGGTTTAATAAATAAATTTTCTGAATCTAAGTATTGGTCATAAAATATTTTCTGTAATATCCAATAATTTAAGTCAGAATCAACTGACCTAAAAGTTAAAGTTAATTCTCTACTTGATAAATCTTGAATATTTTTAGCAGGCTTGTAAGATATTTTCTTACCAAATGGCTGCATCTGTTCAGGCATTTCAAAACTCAATCCTGGATAACTAACAGATTTTATTGTAGAATTTAAGTAATCTAATACATTATCATATTGGATATAATTCTTTTCCAATAAAACTCTGTACTCTAATATAGCATCTTCTGTTAAAAAGTCTTGCGGTAAATTAAAAATAAACGCATTAGACAT
>Ga0114964_10002420_pt1 | contig 12988 bp, 8 predicted proteins | sample C_131016_MF_Meta_FD_92638 | JGI IMG/M metagenome (GOLD analysis project Ga0114964, IMG submission 92638) | Freshwater microbial communities from Lake Croche, Canada to study carbon cycling - C_131016_MF_MetaG | ecosystem: Environmental > Aquatic > Freshwater > Lake | place: Lake Croche, Canada... | reverse complement strand
GAACTGATTTCGCCGATCGCGATGGAAGAAAAGCTGCGTTTCGCAATCCGCGAAGGTGGCCGCACCGTCGGCGCAGGCGTCGTCGCATCCATCATCGCCTAACTGGTGATAGACGGTGTGCGGCCCTCCGCACACCGCAACGGCAGCCCGGCTGCCGCTCGTTCAAATGGTCACCGCACCTGGCCTTGAATTCTGGTGCGCTGGTCTCCCGACAGATCAATTCCAGACTATCGGATCCAATTGTTGCGTTTTTTTGACAGCGAGATGTGGAGAGGTGCTTGCAAATCCCCTTCGCTCGTGTCAATGAACGGAGCGCGGCGGACCTATGGGCCGCCGCAGGCGTTTCCGGAGGAGTGTAGCTCAACTGGCTAGAGCACCGGTCTCCAAAACCGGGGGTTGCGGGTTCGAGTCCCTCCACTCCTGCCACCGGAATCGTTTCGGCACGACAGTCGTGCTGCCTTGCCAAGGGCAGGGCGGCTGGAAGGTCGGGTTGCTTGAGTATCGAACGCAGGCCGCCTTCGGGTGTGGTTGTGACAGACTATAACGGTCGTGGACTGATTGGTGCACGCTCCCAAGGACAAGACTTAAAGTCATGGCGAAATCGAATTTCTTCGCGTTCATGCAGAATGTGCGCTCGGAAGCGGCAAAGGTCACATGGCCGAGCCGTAAGGAAACGCTTGTGACAACCGGCATGGTGTTTGTCATGGTGGTTGTGGCCAGTATATTCTTTCTGCTGTCCGATATTGCGATCCGCTGGTTTGTCGGCCTTCTGCTCGGTTTGGGGCGCTGATAGTACCGACGTACAAGAATTTGAGACGCTGAGGAAAGAGACTTAAACCCATGTCGAAGCGCTGGTATATCGTTCACGCCTATTCGAACTTCGAGAACAAGGTCGCGCAATCGATTCGCGATCAGGCCGCCCAGCGCAATCTGGTCGAGCATTTCGACGAAATCCTCGTGCCGACCGAAAAAGTGGTGGAAGTGCGCCGTGGCCGCAAGGTTGATGCCGAGCGCAAATTTTTCCCCGGTTACGTGCTTGTCAAGTGCGATCTGACCGATGAAGTGTTCCATCTGATCAAGAATACCCCGAAAGTGACGGGTTTCCTTGGCCAGGACAACAAGCCGATGCCGATCTCCGAGCGTGAAGCCGACCGGATCAAGGGCCAGGTGGCTGATGGCGTCGAACGTCCCAAACCCTCCGTCACATTCGAAGTGGGTGAACAGGTGCGGGTGGCGGATGGTCCGTTTGCCTCCTTCAACGGTGTGGTTGAAGAAGTGGACGAGGCGCGCGCCCGTCTGAAAGTGGCTGTGTCGATCTTCGGTCGCGCAACCCCTGTGGACCTGGAATATGCGCAGGTGGAAAAGGTCTAAGCCCTTTTCGCCAGCCATAATGGGGCAGGCTTGATATAAAAGCTTGCCTTTCGAGACGGGCCGCTTGATAAAGCGGCCTTCACTTTGCGGGAGGTATGCCCGGTTTTGCCGCCGGGATCTCATACCGCACCGCAATCTGCAACCGCCCAAGCCGTTCCGGTGTCGGGCATAATTGGAGCAGTACAATGGCAAAGAAGATCACTGGTTACGTGAAGCTTCAGGTGCCGGCTGGCGCGGCGAATCCTTCGCCCCCAATCGGTCCTGCGCTCGGTCAGCGTGGCCTGAACATTATGGAATTCTGCAAGGCCTTCAACGCAAAGACCGCACAGATGGAAAAGGGCACCCCGATTCCGGTCGTTATCACGGCCTATCAGGATCGCTCCTTCACATTTGAAATGAAGTTGCCTCCCGTGTCCTTCTACCTCAAGAAGGCCGCGAAGATTGAAAAGGGCTCCGGCACCACCGGACGTGGCACGATCGCCAAGATCACACAGGCCCAGATCAACGAAATCGCTGCGGCAAAAATGCCTGATCTGAACTGCGACACGGTTGAAGCCGCCGCAGCCATGATCCGTGGCTCCGCAATTTCCATGGGTCTAGAGGTGGTGGCATAATCATGGCACAGCATGGCAAACGTATCCGCGCAGCCCGTGAAGGCATTGACCGCGTAAAACTCTATTCTCTCACCGAAGCTCTGACGATGGTGAAAGAACGCTCCACCGCCAAATTCGACGAAACCATCGAAGTGGCCATGAACCTGGGCGTTGACCCTCGTCATGCCGACCAGATGGTGCGTGGCGTGTGCAACCTGCCGAATGGCTCGGGCCGCACGATGCGCGTCGCCGTTTTCGCCCGTGGCCCGAAGGCTGATGAAGCCAAGGCAGCCGGCGCAGACGTGATCGGTGCGGAAGACCTGTTCGAAATCGTCAATGGCGGTACGATCGACTTCGATCGCTGCATTGCCACCCCTGACATGATGCCTCTGGTCGGTCGTCTGGGTAAGGTGCTCGGCCCGCGCGGCATGATGCCGAACCCCAAGGTCGGCACCGTGACCATGGACATCACCGCCGCTGTGGCTGCTGCCAAGGGCGGCGCAGTGGAGTTCCGCGTCGAAAAGGCCGGTATCATCCATGCCGGTATCGGCAAGGTCTCGTTCTCGGCTGAAAAGCTGGCTGAAAACATCCGCGCTTTCGTGGATGCCGTGGCCAAGGCCAAGCCGACAGGTGCCAAGGGGTCCTACATCCAGCGTCTGGCTGTCACCTCGACCATGGGTCCGGGCGTGCGCGTTGATCTGTCTTCGGTCAACAACTGAGCCTTGCTGCATAAGATTGAAAAACCCGGCTCCGGCCGGGTTTTTTTATGGTCAGGTTTGTTTCTTGATAAAATCAATATTTTTCAAAGATTTATGGAATTTTCTGATTGTCTGCAGTCAAAAAATGACGTTTACGTCGCTTTTTTGAAAAAATCCGGAGCAAAGATCATTTTATGCTTGGCATCACGCGCGAAGCGGGTTAAAGGCTTGTCTGATGACATATGACCCATGCGGGCTAGCCTGTGTGGGTCTTGTTTTTCAGTTTCAAACGAGACTGAAAAGACCGCCAAAGCGGGAAATTCGTTTCCCGCACCCAATGGATGAACGACCAGAATACGGCTTGCCCGGATCCTGGTGGTTATCGTTTGGTTTGGCGGTTATGTCCTGTCCGAGACTGCAGGTTCCCCGTAAGGGGTCTAAGCCATCTGGGCCTGCACAGACGGGGAAGACCGATTTTTGGCTGGATTAACCTCCAGTCCGGTTCGAACCTTTGACCGGTCGAGCGGCCATCACGGCCATGACGCCGGGGACAGGAACGTCGGAAGCGCTGGTTTTTCAGGGGTCTTTCGGGGCTTTTTGAATGGCTGGCTTGTTGCAACCGGCGGGACTTAAGTCCCTGCCAACCGGAGAGAGCCCGTGGATAGAGCGGCAAAACGCGAACTGGTCGGCACGCTGAACGATGTTTTCAAGACATCAGGCGTGGTGGTCGTTGCGCATTATGCTGGCCTCACGGTTGCCGACATGCAGAAGCTGCGCAAGCAGATGAAGCAGGTGGGCGGCCATGTGAAGGTCACCAAGAACCGCCTTGCCAAAATTGCTCTTGAAGGCACGGATGCCGTTTCCATTTCGAGCCTGCTGACAGGCCCGACATTGCTGGCATACAGCAATGACCCGGTTTCGGCACCCAAAGTCGCAGTCGATTTCGCCAAGACCAACGACAAATTGGTTATCCTTGGTGGTTCGATGGGAGCGACTGCTCTGGACGCGAATGCAGTGAAGGCTTTGGCCACCCTGCCGTCGCTGGACCAGTTGCGCGCAACGATCGTGGGTCTGGTGCAAGCACCTGCCACGAAGTTGGCCCAGCTGGCCAACGCACCAGCCGCAAAGCTGGCCCGCGTTTTCGGAGCTTATGCCACAAGAGATGCGGCTTAAGGCCTCACACAACAGTTCGGTTCGAACCTTATAGACAAGGAATATGATTATGACTGACTTGAACAAGCTCGTTGACGACCTGTCATCGCTGACCGTTCTTGAAGCTGCTGAGCTCGCCAAGATGCTCGAAGAAAAGTGGGGCGTTTCTGCTGCTGCTGCTGTGGCTGTTGCCGCTGCTCCTGCCGCTGCTGCTGCCGCTGCTGAAGAACAGACCGAATTCACCGTTGTTCTGGCTTCGGCTGGCGACAAGAAGATCGAAGTGATTAAGGAAGTTCGCGCCATCACCGGCCTTGGTTTGAAAGAAGCCAAGGATCTGGTTGAGGCTGCTCCTAAGCCCGTCAAAGAAGGCGTTGGCAAGGACGAAGCAAACAAGATCAAAGAGACCCTTGAAAAGGTCGGCGCCAAGGTCGAACTCAAGTAAGGATTTACGCATCACATGCGTAGCCTGCTTCGGTTTTTCTGACCGCCATTATTGCGGTTCCGGGAATGTATTTCCGGGACCGTTTAGTCGTCTAGATGTTGATTTTTCGAGCAGGCCTTGGGTCGGGGCTCAAAATCGGGGTCTGGCGGAATAGATTGAACGTCATTGTCGCGTTCATCGGACACTTGGGGCATTGTGCCCTGTGTTAGCCCAAGTAGGGCACTCTGCGAGGATGCAGGGCGGTGGGACGCATGAGAACGAGGAACGAGATGGTTCAGACCTTCACCGCACGGAAGCGCGTTCGCAAGTTCTTCGGTCATATCCGCGAAATCGCGGAGATGCCGAACCTTATCGAGGTTCAAAAGGCATCCTATGACCAGTTCTTGCAAGTGGAGGAGCCCGCAGGAGGGCGTGAAACCGACGGCTTGCAAGCCGTGTTCAAATCGGTTTTCCCTATCGGTGATTTTACGGGCGCTTCGCTGCTCGAATTCGTGCGGTACACTTTCGAAGCGCCGAAATACGATACAGAGGAATGCCGCCAGCGTGGCATGACTTATGCGGCTCCCCTGAAGGTGACCCTGCGCCTGATCGTGTTCGATATCGATCCTGATACCGGTGCGAAGTCGGTCAAGGACATCAAGGAGCAGGACGTCTACATGGGCGATATGCCGCTCATGACCTCGAACGGGACCTTTATCGTCAACGGCACCGAGCGTGTGATCGTGTCGCAGATGCACCGTTCCCCAGGCGTGTTCTTCGATCACGACAAGGGCAAGACCCATTCCTCCGGCAAGCTGTTGTTTGCTGCCCGCATCATTCCCTATCGCGGTTCCTGGCTCGACATCGAATTTGATGCCAAGGATATCGTCTATGCGCGCATCGACCGTCGCCGCAAGATTCCTGTGACCTCACTGCTCTATGCGTTGGGCATGGATGGCGAAGAAACCCTTTCGACCTTCTTCACGCAGGTGATCTACACCCGCCAGAAGGACGGCTGGCGCGTGCCATTCAATACCGAGCGGCTGAAGGGTTACAAGGCCACTGTTGATCTCATCGATGCCGACACTGGTAAAGTCGTGGTTGAAACCGGCAAGAAGCTGACCGTGCGCGCTGCGCGCCAGATCGCCGAAAAGGGCACCAAGGCCCTGCTGGCGACCGACCAGGATTTGTACGGCCAGTATATTGCCGAAGATCTGGTCAATCCCAACACCGGTGAAGTCTATGCCGAGGCTGGCGAAGAGATCAATGAAAAGTCGTTGCAGGCTCTGATGGATTCCGGTTTTACCGAGATTCCCGTGCTCGACATCGACCATATCAATATCGGCCCCTACATTCGTAACACGCTGGCCGTGGACAAGAATTCCAGCCGCGAAGAAGCGCTGTTCGACATCTATCGTGTGATGCGTCCGGGTGAACCCCCGACCATCGACACCGCCGAAGCGATGTTCCAGTCGCTGTTCTTCGATGCCGAGCGTTACGATCTTTCGGCCGTTGGCCGCGTGAAGATGAACATGCGTCTCGATCTCGATGCTCCCGACACCATGCGCGTGTTGCGCAAGGCCGATATCGTGGCTGTGGTGCGTGCGCTGGTTGATCTGCGTGATGGTCGCGGCGAAATCGACGACATCGATCATCTTGGCAACCGTCGTGTCCGTTCGGTCGGCGAATTGATGGAAAACCAGTATCGCGTCGGCCTTTTGCGTATGGAACGTGCGATCAAGGAGCGCATGTCGTCGGTGGATATCGACACCGTGATGCCGCAGGATCTCATCAATGCGAAGCCTGCTGCGGCGGCTGTGCGAGAATTCTTCGGCTCCTCGCAGTTGTCGCAGTTCATGGACCAGACCAATCCTTTGTCGGAAATCACCCACAAGCGCCGCCTGTCGGCTCTTGGACCGGGCGGTCTGACCCGCGAGCGCGCTGGCTTCGAAGTGCGCGACGTGCATCCGACCCATTATGGCCGAATTTGCCCGATTGAAACGCCGGAAGGGCCGAATATCGGTCTGATCAACTCGCTCGCGACTTTCGCCCGCGTCAACAAATACGGCTTTATCGAAAGCCCCTATCGTCGCGTCAAAGACGGTAAGATCACCGACTCCGTGGTCTATATGTCGGCGATGGAAGAAGGCAAATATTACGTCGCACAGGCCAACGTGTCGGTCGATGCCAAGGGCAAGCTCAATGACGATCTGATCGTTGTGCGCCATGCCGGTGATGTGATCACCGTTCCGGTGGAGCGCGTCGACTACATGGACGTTTCCCCCAAGCAATTGGTGTCGGTGGCTGCGGCCTTGATCCCGTTCCTTGAAAACGATGACGCCAACCGCGCGCTGATGGGCTCCAACATGCAGCGTCAAGCTGTTCCGCTGGTCAAGGCCGATGCTCCCTTCGTGGGCACGGGCATGGAAGCGGTTGTGGCCCGTGACTCCGGTGCAGCCATTGCCGCGCGTCGCTCCGGTATCGTCGATCAGGTCGATGCGACCCGTATCGTGATCCGTGCAACCGATGAAATCGACGCCTCCAAGCCGAGCGTCGATATCTACCGTCTGATGAAATTCCAGCGTTCCAACCAGAACACCTGCATCAACCAGAAGCCGCTGGTGCGTGTCGGCGATGTGATCAAGCGTGGCGAAATCATCGCTGACGGTCCTTCGACCGAATATGGCGAATTGGCACTGGGCCGTAACTGCCTCGTCGCCTTCATGCCCTGGAACGGCTACAACTTCGAAGATTCGATCCTGCTGTCCGAGCGGATCGTGAAGGAAGACGTATTCACCTCCATCCACATCGAAGAATTCGAAGTGATGGCGCGTGATACCAAGCTCGGTCCCGAAGAAATCACCCGCGATATTCCGAACGTCTCGGAAGAAGCCCTGAAGAACCTCGACGAGGCCGGTATTGTCTATATCGGTGCCGAAGTGAATGCGGGCGATATCCTGTGCGGCAAGATCACGCCGAAGGGTGAAAGCCCGATGACACCGGAAGAAAAGCTCTTGCGGGCGATCTTCGGTGAAAAGGCGTCGGATGTCCGTGATACCTCGCTGCGCGTGCCTCCGGGTGTGCAGGGAACGGTCGTGGAAGTCCGCGTGTTCAACCGTCACGGTGTTGACAAGGACGAACGCGCCCAGGCGATCGAGCGCGAGGAAATCGAACGTCTTGCCAAGGATCGTGACGACGAATTGGCCATTCTCGACCGCAACGTCTATGCGCGTCTGGGCGAGCGTCTGCTCGACCTCAACGGCATTGCCGGTCCGAAAGCCTTCAAGAAGGACACCGTCCTGTCACGCGAAGTGCTGGACAGCTATCCCCGTTCGCAATGGTGGACGTTTGCGGTTGCCGATGATGCGATCATGGGCGACATCGAAGCCATGCGGAAGCAATATGACGATGCCAAGAAGCGTCTTGAAAACCGCTTCCTCGACAAGGTCGAAAAATTGCAGCGCGGCGACGAACTTCCTCCAGGCGTGATGAAGATGGTCAAGGTCTTTGTCGCAGTGAAGCGCAAGATCCAGCCAGGCGATAAAATGGCCGGCCGCCATGGCAACAAGGGTGTGGTGTCGCGCATCGTTCCGATTGAAGACATGCCATTCCTCGAAGACGGTACCCATGTCGATGTGGTGCTGAATCCGCTGGGTGTGCCTTCGCGCATGAATGTGGGCCAGATTCTCGAAACCCATCTGGGTTGGGCCTGTGCCGGTTTGGGCAAGCAGGTCGGCGAGGCTGTCGACCAGTATATCAAGTCGCACTCCGTCGCTCCGCTCAAAAAGACCTTGCATGCGATCTATGGCGACCATCCAGAAATCGCCGAAATGAACGAGCAGGAACTGGTTGGCTTGGGTGAAACCCTGCGCCGTGGCGTGCCGATGGCTACTCCGGTGTTCGACGGGGCCAAGGAAGCCGATATCGAGCGCATGCTCGAACAGGCCGGTCTGGCGAAGTCGGGTCAGATGACCCTGTATGACGGCCGTTCGGGTGACCAGTTCGACCGTAAGGTGACTGTGGGCTATATCTATATCCTGAAGCTGCACCATCTGGTCGACGACAAGATCCATGCCCGTTCGATCGGTCCTTACTCGCTTGTGACCCAGCAGCCGCTGGGTGGTAAGGCGCAGTTCGGTGGCCAGCGCTTCGGTGAAATGGAAGTCTGGGCTCTGGAAGCCTATGGCGCCGCTTACACCCTGCAGGAAATGCTGACTGTGAAGTCGGATGACGTGGCAGGCCGCACCAAGGTCTATGAATCGATCGTGCGTGGTGATGACACCTTCGAGAGCGGTATTCCTGAAAGCTTCAACGTGCTTGTGAAGGAAATCCGTTCTCTCGGTCTCAATGTCGAGCTGACAAGCATCAAGAAGCCGGATGCTGCGCTGCCGTCATCGGAAGCCGCCGAATAAGCCTTGCAAGGCGCGGAGATCGCTCCGCGCCCTTTCGCCCTGAGACAGACGGTTAAATCTGGATCAGGTCCTTTTTTCCAAGCGAGTTCCGACCCAGAGGGTGGAAACCGCAAAGCGCCAGGAGACGGATATGAACCAAGAGGTCATGAATCTCTTCAATCCCGTTGTTCAGCCGCAGAGCTTTGATCACATCAAGATTTCGATTTCGAGCCCGGAGAAAATCCTCTCGTGGTCGTTTGGTGAGATCAAAAAGCCTGAGACCATCAACTATCGGACATTCAAGCCGGAGCGCGACGGTCTGTTCTGCGCCCGCATCTTTGGTCCGATCAAGGATTACGAATGCTTGTGCGGCAAGTACAAGCGCATGAAATATAAAGGTGTAATCTGCGAAAAGTGCGGCGTGGAAGTGACGCTGTCGCGCGTTCGCCGTGACCGTATGGGCCATATCGAACTGGCCGCTCCTGTGGCCCATATCTGGTTCCTGAAGTCGCTGCCGTCGCGCATCGGCCTCTTGCTTGATATGCCATTGAAGGATCTGGAAAAGATCCTGTATTTCGAAAATTATGTGGTGATCGAGCCGGGCCTGACCCCGCTCAAGGAGCGCCAGCTGCTGTCGGAAGACGAGTATCTGACCGCGCAGGACGAATATGGCGAAGACAGCTTCACCGCGCTGATTGGCGCGGAGGCCATCCGCGAAATCCTGCAAAAGCTCGATCTCGAAAAGACCGCCGTCGATCTGCGCCATGAAATTTCGGTCTCGACCTCCGAGCTGAAGCCGAAGAAACTGGCCAAGCGTCTGAAGATCATCGAAGCCTTCATGATGTCGGGTAACAAGCCCGAATGGATGATCCTGACGATCGTGCCGGTGATCCCGCCGGATCTGCGTCCGCTGGTGCCGCTTGACGGTGGCCGTTTCGCGACATCGGATCTGAACGATCTGTACCGCCGCGTGATCAACCGCAACAACCGTCTGAAGCGTCTGATCGAATTGCGTGCGCCCGATATTATCATCCGCAACGAAAAGCGGATGCTGCAGGAATCGGTCGATGCGCTGTTCGACAACGGCCGCCGTGGCCGTGTCATCACCGGCGCCAACAAGCGTCCTCTGAAGTCCCTTGCCGATATGCTGAAGGGCAAGCAGGGCCGTTTCCGCCAGAACCTGCTTGGCAAGCGCGTCGATTATTCGGGCCGCTCGGTCATCGTGGTGGGTCCGGAACTGAAGTTGCACCAGTGCGGCCTGCCCAAGAAGATGGCTCTGGAACTGTTCAAGCCGTTCATCTATTCGCGTCTGGACGCCAAGGGTTTGTCGGCCACCGTCAAACAGGCCAAGAAGCTGGTTGAAAAGGAAAAGCCGGAAGTCTGGGATATCCTCGACGAGGTGATCCGCGAGCATCCAGTCATGCTCAACCGCGCTCCGACTTTGCATCGCCTCGGTATTCAGGCTTTCGAGCCCGTGTTGATCGAAGGCAAGGCCATCCAGCTTCATCCGCTCGTCTGCGCGGCCTTCAACGCCGACTTCGACGGTGACCAGATGGCCGTCCACGTGCCGCTGTCTCTCGAAGCACAGCTGGAAGCACGCGTGCTGATGATGTCGACCAATAACATCCTGCATCCAGCCAATGGTCAGCCGATCATTGTGCCGTCACAGGATATCGTGCTGGGCCTGTATTATCTGTCACTGATCTCGGACAACGAGCCAGGGCAGGGCATGGCCTTTGCCGATATGGGCGAAATCGAGCATGCGCTGGCCTCCAAGGCTGTGACCTTGCATTCGAAAATCCGTTATCGCTATGTTGGTGTCGACGAACACAACGAGCCGATGACCAAGATCTACGAAACCACGCCGGGCCGTGCCTTGCTGGCACAGTTGCTGCCCAAGCATGCCAAGGTGCCTTTCGATGTCATCAACCGTCTGATGACCAAGAAGGAAATCTCCAACACCATCGACACCGTCTACCGCAATTGCGGCCAGAAGGAGACTGTGATCTTCTGCGATCGCATCATGTCCCTGGGCTTCACCCACGCCTTCCGCGCCGGTATTTCCTTCGGCAAGGACGACATGGTGGTGCCTGAGAACAAGCCGGCGATTGTGGCTGAAACCATGGCGCTGACTAAAGAATATGAACAGCAGTTCAACGATGGTCTGATCACCCAGGGTGAAAAGTACAACAAGGTCGTCGATGCCTGGGCAAAGTGCACCGACCGTCTGGCAGACGAGATGATGAAGCGCATCTCCTCGGTCCAGAAGGACGAGCATGGCCGCGACAAGCAGATGAATTCGATCTACATGATGTCGCATTCGGGGGCGCGTGGTTCGCCAGCCCAGATGAAGCAGCTGGCTGCGATGCGCGGTCTGATGGCCAAACCATCGGGCGAGATCATCGAAAGCCCGATCATTTCGAACTTCAAAGAAGGCCTGAACGTTCTCGAATACTTCAACTCGACCCACGGTGCCCGTAAGGGGCTTGCCGATACCGCGTTGAAGACCGCGAACTCCGGTTATCTGACCCGCCGTCTCGTCGACGTGGCTCAGGATTCGATCATCACTGTGCGCGATTGCGGTTCTTCGAACGGCATCGGCATGCGGGCGATCATCGACGCCGGTCAGGTTGTGGCCTCGTTGGCCTCGCGTATTCTGGGCCGCTTCCCTGCGGAAGATCTGTTGGACCAGAACGGCAATGTCATTGTTGCCTCTGGTACGATGATCGAAGAGTGGCATATCGAGCCTCTGACGGCTGCCGGTATCCAGGAAGTGAAGATCCGTTCGGTGCTGACCTGCGAAGCCAAGAATGGCGTCTGCGGTTGCTGCTACGGCCGCGATCTGGCCCGTGGGACACCGGTCAATATGGGTGAGGCGGTCGGTGTTATTGCCGCGCAGTCCATCGGTGAACCCGGTACTCAGCTTACCATGCGTACCTTCCACATCGGTGGTGCCGCCCAGATTGCCGATAACTCGTTCATTGAATCGAGTTTCGAAGGCACGGTTGTGGTGCGCAATCGCGCAGCAGCCCGTAATTCGGATGGCGATCTGATCTGTATCACCCGCAACATGTCGGTTGTCATCGTCGGTGCCGATGGCGCCGAACGTGCATCCCATCGTATCCAGTACGGTGCCCGCATGAAGGTGGACGAAGGCGATCAGGTGAAGCGCGGCCAGCGTATTGCCGAATGGGATCCATACACCCGTCCGGTCGTGACCGAAGTCGATGGGAAGGCAGCCTATGAGGATCTGGTCGAAGGTTCGACCGTGATTGAATCGGCTGACGAATCCACCGGCATCACCAAGCGCGTTGTGACCGACTGGCGCAGCAATACCCGTTCGGCCGAATTGCGTCCTGCCATCGTCATCCAGGATGACAAGGGCAAGATCACCAAACTGGCGCGTGGCGGCGATGCCCGCTATCTCTTGACCGCCGATGCGATTATCGCGGTTGAGCCGGGTGGCAAGGTCAAAGCGGGCGATCTGATTGCCCGTATTCCGATCGACAGTGCGAAAACCCGCGACATCACCGGCGGTCTGCCGCGAGTGGCGGAATTGTTCGAAGCCCGTCGTCCGAAGGAAGCTGCCGTGATTGCCGAAAAGTCCGGCACCATCACCTTCGGTCGCGATTACAAGAACAAGCGTCGCATTTCTCTGACCCCGAATGACGGCTCGGAACCAGTCGAATATCTGGTGCCAAAGGGCAAGCATGTTTACCTGCAATCGGGTGACGTGGTCGAAAAGGGCGATTACATCGTCGACGGCAATCCTGCACCTCATGACATTCTGGCGATCAAGGGCGTCGAAGAACTCGCCGCCTATCTGGTCAACGAAATCCAGGAAGTCTATCGTTTGCAGGGTGTGAACATCAACGACAAGCACATTGAAGTGATTGTTCGCCAGATGCTCCAGAAAGTGGAAATCGACGAAGTCGGCGATACCGATTTCTTGCATAACGAGCAGGTTGATCGCTCCGAAATGGATGAAATCAATCTCAAGTTGGTGGCTGAGGGCAAACGTCCTGCTACCGGCCAGCCTGTCTTGCTCGGTATTACCAAAGCCAGCTTGCAAACACGTTCGTTTATCTCCGCTGCGTCGTTCCAGGAAACAACCCGCGTCCTGACCGAAGCCGCTGTGAATGGCAAGTCCGATGATCTCGCCGGTCTGAAGGAAAACGTGATTGTCGGTCGCCTGATCCCTGCCGGGACAGGTGCGATGATGGATCGTATTCGCGAAATTGCGACCCATCGCGACGAGATGATCATCGAACGCCAGACGGCAGAGACACAGTCTCATGCCAAACCAGACGTTGCAGCACTTGATGCACCTCAGCAAGTTGTTTGAGATTTGCGATGCATAAT
>Ga0114964_10002419_pt1 | contig 12988 bp, 4 predicted proteins | sample C_131016_MF_Meta_FD_92638 | JGI IMG/M metagenome (GOLD analysis project Ga0114964, IMG submission 92638) | Freshwater microbial communities from Lake Croche, Canada to study carbon cycling - C_131016_MF_MetaG | ecosystem: Environmental > Aquatic > Freshwater > Lake | place: Lake Croche, Canada... | reverse complement strand
TAAAAACATATGAAAGAACTTTAGATAATATTAAATATTATAATCTACGAACAACACTATTTAAAATAAATAAATTAAATATGAATATTACTATAACAGAAATATCAAATATATTAAATTCTATAATATCAAATCAATTTATGTATTTATATTTTGAAAAAAAAGTACAATTATATGATTATAATACATATATTAATTTAAAAAATATTGATAATATAAATGTTTATAATTGGCATATTAATAATATTTTTATTAATATAAAAGATTATAATATTAATGTTCAAAGATTATGCCATAATATTTCATATAATAATGATAATTATAATAAAACAATAAATACTACTGATATCCCATTTGAATATTCTTATATATATATATTATTATTAAATATATTTATACGAAAGAAGCATAATAAAGCAAATGAAATAGAAAAAGAATTAAATTCATATCTTGACAAAACAGAAATATTATCATATCATTTTGATTTACTCGCATACGCGACACTATTCAAAATATATACACATATTAAAAATGTAAATTTAAAATATGATGAATTAATAAATACATATGACACAATAGAATTTATACCTACTCCACAAACTGGCGGAGGTATTATTAATAAATTTGATAACTTAATAAAACTATGTAGATCAAATTATTATAAATTAAATATATATAAAAATATTTATAATAAGTATAACAATATATTTTATATATTTCAATATTATCTAATATTTAAACATAAAAATGATATAACTTTTATAAAAAAATATAAAGATAAATTAAATATACAAAATATTAAATTATTATTAGAAAATAAAGATTATATAACAAATATTTTAGAATATTTAAAATTAAAAATAAATAGTATTAAACAAAATTATGAATTATTATTACATGAAATTTCAGATAATCATCATACAAAAATAATAGATGAATTAAAAAAAACTAATTATTCAGATATTGATTATATTATAAATCAGCTTAATAATCAAAATATAATAAATATATTAGAAAATGATATTAAATTATATAATTTTATACATAAAAATATAAATAAATTATCTTTACTTAAAATATACTATGAACTTATTAAATATGAAAAAAAAACAATAATAGAAATTACATTTAAAAATAAAAATAATAAAGAGTCTATAGATTCTTCTGTTGATATACAATTATATCAAATATATGTAAACACTCAGGACTCTTCAGAATTAACTAATAATATTCTAACATTTGAAAATATTATTAAAAAATTTTATAATAAAACACAAATAATAATAATATTAAATAATATACAACAATTTCAAACTTATATTATAAATGTAATAAATAAACTTAATACTTATTTAATAAAAATTAACCAAAATGATCTTATAATTATTAATAATATTGATAAAATTATATTAAAAATACTTATAAAAATTGAAAAAATATATGAACAATATAAAAATATAAATAATGCAATTGATGAACTTCCTGAATCAATAAAATATATTATAGTATGTTATAATATTATTATAAAAAATGAAAAAATATTATTAACATTAATAAACTTAGTAATATCATTTTTTAATTTAATTAAATATTATAATATTTCTAATATAAATGTATTACCTATAATTAAGTTAGATTTATATAACTCAAACATAATATTATTAAAAGCAACTGACAAATTAATAAGTCTTAATGAAAATATTAATAATATAATTCAAAATAAATACTTACATATTGAAAATATAATAGAAACAACAAATAATAAAAATACAATATATGATTTTATTATGGAACAAATACAATATATATTATCTAATATTTCTAATATTAATAATATATTAGATAATACTAAACATACACTAATAAATATGAAATTAAAAAAATATGATGATAAATTTATAGACCAAATTATTTTATATAAAGATAAATATTTAAACATATTAGAAAAACAAAAAGAAATAAATATTAACTTACCAGAAATAAAAAATATTATAAATCCCGAACTAGATATATTTAAATTAATAATTAATAAAATAATAAAATATGCATATGATATTGTGCAATATGCATCTAAAAATATTTTAACTACTAATATATCAATTGACACAGACAATAATATTATTTCTACTAAAAACACAATAATTGAAAAATTTAAAAATATTTATGAAAATGTTTTTAAATATTCTGATACATTACAAAGTAATATATTAATATTTTCAGATAATATTTTAGATAATAATTTACAAAATAATATTAAATATATATTTGTAAATGCAAAAAATGATTTATATTCAAAATATTTAAGTCGTTTATATTTTATATTAAATTATATGAAAAATGAGTTAAATACTAATCTTATATATTGTTCAAATAATTTTATTAATATTATTAATAAAAATTTTATTGTATTACCAATTATAGATAATACTATTAAAACAGTAGCCGCATATATTGAATTTATAAATAATAATGATAAGTTAAATAATTCAGACAAATTAACACTTTTAAATATATCATTTATAAATAATTATACATTAAATCTAGCAAATAAATGTTCTATAACTATTGAAGAACTATATAAAATAAAAAATTGGAAAAATCTTATACGAAAAAATTATTTATTAATAAGAAATCAATTTAATAATTTTCACTTAATATATTATTATATTTGTCAATTAATACCTAAATTAAATGGAGTCAATTCTGAAGAATTAATATTAGCTTTAAATAATTGGATAATATTAATTCAATCTAAAAATATTATAAATATAAGTGAAGATATATTAATAAATTTTGATTTTGTTAGGTCAATTTCAACATATATATATGATATTTTAAATAATAATAATATATTATTATATGATATATTTAATATTGAACAAAAAATATATTTATTATTAAATAAAGAATGGCACCATGAATTTTTATTCTTAAATTCATTAAAAAAAATAATATATCAACTAAATAAAAGTTTACAAATATATAATATAACACAATTTGATCCTTTATTTCCTATAGATCTTATAAATAGTATATTAAATAATATTGATTTTAATAAAAAAATTATATTTAATAATTCTTCTGTATCAATAATACTTAATAAAATAAAATTATCATCAATGCCAATTAATATTACTATGGATTCTACCCTAAATAATATTATACATAATTTAATATTATTATTAAATACTGGATTGGAAACAACTATAACTTCAAAAAAAGATTTTCAAAATATTATTAATAATTTTATAGATACTAATTTGTCTTTACAAAATTTTATAAACCAATATAATAAGTTAGAATTAAATAATTTAATACAAATTAATGAATCTATGATAAATATTATAAATATTACAAATTTAATTATACATAAAATAGAATCAGTCCCAAGTAAAGCCTTAAAAACAGTTTTTAATAACTCGTCATTAAATAATAATTCTAGTGCTTATGCGGTATCTAATACTGTTGAAATAGAAATATCAAAAATATTAGATATTGTAAAAAATATACTTACTGATATTATACCTTCTAAAACAAATATGGATATTATATTAAGTAAAATATTAAATATTCCTAAATTAATAAGTGATACTATTTATCAAGGTTCTACTATTGCTCTTAAAACTTGTATAACTGAAATTAGTAAATTTCAAAATGATGTTTCTATATCTAAAATTTATTGTATTATATCTACGACATCAACAATAATTAAATATTTTAATGATTTAAAAATATTTAATTATATAAGTGAAATTATACCTAATATAGCAATTTTAAATACTTATATTTCTGAAGTAAAAACACATAATTATAATATTGATATATTAAATGCTGCTAATGATGCTATATTAAATGCTAATATAGCGGCACCTTTAATTGATAATACAGTAAAATCAATAGTTATAGCAACTAATACTGCTTCTAATGCTTCCATAGAAGCTGCAAAAATTGCATCTTTATATCCAGAAATGATAAATAACTCTACAATGGCAACTATAGAGACCACTAAAGCTATAGAATATACAATATCTATTATATCAAAAAGTTATAATTTATTAAAAATTCCACAAAGTTTAGATAATAATAAATGTCCTTTTTCTAAAATACAATTATTAAATGTAAATGAACATAACAAAGATATGACAATACATGATATACCAAGACAAGACAGTAATAAAATAATATTATCTAAAATACACTTTTATAAATTAGAAGAAAATATTAAATTTATATGTATTTATTTAGATAAATTAAATACTAATTATATGAATATGTTTATTGGTGATAAAATAGATTTTATAGATCATACAAATATTATTTTAGATATAATCAAACTAAATAATATTATAGAAATTCAAGTTAATGAACAACTAGAATATATACAAATGTTAGAACTTAATAAAGATAAATTAAATCACGACCAATATCAAACTATAAAATTATTATATGAAAATACAAAATATATTTATGATGTTATTATTAAATTTAACTTAGACCTACAATTATTAGATAGATTAGAATATAAAAATAATATATTTAAACAGTCTATAAAAGAATTTGAAGATACATATAATAATTCTATTAATAAAATTCAAACTGACATATATTTAATAGAAAGTTTTATAGAAAATCCAATATTAACATTAGAATCACATATAATAAATATTAAAAATGACCTTATAGAATTATATAAAATACAATCAAGTATACAAAATATAATGATAGAAGCAACAACTAATTATAATATAAATATAAAAATATATAATAATGAAGTTATAAAATATTATAATAATATATATAATAATATTTATGAAAATCAAAATGATATAGATTTACAAAATATAATAAATATTTTAGAAACTGAATATAATAAATATAATGATGGATCAACACAATTAAAATTAATAGAAGAAAAAATAATAAATTTTAAAAATAGACTTCAAAAATATACAATATATATTAATACATTTAATAATGAATATAGATATGATATATTGTATGATACATTAAATAAATTAGAATTAGAAATATTTATGGGACAAATGGCAACTTATATATATAATGATTCTAATCTTTTTAAATTATTAATAAGTATATTTTATGAAGGATCCCAAAATAATATACAATATTTGGAATTAATACATAAAATAGAAACATTAATATATATAAATAATCCTGATAAACAACAACACATTAATTATAATTTATCAGAATTATACACAGATAAATTTATTAACTATATATCTAAAATATTTGATATAAATGATCAACAAATATTAACTGAACAAAAATATAAATTAACAGATTATATTAAAATAATATTAAATGATATATCATTAATTCATAAAAATGAACAAAATAATATATCACAATCAGGAGGAAGTAAAGAGTCTATGTGTTATTTTAATGATTTAGACATTTTAACATCTATAAATAAAAATATGTTATTTAGTAATAATAAATCATCAAAAATAATTAATATGTTATTTAATTTAAATAAACGAAGTTCCAATAATGATAAATTAAATAAGAAAGCATATAATAAAAATAAACCAATTTTATTAAAAGATGATAAAATTAATGTAATAGAATTACCAACACCAGAAGAAAATAATATAGTTGAACATAATAATATTATACAATTAGGAGGTGATATTAATGAAATAGAAAATATTGGACATTATCATTTAATATTAAACAATTATTATACTAATGTATTTCAAAAATCACCTAATACGTCTGATGATATTGGTCTACCACTGCCTGTACATAATAATTTACATGAGTTTTATATTTATACAACTATCTTTTTAATTAACAAAATATATGAAACTGACGAAGCACGCGATTTTTTAATAGGTAAAGATCCTCAATATATAGCATATTTAATTGAAGAACTTATTATTACGCAAATAAATATGTATATTGATCATAATATAACAGAAGTTTTTAAGGAATTAAACATTACTCATGAATCTACTCATGAATCTAAATTAACAGACTTAGAATTATATGCTACTAAAGAAATAAGTAATCATATTAAGTTTAACATATATGAAGAAAATACTATTAAAAAAGATGACGATATAACAAATTATTTAATATTTTCTAATGATTTAAATAATATAATGATTAATAATAATATACATATATTACAATTTAATTTAAATATTATTAAATTATTATATAATGCAAACACTAATTTTACTATAACTACATTTAATGGTAAAATTACTATTTATGAATTAATAAGAAATTATAACCATCAGTTAATAGATTTTTTATTAACTAAAAATTATATTAATGATAAAATATTTAATATATATATTAAGTCATTTATAAAAAATGAATTAATAGATAATATAAATAAATTATTAAAAAATGTTAACACATTAGATGACTTATTAAATAATATAGATAATAATTTATATAATAATGTTATTATATTATTTAAAAATGATGATTTATATTATAATAATATTTTAAAATATATTAAAGAAAGTTTTCATATAGTATCATATAAAATAATTAATAAATTATTCAGTTTTATAGATAATAAAATATCAATATTAGAACAGTTAGAAATAGAGTTAGAAAAAAAACCGAACTATCTTCTTTATAATAATTATACTTATATTATTACATTATATGAAAAACATTTTAAGTTATCAAATTATATTATGAAAAAATTGTGTATAGAATCAGAATCAGAACCAGAAACAGAGTCCGTCCCATTAGTTGATATACAAGACAATTTTAAAGATATACCTGATTTACAAATAAATATTGATAACAAAATTAATAATGTAATTAAATTATATGATTTTTTAAATAAAATAATAGAAAATATAAAAAAAAATCCAACAGAACAAATTAAAAAAGATTTAATAGAATTAGAAAAAGATTTTACCAAAAATATTGATATAAAGTTAATTAAATATTATTTTACTAACTTTAAAAATATAATAGAAAACAACAAAAGTATATTAAAATATATATATGATATAATAAATGATGTATGTAAATTATTAATAGGTAGTAGTATAGAAAATTGTATGAGAGATATATTAACTACATATTTTAACGAAAATATAGATGCACCCCCAGACACAATAAATTCTTATATTAATATGATATTATGTAATTCTATGTTTCATTATACTATAGATCAGAATAATAATTCAGAACCTTCCGAACCTTCAGAATCTACCGAACCTTTAAAAACGACTGTTTCATTATTAGAAATTTTATATCATAGTGTATGTCCCAGATTGGTAAAGTCAACATTAAAAATATTTAGTAACGAACAAGAATATGGTAGTTATGTTAACGACTCAATAAATGAAATATTAACTAATTATTTTCAATTATTAAATAATTACGATAATATAATACCGCCACATATTATAAATCTATTTACAGAGAATATAACTTCTTATTTTGATATATTTACTAATAAAATAATTACATTATGGTTTATTAATATTGAAAATATTCTTAGATTTATAATTAACACATATAAATGTTTAAAATGTTATATGATTATTCACAATATTAAATCAGAAACAGAATCAACATAGATTTATTGATTTTAGTAAAAATATATATTTTTTAAATAAATATTTATTATAAAAATTGGAATCTTTGTTAACTTTGTTTATTTATAATTATAGTAAATATATAAAATTATTACATAATATGAATATATAAAAATAAACAAAATTAACAAAGTTCTATTAACAATTTATAAAACAGATATATATTATTATTTAGTTCATTTACTATTTATTATTAGTTTATTTATTTTAATTTATTGAAAATAAACAACTAATAATTTAAATAACTAATGTTCATATTAGTTATTTACACCCTTTAAAATTTAAAATGAGACAAATAAATGTTAACAAATAAAATTTCAAGGGTTGCCAGTTGCAGAGCATAATTTATTAATAATTTTATTTTTATCAAAGTTATAATAAATACTACTCATAATAGATAATTATAAATAAACAAAGTTCTCTTTAATAAATAAAAATAAACGAAGTTCCTATTATATAGTCTATTATATAGTCTATTTTATAGTCTATTATGTGGTATATTATGTAGTCTATCATTAATAAATTATAATTTTCTTAATAAATATTTTTTTATTAAATAATAATCTTCTTTTAAATCAAACCAATTAAGTTTATGTTTTTTCACATAGGACCTTAATATTTTATAAATTAGTTTATGCCCTTTAGATGATTCAATAAATTCTATATTATTATAAGTTTTTAAATTTTTATTACGAATCCATTTAATAACTTTATTATGATAAAAATCAGTTATTGATTTACGTAATTCCATATTTTTATTTACATTTAAATATTTTATATCAGAATACAATAAAGGAGCTGAAGCTGTAATATTATTAATACGATACATATATATATATATATATATATATATATATAATTTATTTTTGTGTAATAAATAATCATATTTCTAAATGAAAATATATATAATAATCTTTAATTAGATTAAAATCAAAATTAGTTATATCTTTATGATGTATCCATTTTTTTACAAATGATTTTATATTATTTTTTGTAAGATATTTATTAAATTTATAAACTTCATTATATTTAGTTAATATATATATTAAAGGTGATATATCTTTTTTAAGAGATGAAAAATTATAAATTATCCAACAATTTAATAATCTTTCTAAATTATAAATATTTATAACATCATTTTCTAAAAATATATTTTCTATATCTTCAATATTTTTGATATTATATAAATTTAATATATACTCTTCTTTTATTTCAACTGGAGGTATATAATTAATGGTTTCTATTGATGAATTATTAATATATTTTTTATAACTTGAATATTCATTAATTAATCGTTTATTCATTACATATTAATATAAAAATAATTTAAAATAAAATAATTTAAAATTAATTTTTTTAAATTATTTTATTTTAAATGTTATAAAATAATATATATTATTAATTAAATATGAATAAAAAATTATATTTAATATCTGAAAGAATAGAATATATAAAAAATATGTTAAATAATAACATGGATTCAATTATAAATTTTAAAAATATTAATGAAGTTATAAATACTTCAACTGATATAAGAGAAATATTATCTAAAAAATACATTGACTTTAGTACTGCTATTAATATATTAGGTGGTAAATTATTATATATTAAAAGTGGTTCTACTGGTCATACTTTTAAAGGTGTTCATTTAATTGATGATTCTATAGATAATGCTAAAGAACCATATGCATTAAAAATAGTTGCATATCCTAAAAAAGAAAATTATGGTGATATGTATAATATAAATCGTCCTGAAAATACAGAAATAATTATGATTAAATTATTATCTCAATTTGTAATGAATAATCAAACACCCCATATAGTTTTACCTATAACAACATTTAATACAAGTATTAAACCTTTTTTGAATTTAACCAAATCTAATATCATAAATAATAAAAAATTTGAACAATTTATAGAAAAATATGAAAAAGGAGAATATTATCAAAATGTATCTATATTAGTTAGTGAATGGGCTAATGGGGGTGATTTATTAGATTATTTAAAAAATAAATATAAAACATTAAAATTTAAAGATTGGCAAGTTATATTATTTCAAATATTTTCTGTATTAGCTATAATACATTCTAAATATCCATCATTTAGACATAATGATATGAAAGCAAATAATATTTTAATTCATCATACTTATATTGATGAAACTAATAAAAAATATTTATATAAAATTAATAATCAAAAATATATAATTCCAAATATTGGATTTCAAATAAAATTATGGGATTTTGATTTTGCTTGTATTCCTAATATTGTAGATAATGCTAAAGTATATGCTGCATGGACTAATAAAATAAATATTAGTCCCGTCCAAAATAAATATTATGATATTCATTATTTTTTTAATACATTAATGAGAAAAGGATTCTTTCCAGAATTATTAAGTTCTCCACATGTTCCTTCCAAAGTTAAAAATTTTATTAAAAGAATTATTCCAGAAAAATATAGATATGGTAAATATACTACTGAAAGAGGAAGATTATTAATTAATGATGAATATTTATGCCCTGATGATGTTCTTAAAAATGATATATTTTTTAAATCATTAAGAATATAAATATTTTTATAATATATAGGTTATTTTAAATAATAATAACAAAATTATTTAATAATGTTTATATTATTTCTATTTATTAAAAAATTATAATTTTATAATAAATAATTTTTAATTATACTAATTATTTTAAATTTACATTTAATTTTTAATAAAATAATAATTAATTATTTAATAATTAAACTCAATTTTGATATCTAATTTTTTCATTGCTTTTTTTGTGTTTACGGGAGCTTTTTCTGTGTTTACGGAAGTGGGCATTTTAATATATTTTTTTGCATTTTCATTTTGTGCTATTGCTATAGCTACTACATCTTTATAATTTTTTATTGTATTTGGTACAAATTGTAATGCTAAACCATCTTGTCTAACTGCTGTAGCTATTAATTCATAATTTGTTAGTTTTGCATACTGTAATGCCATACCATTTTGCATAACTGCGGGTAATACTATTCGGTTTAATAATTTATGCTTATCACATGCATATTGTAATGCCATACCATTATTTTTAACTGCTGCTAGTGCTATATCATAATTTGTTCCGCAATCAATATGTGCAAATTGTAATGCCATACCATTATTTATAACTGCCGCTAATACTATATCATAATTTGATCTGCATACACTATGAGCAAATTGTAATGCCATACCATTATTTTTAACTGCCACCAACACTAAAGTAATATCTTGTTTATCTTGATCACTTACATATTCAAGTGAACAACCAAAATATCTTACTGCATCTATTATAATACATTTAGCGTCAAGTTTACTTATAATTGTAGGTGATTTCTGAGAATATATAAATGGACCAATATAATATAAAGCAGTTTTTTCTGTTCTAATAATGATATATAACATATCTAAAGTAAACCATGATTTTAGTAAAATGTTATTGTTTTGTTTAATAGCTGTCATTATTAATGTAGGATCTAATAAATCATTATTTATATAGTTTAATATTTCACCATTTTGTTGAAGTAGATATTCTAAAAATGTTTTATTTATTTTTAATTTATCAGGTATATATTCATATATTACTGTATATGGATACTTTTCAAAAAGTTTCATCATAAAATCTATATTTTCTAGTAATTCTGTATGTATATATTTTAAAATATAAAAATTTCTATTATATAATATCAAATCTAATATACACGTTTCATTTTTTCTTATATCTTCACTAGTATATAATAAACATTCCGGATATTGTTTATATACTTTTTTTACATTATTAATATTATTTCTATATTTTTCAGATATATCCTTAAATACATAAATATTATAATCTAATGCACGATTTGTTATATCTTCATCTTCATATAAATTATTATTAGTATTTTTAAGATATTCTATAATATTTATATGTTTTTCTGCTGCAATTAATATATTTTTTTTAGTATGGAATTTTACATCTATAAATTCTATTGCATTTCCATTACTTGTTAATGCTTTCACAATAATATTATTATTTAATTTTATTATATTACTAAAATATTCTATACATAATCCATTTCTAGATACTAATTGTAAAGCGATTGTTTTATTTGATTTAAATTTGTCATGTGCATATTTTATAGCAAATGGACATTCTTTAATTGCCGCAAATACAATAGTATCATTAGATTTCATTTCATCACTTAAATATTCTAAACACATACCGTCTTGGGTTACTACATTTAGTGAAATTTCTATTTTTGATTTACAATTAATACCTGCATATTGTATAGCGCATGGACAGTTTCTAATGGCAGCCATAACCATAAATTCATTATCACGTAAATTTATAGATAAATATTTTAAATAATTACCATCTTTAGAAATTACTAACATAATTAAATCTTCATAATTTAGTTCTTGTATTTTTTCAAAAGGAATATATTTATAATTTTGTTTTAGAACTTCGTTTAATATAGATCTATTATTTAATAATGACTCATCCACATAATCATATGCTTTGTAATTTTGTTTAATTACTTTAAGCATAAACTTTTCACACTTTTTAATATTTTTTGAAACATATTCTAAAGCTTTATAATTATTTTTTATAGCTATACTTACTATTCTTTTATCATTTTTTAATGTGTATGATGCATTTTTTAATGCAATATAGTTATTTTTAATTATTGCTATCAAAATATTACCATCCGTAATTATTTGTCCATCATCAATATACCTATATACTTTAGAAGAATAATAGGACTTTATATAATTCTTAAATTTTAATAATTTTCTTGGATTATCATAAGGAAGTATATTTATATATATATTTATAGGTGTGTTATCTATTATTTGGTTATTATAATACTCTATTAAAAGAAAACAAAATATTAAAATATCATTATCTTGTAAATAATAATATGGTATAAAATCATTATCTAAATCTAAATGACTATATATATCAGTCCAATTAATCTTAGGGTGTACTTTTTCATATTTATTATTTTGTAATATTTCAGATACATTATTTTTTAATAATAACATATATGTTAAATTAGATGTATCTTTTATTTTATCGTATATTACATCTAAAATTTGTTGACTAATATTTGTTATACTAATAGGACAAATATTAATTGTACAAAATATTTCATGAGTAAAATTATGTAATATATTTATATTAATATTAGATAAGGCTGATGATAAGCTTAAATATTTCGGAGTAGCTGGTTCAGGTTTCATTGAACATTTAACGAAATATTGAAGACAGTTCATTCAAAATCTAAATCTTGAGCCAAAATGGCTACGGTAAAATTCATATTTAAAAATGAAAAAATAAAAAATTGATTTATCAATTTTTTATTTTTTCATTTTTAAATAT
>Ga0114964_10002418_pt1 | contig 12991 bp, 15 predicted proteins | sample C_131016_MF_Meta_FD_92638 | JGI IMG/M metagenome (GOLD analysis project Ga0114964, IMG submission 92638) | Freshwater microbial communities from Lake Croche, Canada to study carbon cycling - C_131016_MF_MetaG | ecosystem: Environmental > Aquatic > Freshwater > Lake | place: Lake Croche, Canada... | reverse complement strand
GGCGGGGGCGGGGGCGGATAACCGCCCTGCTCATAGCGGCCGTAATCCGGTTGGCCGTACTCGGGCCGGCCGTAGGGGGCCCCATATCCGGGCTGCGGGTAGCCGGTCTGTTCGGGGTAGGCGGGGCGCGGTTCGACGCGACCGTAATCGGGTGCGGGTGGTCCGTACCCGGCGCCGGGCGGCGGGCCGTAGGGCGGCTGACCGGCGTACCCCGGTGGCGGCGGGGGCGGCCGATACCCCTGGTCATATCCGGGGGCACCGTAGCCGGGCACCGGTGGGCGTGGATCGTAACCCTGGCCGTATCCCTGGGGGTAGCCCTGTTCGGGGTAGCCGCCCTGCTCCGGGTATGCCTGCCGGGGCGGGTAACCCTGCTCGTAATTCGGCGGGTATCCCTGCTCGGGCGGATACGGTGCGCGCGGCGGCTCGGGAGCCGCGGCCCGCGGATCCTCCTGCGGCCGGCCGTACTGATCGTCCCGGCCGTACTGATCGTCCCGGCCGTACTGATCGTCGTAGTACTCGTCGCCGGGACGTCCCTGGCTTTGGCCGCCGCGGTACTGGTTGTCGGTCATCGCTGGCACTCCTGGTTCTGCGGTGTTCGCATGGGTTGATTCTGTTGTAGCGGTCGGGTTGGCAGTTGGGTGTGGGTCGGCATCAGGGTTGACGACGGCTCGGGCGCGGAACTGGCCGGTGTGCAGACCCTCGGATCGCTCGAATCGCAGGACCACTCCACCGTAGGTTTGCCATCCCTGCTCCTGAATATATCCCCCAAGATGCCGGGAGAACGCTTCTGCGGTGAGTTCGCGGTCGGCGCTTATCTTCACGAAGTCGGTTGGGCCGACGGTGATGACGTAATCATTGGGGGCCAGGAACCGCCCGCCGGGCAGGGCCCGCACGCCGTCGGAGGCTTCTCGGCGCAGCAGGGCCTCGACCTCCTGTGGGACGATCGATCCACCGAATACCCGGGCGAACGCGTCGCCGATGGCGTTTTCCAGCGTGCGTTCGATGCGTTGAACCAGACCTCGCTGGTTAACCATCGGACCGCCCTGCCTCGTGTACGCCGCTGGGGTCGCGACGGAAGAATCATCGTATCGACCGAGGCCCGCGCGCGGTCACCAGCAATCCTCGACGAACCAGATTTCCGCAGCTCATAGCCCTATGCGGGGAAGGTCCGCCGTGTCGCGAACGGCCGAACCGGGTGGGGACAGACCTGCGCACCGTGATAGGCTCCCCCGGTTGTTTCGGGCGAGTGGCGGAATGGCAGACGCGCTGGCTTCAGGTGCCAGTGTCCTTCGGGACGTGGGGGTTCAAGTCCCCCTTCGCCCACATAGCCGCCGGTTCTAGCCAGCCGCGGCGGCAGAGGCCACGACCCCGCGAGGGATCGTGGCCTTTGTAGGGTCCGGCCTTTGCGGTGTCGGCTGCGGAACATGTTCTAATCGCGGCCATGGGCTCAGCCGAAGACGCGGGGATTCCCGTCACCCCGGAGCAGGTGACGTCGCAGTGGCTGTCCGCCGTATTGAGGTCGACCGATCCCGATGTCGTCGTCGCCCACGTCGATATCACGCCGATCGGAACCGGTCAGACCGGCGCGACCTATCGGGTTGCCGCCCGGTACGCGGCCGGTGGCCGTGAACTGCCGGCGTCGTTCGTCGTCAAACTGCCCGCGCAAGATGCGGCGGTTCGAGACCGGGTCGCCCTGAGCTACCGCTCCGAGCACGCGTTCTACACCGAAGTGGCGCACACCGTCGCGGTGCCTCTCCCCCGGTGCTATCACTGCGCGATCGCCGATGACGGCGCGCAGTTCGTTCTGCTGCTCGCCGACATGGCGCCGGCGGTTCAGGGCGACCAGATCCTCGGCTGCAATGTCAGCGAGGCGCGGCTTGCGGTGACCGCCCTGGCCGGACTGCACGGCCCGCGTTGGTGCGATCCGGCCTGGTTGGAGTTCTCCGGCACGGTGATGCCGATGCCGGACGAGGCCGGCGCCCGGGGCCTGGGCGATATCACGACGTTGGCGGCACAGATCACGCTGGAGAAACTCGGCCCGCGGATGACCCCGGCCGACCGGGAAACGGTGCTGGAGTCGGCCGAACTTATCGCCGAATGGCTACTGCACTCCCCCGACCGGTTCAGTCTGCTTCACGGTGATTATCGGATCGACAACCTGCTGTTCGACCCTGATCTCACCCACGTGACGGCCGTCGACTGGCAGACCCTTGCTGTCGGGTTACCCGCCCGCGACGTCGCCTACTTCATCGCGACCAGTCTGCAACCGGTGGAGCGCGCGGTGACCGAACGGGCACTCGTCGATGCCTACCACCGTGCATTGACCGATCACGGCGTCACCGGTTACGACGCCGAAACATGTTGGCAGGACTACCGTTTCGGCATGTTGCAGGTGCCGCTTATCTCTACATTGGGCTTCGCATTCTCGGCCGCCACCGATCGTGGAGACGAGATGATGCTGACCATGATGCACCGGGGCAGCCAGGCAATTCGGGAGTTGAAAACCCTGGAGTTAGTCCGCTCGCGCATCTGATGACGGGCCATCGGGATCGGTGGACAGATCGGGTGAGAACTCGTCGGGCGTGAGCGGACCGCCGGCCAGTTCGGTGACGGGATCGTTGGCTGTTTCCGGTCCAGACCGACCCGCGGCAACGCCCAGCCGGTCGGTGCGCCAGTCGCGCACCAGCAGGACGATGCCGAGCGCCGCGAGCGCGATCACCGCGAGCCCGGCCCAGGTATTGCCGGTGAACAGGGCGACGACCAGAACGATCAACGCCGCTACGGCGAGCACCCCGACGACCCGCATGGCCACAGTCTGCTACCGATTGCTGGCTTTGCACGCCGACCGACCCGGCGCGTCTTCCGACCGCGGCGCGTCTACGCAGCTGATTGCGGACGCCTGCCTCCGGGGACGTGCACGACGGCCCCGGCCCCGATGGGCAGGCTATCGCTGCGCGAGAGCAGTTCGACGCTTTCGGGGAGTTCGCGCGGATTAATGATCCCGGCGGCGATGGCGCGCAAAACCTCGTGGGAGTGCGCGAGCTGATGCCGCTTTCGGTACTGGCCGCCGGGCAGTTTGACGCCGGCCCACACTCCGTATTCCTCGCCAGCCTCGATCGCCTGTTGGGCGCACTGCCGCTGTTGAGCCAGCGGACAGCGGCGCAGACAGATCGTGCGCGCTTTGGTGGCGGACTGTTCGTAGACGCGGGCCTTGGCCGCACCGTCGCTGGCGTCGTCGTCGGCATAGCCGAACCACAGTTCTGGCTCGGTCGAGCATGGGCGGTAGTTCATCGGGGCCTCCTGATCGAGTTTCGGAGACGGAAGCGTATACGCTAGGCTCCGGGTGTGCAAGCTAAACGTAAACAGTTCCATATACGGCACGTTCGCTGTGTACGATTCGGTAATGGCGGAAACCGAGCCGTGAGCCGGGAGACGGCGGGTGCGGCGATCCGGGCACTGCGGGTTGCCCGGGATTGGTCGCTGGCGGACTTGTCGGCCGTCACCGGGGTGAGCACCATGGGGTTGAGCTACCTCGAGCGCGGAACCCGAAAACCGCAGAAAAGCACTGTTCAGAAGGTGGAAAACGGCCTCGGGCTGCCAGCTGGCACGTATTCGCGACTAGTGGCTGCCGACAGTGCCGACGCCGAGTTGGCGCAACTTCTGGCCGGTGGTGATGTGGTGGGACCGGCCGCGTCAACCGCGACCGTGGTCAAGCACCATCCGGTGGACATGCTCGAAACCGCATCCGAGGCCTACCTTGAGATGCTGAATTCGTTGATCGCATATCTGCCACCTAAGACATCCAACGACTATGAAACGTATATCCAGGCCGCGATCGCGCAAAGTCTCAAAGCAGCGAAGTTGGCCGCCAACTCATGGCGGGTCACGGCAAACGCCGGCGTGGCCAATTCCACGCTGATGGCTCATGTGAAAGCTGCCGAGACCATTCGCGCCGACCTGATGGACCGTCTGCCGGGCAGCATTGGGGCTCAGTTCGACGCCGCGTGCGTCCGTTCCGGGTTGCCCGACCCGGTCATCGCGGCGTTAATCGGGGTGAGTGTCGAGCAGATGTGGGACATCCGAACCGGCGCGGTGATCGCACCCGTCGCCCTTGCTGCAGTCAGCGCATTTGTGGCGGGGGAGTTGTGACCGTCGGCGAGATCGACATCCTGAGCCGAGCCCACGCACTGTTCGCCGGCGATTCCCACCAACAGCCGATCGGCCTCCCGCCCGGCGGGTCCGGAGGTCTCGCAGATGCGACTGGTGTGACGGCCACGGCCTACCGGGATGCCGCGGCCGTGCGTAGCGCTGAACTGACCGAATCGCGAAGAACCGACGATGAACTGTCCCGGATTCTCTCTGCCGCCAACCGCGATCATCGAGATGCGCGCGGGGACACCGGCGCGGTCTTGGCCGCTGCCCGGGCCGACTCCGCCGTGGCCACAAACCCGATAGCTGCCCGGGAACTCCTGCGCCGCAGCATCATTCGACTTCGAAACCAGCGTGACCACGTACTGGCGGCGCGAAAGCGGGCTCGTCGCCGCCGGGCGGTACTGCTTGCACTGCGCTACCGTAGGCGCTCAGCGCGGGGGCCGCAGTACGGTTCGCCCGCACAGACCGCCGTCCGAGCCGCATTGAGCAAGCTGGGCAGTCCGTACGTGTGGGGTGCCGACGGACCGGATCGGTTCGACTGTTCGGGTCTGGTTCAGTGGGCATACGCCAGGGCCGGAGTCCAGTTGCACCGCACCACCTATGACCAGATCCACGATGGGTTGCCCATCGCCGCCGCCCAGATACGTCCGGGCGATCTGGTCTTCCCCCACGCGGGGCACGTGCAGATGGCGATAGGTCACAATCTCGTCGTCGAGGCACCCTACGCCGGTGCCACGGTGCAGATCAGCCGGTTGGGAACCAATGTCGCGATCAGGCGCCCCGTGTAACTGCGCGCGATGTGTGCAACCCACAGGGTGAGTTGCCGCGTGCCACCCGGCTTCCTAAAGTCACCGCCATGGGAGGACCGTGGTGGCAGCCGGTGGCGCCGCCGCCGGTGCCGAGTCCGGCAGAAGGTGCCGCGGCTGAGGCAATCCGGACAGCGGAAACCGCACTGGCGCAGCAGAAGTCGCTGACTGCGCAGGTCGATCTACAGGTCGTCACCGCCGTGCTCAACGCGCATGCCGCCCACGCCGACGGTGCCGCGGCACTGGACGGATTGCAGAATGAGATCGAGGCCGCGGTCGTCACCCGGACGGATTTGGACACCCCGGCCGGGGCGCGTGCATTCCAGCGCTATCTGATCGACAAACTGCGCGATATCCGCACGGTGGTGGAGACTGCCGATCTCGACGCCACCTCCAAGGCCTCGTTGGCCGCGGCGTTGGCGTCGCTATACGCGTCGTCGTCGTCCGCAGAGCCCTCCACGCAGGCGGAGACACGCGGCACCGATCGGCCGGCGACGCCACCGGAACCGCCACCACTGCAGGCCGTGCCGCAACCGCGCAGCGACGCCGCCACCCCGCTGCCTACCGATACCGGGATCCCGGTTGATCTGGGTCTCGATCCACTGCCGATGCGCGAGGAAATCGGCTCTGCGTCCACCGAAGTTGGGCCACCCGCTAGCACTGCGGCCCCCGTCGCACCCGCCCCCGTCGCACCCGCCTCTGCGGCACCGCTCCCGGCCGCCGCCATGACGGCGCCGGCCGCGGGCTGGGGTGGGGGCGGCTTCCCCGCGCTGACCATGCCGTCGGGCGGGGGACTGCCGGCGCTTCCTGCTGCGTCGATGCCGGACTTCTCGACCCACGCCGGTGATGACCCACCGCATCGGGGTGCGGAGTCGAAGGCCGATCCGGGCACGCCCGATACCGGGGATCAGAAACCGAATGGGACGGAGGCCGGTCCGGGGGAGGGGTCACTCGCGGACGATCTCACCGTTGAACTTCCGGACGGCCAGAGGGTCACTGCTCCGAGTCCGCAACTGGCCGCCGTCATCTCCGCCGCCGTTACCGGCACACCGATTCCGGATGCATTCAGCGCCCAGGGCATCACCATCCCGGCGCCGGGATCACCTGTCATCGCACCGGTCGATCCGGCCATGCTCGTCCCCGGCGACATCGGTGTGTTCAGCGACCGGCACGCACTGGCCGTTGGCGATAGAAAAGCATTGCTGGACAACCAGATCCAACCCATTGACGGCTTCGAGAGTCGGGGCGTAATCGGCTGGCAGCATCCACCGGAACCGGTCACAACCTCCCCGCCCGTTCAGACCGCGCAAGGATAGGAGCAGGTAGTGGCAGAACGCATCAACGTCTCACCCGAGGAGTTGCGGGAGGCGGCCCGTGCGCATCTCAAGACCGCCGACGACCTCTGCACGGCAGGTTCGCGCGACGCCGACGTGATGGCGACGCTGGAGTCGCTGGGACCGGTCTTCGCCGATCTGCGCGACGCCGGCAGAGATCTGCTGGTTCAGCGCCGGGTGTGCTACGAGCAGCAGGCGCTCGCGCACGCCGAGCTGGCTGAGGAACTCATCCACGCCGCGGACGCGTGGGGGCAACACGCCGCCGACGCCGCTGATGACCTCCGAGCGGTTGTCGAGGGCGGCCGATGAGCGAGCCCGACGAGGTGTACGACGCAGTCCACCCCAGCGGCCACCTGATGTTCCGGTCCTCCCGCGGCGGGTGCCTGCACAGTGTGCTGCTGTCCGAATCGGCGATGGATGCCGACTCGGACAGCCTTGCGCGGGCCGTCCTGCTGACCGCCGACGTCTCACACCTGGCCGCTGTCATGCAGGTACGGCAGGAGATCATCGACGCCGGATTCACCCCGTCGGCCGGCATTCCGGGACCAAGCGACCTGGGCCGCGCCGAGGGCGCCTTACTGCGGCACCGGTTACGGCCCGGCTAGCTTCTCGCGTGTTTCGGATACCGGCCCGATGCTCTCGGGTGGTGAAACCGGCTGCGCACCGAAGAGATCCCTCGCCAGCCGCAGCAACGCCCGAACTTCGTCGAGTTGCTGCTGGAGCACCGACTCACTCATGCCCGCCACGCTAACGGTGAGGGTGCGGGCCCACAATTCACCTGATCGGAACCTCGGCATTGATCCGATCCAGCAGTGCGGTGTAGCGCTTGGCTTCGGGATGACCCCCGGGCTTGCCACTACTGACCAGGCCGACGGCCAGTCGCCGGGAAGGATCGGCCCAGAGGGCGATATTGGTCAATCCGGTGTGGCCGAATGCTGCTGCGGCATTTCTGCCGAACGGACCGAATCGCCTGGAGCCCAGCATGAAACCGGTGCCCCACCGCATGGGGGCCAGGCCCGTCGCAACGTCCGGTCGAAGCCGCCGGCATTGCTTGGTCGCTGCCCGCAGGGTCTCTTCGCGCAGCACCCGGACCCCATCCAACTCACCGCCGCGACGGAGGATCTCAGCGAACCGGGACAGCTCATCAGCGGTCGATACGGTGCTCGACGATGGCACCACGCTGGTCAGGAACATCGGACTGTTGGAGAACGGGATGATCTGGGTCATCGTGCCGCCGAGTGCAATCTTGAGTCCCGCCGCAATCGGCGCGGGTAGCGGTTTTCCGGTTACGTGGCTGGGTGCGACCAGGGGCACATCTGCCTGCGCCACACCGTAATTCGTCCAGCGGAAGCCCAGTGGGTCGAGAATCTCGGCGGCCAGGATCTCCCGGATATTGCGTCCTGTGGCTGCCGAGACGATCTCCCGGATCAGCGGACCCCAGGTCAGACCGTGATAGATGTGCATCAGGCCGGGACGATGGATGGGCTTGAGCGCTCCCAGTTGTTCGCGGGCGTAGTCGCTGTCGTTCATCCGCCGCAGATCCGGCCGGGGACCGGTGGCGAAGGGGATCCCGGCGCTGTGGGTCATCACGTGGCGAATCGTGGTGCGCTCCTTGCCGTGCCCGGTGTAGGTGGGCAGGTAGTCGCACACCCGGTCGTCGAGGGAGAATTCGCCGCGCTCCACGAGCATGTGCACCACCGTGGTCGTGATGGCCTTCGCCGCGGAGTACACGCAGAACGGGGTATCGGTGGTTACCGGGATTTGTTCGGCGTCCGGGGGATCCGTCGGACCGTTGCCCCACGCGTGACCGATGGCCCGGTTGAGTACGACCTTCCCGTTGTGTCTCAAACACAGTTGAATCGCGGGCTGCATCCCGGCTTGGTACCAGTGCCGCGCCGCATCCCAGATCCGGTGGAGCGTGGCGGCATCCAGGGTGCCGGGGTCCTCGTCGCCGACGGCGGTGACGGCGTCGAGGTCGGCCGGAACGCGGATCCGCCCGTCACCGGTTCCGCCCGCCATGACCGTCGGACTCAGAGCGGTCCGACGAGTTCCACCCAGTTGCCGTCCGGGTCGGCGACGAACATCCAGCCCATGCCGGGCACGGGGGCGAACTCTGCGAGCGGCTGAACGAGTGTGTACCCGGCGGCCTCGGCCTGTCCCGCGACCTCGGTCGCGTTCGTGACGACCAGCGTGAAATACCGGATGCCGGCCTGGGCGGATCCGCCGCCGGGTGCTACCGGTGCGCCGGGTGGGGTGTCCAGCGTCACCAGTTTCAGCACATTGTTGCCCACCGCGTAACGCTTCATGGTCCCACCGGGAAAGTCCAGGTCGCCCTGGTAGGGCAGGCCGAGGAAGCTCTCATAGAACTCCACCATCGCGTCGCGGTTGGTGGTCACCAGCCCGATCTCGACGCTCTGGGCGAGCAGTTCCACGGCCATGTTCATCCTCTCGCAGCGGTTCAGTGACCTCGGCAGGATAGCCGGTCACCGACCCGGGGGCAGGCCCCAGGGCGCTACGCCGCGATGCCCACGGTGAGTAGGTCCCACACGCCGCGGGTCCAGAGTGGTCGCTGAACCCGATGCTGGTCGGTGATGGTGAAACCGGCGTCGAGGAACAGTGTGCGCATCTCGGCGGGGGAGGGGTTGTGAGCTGGATTGGCCGGGTTCGCACTCAGCCGGCGCAATAGCGGCGGCAGCGGCGGGCTGATGGTGGCGACGGCCGCAAGACCACCCGGGACCAGCACCCGCCGGAACTCGCGCAGGGCCGCCGGCTGGTCGAAGAAGTGGAACGCCGAGGTGCTCACCACGGCGTCGAGGGCGCCGTCGGGGAACGGCAGTCGCTCCGCGGGGCCCTTGCGCCAGAGCACCTCCGACGAGCGAGCCCGGGCCTCCGCCAGCATCCCGTCGGACATATCGACGCCGTACACCTCGTCGGGGCGCAACTCGTCGTGGATTCGGGCGGCCAGAATGCCGGTTCCGCAGGCGATATCGGCAATCCGTCGCGCTCCCCGAGCACGAAGTTCCGCGACGACGTCATCCTGGGCGGGCTGGTAGACCCAGCGTTGGAGGTAGGGCAGATCGTAGATCGGCGCGGCCAGGCTCCAGAAGCGTGTCACGGCATCGTTGAACTGCCGACCCGGTGTCGTCATCAGGCCTCCCGGGCCGACTGTACTTCGGGAATTCAGGGTCCCCGTGTCCGGTCGGTATTACCGTGGCTGGAGGGGCATCGTCCAGGAGGCAGCATGTACGACCTGACAATCACCGGCGGCACCGTCGTCGACGGCACCGGCAGTAAGCCCGTGCGAGCCGATATCGGGATCAAGGACGGGGTGATCGTCGAGTTGCGCCGCCGTGAGGGTGATGACGTCGGACTCGAGGGGCCGGCCGCGCAGACCATCGACGCCACCGGACGGATCGTGACGCCCGGATTCGTCGATATTCACACCCACTACGACGGCCAGGTCAGCTGGGACGGCCTACTCGAGCCGTCCAGCCTGCACGGCGTGACCACCGTCGTCAGCGGCAACTGCGGCGTCGGATTCGCACCTGTCGCACCGGGCCGCGAACAGTGGCTCATCGAACTGATGGAGGGCGTCGAGGACATCCCGGGTTCGGCACTGGCCGAGGGCATCACCTGGGAGTGGGAGAGCTTCCCCGAATACCTTGACGCAGTTGAAAAGCAAAGGCTGGCAGTCGATTACGGAACGCAGATCGCCCACGGACCGGTCCGCGGCTACGTCATGGGTGAACGGGGCGCACGCAACGAAGCAGCAAACGCCGACGATATCGCCGGAATGGCGCGCATCGTCCAGGAGGCGATCGAGGCCGGCGCACTGGGCTTCTCGACCTCGCGCACCGAGGCGCATCGAGCCATCGACGGCGAACCCGTCCCGGGCACCTATGCCGCCGAGGATGAACTGTTCGCACTCGGGCGAGCGATGGCCGCCGGCGGCCAGGCGGTATTCGAGGTGGCGCCGGATGGCACCGCGGGGGAGAACGTCGACGCCCCGATGCGCGAACTCGACTGGATGGTCCGCCTCGCTGCCGAGATCGACCGGCCGGTGTCATTCGCGATGGTGCAGACCCAGTCGGCGCCCGACCTCTGGCGCAAGCAACTCGATATCGCCGGCAGAGCGTTCGACGATGGGATCCGCGTCCACCCGCAATTCGCCGCCCGGCCGTTCGGCATGCTGTTTGGATTCGAGGGGTATCACGCCTTCACCCACCGCCCGACGTTCCGCAAGCTCAAGGCGGAACTGGCCCCGGCCGATCTCCGCGCGCGGCTCGCCGATCCGGCGGTGCGGGCGGCGATCCTCGCCGAGACTGATCTGCCGGCCCAACCCAAACCGCTGTTCGACTCGCTGTTCGCATTCATTCAACACAGCGCCGCGAGCATGTACGCGATTGGCGACCCGCCGGATTACGAGCCCACACCGGACCGCACCGTCGCCGCGATCGCGGCCGCCCGCGGCGCGGACCCGTTGGCCACCATGTACGACCTGATGCTGGAGTCGGGCGGCACCGCCATGCTGATGCTGCCGTTCTTCAACTACGTCGAGGGCAACCACGACACCATCCACGAGATGCTGTCGCACCCGGCCGCCATTTCGGGACTGTCCGACGGTGGCGCGCACTGCGGGCTGATCTGCGACGCATCGCTGCCGACGTTCCTGCTGAGCCACTGGGCGCGGGACCGCCACCGCGGCCCGAAGTTCGCCCTGGAGTACCTGGTGCGCAAGCAGACCCTCGACACGGCCACGCTGTTCGGGCTGACTGACCGCGGCGTGCTGGCGGTCGGCAAGAAAGCCGACGTCAACGTGATCGACTTCGACGCGCTGGGTTTGGGCGTCCCGAAGATGGCCTACGACCTGCCGGCCGGTGGCCGCCGGCTCATTCAGGGCGCAAGCGGCTATGACGCAACCGTGGTCAGTGGCGTGGTGACCCGACGCTACGGCGCCGACACCGGCGCGCGGCCGGGGAAGTTGCTGCGAGGCGTGCGCTGAGGTCGTCCCAAGTATCCTCGGCAGCATCATGAGTTATCCCTACCCGCCGCAGACCCCGGCCGGTGCGCCCACCTGCTACCGGCATCCGGATCGACCGACCCTGGTGGGATGTACCCGGTGCGGTCGGCCGACCTGCCCGGAGTGCATGCGCAGCGCGTCGGTCGGGCACCAGTGTGTGGACTGCGTGCAGGCCGGAGTGCAGAACGTACAGGCACCCACCTTCAGCACCGCGCAGGCGGCCGGAAAACCCTGGGTCACCTACACCCTGATCGCGATCAACGTCGCCGTCTTTCTTGTTCAACTCGCCACACCCGCGCTGACCCGCCAGCTGTCGCTGTGGGTGCCCGCGGTCGCCGGCGGTGAATACCACCGGTTGGTGACGTCGGCGTTCCTGCACTACGGCATCACCCACCTGTTGTTCAACATGTGGGCGCTGTACGCACTCGGGCCGCCACTGGAAAAGTGGCTGGGGAGTTGGCGATTCATCGCCCTCTACGGCCTGAGCGCGCTCGGCGGATCGGTCGTCGTCTACCTCTTCTCACCCCTGAATGCGGCCACCGCCGGCGCATCCGGCGCGATTTATGGATTGTTCGGCGCGAGTTTCGTGATGGCCAAACGGCTCAACCTCGACATGCGGATGTTCGTCATCCTCATTGTGGTCAACCTCGGAATGACCTTCACCATCCCCGGTATCAGCTGGCAGGGTCACGTCGGCGGTCTCATCACCGGCGCGCTCGTGGCGGCGGCATTCGTCTACGCTCCACGCGGCAGCCGCAACGCCGTCCAAATCGGGGTGACGATCGGCGCGCTGGCATTGTTCGCGGCCCTGATCGCCTGGCGCACAACAACCGTGGTCGATCAGTTCGGCCCCATGCTCACCCACGGCTAAGCCCGGGCCCCGGGCCTACAACCGCAGGACTGCAGCCGCAGGACTACAGCCGCGTCAGGTTGAACGGGTAGGTGAAGGTTCCCCCAGGAGCGTTGTCGCAGCCCGTCGCGAATGACGACTGCAGCGTTCCGGTCAGGGTCACCGCATCCCAGGTGTAGACGTCGCGGGTCGCGATGATCGGGCCGTAGTAGACATCGCCGCACCGCAGACCGTCGGGGATGTCGACGGTCATGGTGTAGTTGCCACCGACCCGCTGCGCCTGGCCGTACCACTCGTAGGCCTTGGCGATCGGCATCGGGATGGCCGATACCACCGCACACTGGCCGACCCCGTCGGGGGGATTGCACGAGGCAATCGTCCAAATCCAGGTGTGGAAGTCGTACCGCCCCTCGATATTGAGGTTGTAGTGGCCGATCGTCATACCGGCGCTGGCCACCGGTGCCAACGCCACCGCCGATGGCAGCATCAATGCGCCGATCAGTGCTGCCCGCAGTGTGCGCATCAGGCCTCCTTCGCGTCCTTTGAGGAGAATCTAGGCTCTCCCGGCCTGACCCGACGCCGGAATGGCCGATAGCATCCTCTTGGTCGAGTGACCTCGCGACCCGAAAGGCACTGTGAGCACAGATACGGCGGCGGCCCCACACCCGCCGGCTCAAACACTCCGCGGGGGTCTGCGCGGTGGGATTGTGATCGGCGCCCTCGGAGTCGTCTTCGGCGATATCGGTACCAGCCCGATCTACACCCTGCAGACGGTCTTCAACCCCGGCGATCCACACCCGGTGCCGATCAATATCAACAATGTTTACGG
>Ga0114964_10002416_pt1 | contig 12996 bp, 8 predicted proteins | sample C_131016_MF_Meta_FD_92638 | JGI IMG/M metagenome (GOLD analysis project Ga0114964, IMG submission 92638) | Freshwater microbial communities from Lake Croche, Canada to study carbon cycling - C_131016_MF_MetaG | ecosystem: Environmental > Aquatic > Freshwater > Lake | place: Lake Croche, Canada... | reverse complement strand
CGCACCGACCTACGCGCTCAGTAGCAAGGTAGTCATGACCTGGGTTTCGGGGTCGATCGGTAACGATTCATACTGGATCACCGACCACAGCGACTGGGTGCAGCACACGGGCGTAAACAACGCGCACCCTGCTGGCAAGCCTTACGCCACTCTGCTCGACTACTCGAGCACTGGGCTCCGGGCTGAAATCATCACCGAGATGAAGGCTTGGGTCGATAACTTCGCCATCGACGGTTTTGCATCGTCGAACGCATCTGCCCAGCCGCTTGATTTCTGGAACGAGGCAAGCTACCGACTGAACAAGGTTCGTCCACTCGCTTTCATGACCACCAGCCCGTTGGCTGCGACCTACTCAACCAACACTTTTGGCGCCGTGGTTAGCAGCGAAGAGTTGGCCGCGATCAACGGCCTTTCGAAGGGTACGACCCTCAACACCACCTGGAACAGTTTGGTTAAGGGCTTGGCCACGTCCAACTCCACTGCAACCAACCTAAACCGGGTGACCGACTACCAAACCAGCACACTGGGTAAGGGTGATTCAACTCGACTTGGCACTTTCTTGAACTCGGCTCTGGCTCTGACCTACGTGGTTCCTGGAGCACCTGTGATTAACGCTGGTCAAGAGGCTGGCTTCGGTAGCGCGCTCAAGCCGTATGACAACGACAACATCGTCTGGCCAGCAAAGGCCCCAGCCGTGACAGCGCTGCTGACAAAGCTGGCGAAGCTTCGCACCTCAAACACCGTGATCACATCGGGTACAACCAGCACTATTGCGACCTCGCTCAAGACGGTTCTTGCAATCAAGAGATCTGGCGCCGCCGGCACCGTGTACTTCATGGCGAATCTTTCGAAGAAGGCAGTCACCGCGAAGGTTACCTTGGGTGCAAAGGGCGCTTTCTACGACTTCACCTCGGGTAAGAAAATCACCGTCGCAGCGAGCCAAAGCGTCACAATTCCGGCAAGTGGTTTTGTGATTTACACAAGCAAACAAGTCAAATAAGGTCAAGGCTGGGGGCTCTTGAACAAGAATTCCGAACGAATGCCATTGAAACGAACCGGCTCAAGGGCTATGGGTCTGTTTCTGGCAATCGCTGTGGCCTTTGGGGGGTTGGTCTCTAGCCCTGCGGCGATAGCAGCCGATACATTTTCGATCAACCCAGCAACTGGCGGAGTGGTGGATGCCAGCCGCTCTAGAATCGACTTCGGCACTATGGCTGTGGCTGCGGTTAAGGCTGACAACGTAATCATCAAAAACTCAGGCGACCGAACCCTGAGCATGGTGGTATTTGCTCGATTCGCTTATCCGAGCGTCGATGGCAAATCGACACTTATTGACGACTCAAACTCACCAGCGTACGACTCTGCTGAGTGGATGCTTTTCGGCCCTGCCAAAGTAGCTTCGTACTCGCTGACTCTCACGGTGGGAGCCACTGTAGTCGTGCCCGTTTCCATAACGATCCCTAAGGGAGCTCTGCCGGGCGCTCACAACGCCGCGATTGTGGTCGCTACAACTCTTGGAGCGGGCAATGTCACGGTGGCTAAGCGTGTTGCCCTAATGACAAAGGTCACGATCTCTGGCGCGTTTGTCGCGGCAACGTCTCCGTCCTGGGTCAAAGACAGCACCTTCTATGAAATCAACATCCGCAACTTTACTGCCGGACGCACCTTCAAGACCGCGACTAGCCAGGTTGCGAGCCTGAAGACACTCGGCGTCAGCTGCGTAATTTTGGATCCGATTTTCCCGATAGGCTCGGCCAAACTCGTAGGCACCGTCGGTTCCGTTTTTAGCGTGCAGGACCTCTCAACCGTCAACACCTCTCTGGGCACTCTGGCCGACTTCACGGCACTAGTGACGGCCCTGCACAACGCCGGCATAAAGGTAGTTCTGACGGTCCCGCTCGACAAGGCGGCCATTGACAACAACTGGGTTGTCGATCGCCCTAACTGGTTCGTACGCGACGCCGCCTACAACCTTGTCGCCGACCCAAACTTCGCGTTTCTAGGCTCCTACGACTACACAAACACCCAGGTTCCTCACGCCATTTTTGGCGCCCTCAGGCCCTGGGTGGTAAGTCAAGACGTTGACGGGTTCAGTTTTTCTGGCGCTACTTCAATCCCCGTCAATGTTGTCAACAGTTTCGCCTATAGGCTCCAAGCCTTGAAACCGTTGCTGATTGGGACTTCCGACAGATTGAGTGCGTCCTACCAACCGAATGCTCTGGTATTCAATAACAATGACCCCTTACGCACTCTTTTGGAAGCCACGGACGGTGGTTCTCAAACTGCGGCCAGCTTCACCGGAATCACGACTGACATGAACGCCTATTCGGGGGTCAATTTTCCTTTGAACGTGGTCAGCAACTACTCAACTATGGTTGGCCTCCAAACCGAGACCGCGAGAATGGGTGCAGCGCTTCCGCTGGCAGTTGCCCTAACGTTCACGATGCCCGGTGCTCCAGGAATTTTTCAAGGGCAGGAAGTCGGCTCGATAAAGGCGCTGAAACCTTACGACGCCGACAACATTGTTTGGCCCGCCAAGGCCCCGGCTGGGCTGGCGATCTACCAACAGCTTGTGAAGCTGAAAAAGGCCAACCCGGCTCTGTTCACCGGTAGCGATGGCGGAGCCCTCACGCCCCTGAAAACCACCTCGACAGGTCTGTTTGCGTTCAAGAGAACCAAGGGAACCAATTCGGTTATCGTGGTGGTCAACCTAACCAAGAAGTCGATAACTGCCAAATTTGATGCCGGCGCCGCGGCTAACACGTTCCTATTCAGTAGCGATAAAGCGGCAAAACTAGCTGCAACCGCAAACGCTGTGACGCTAGCTGCTTTTGGCTACGAGATCTACACTCCAGCCGTAATCAAATAGCTGCGTCGTTTATCCGAAGCGACCGTTCACGTAGTCGTTTGTGCGGGGGTCCAGCGGCTGTCCAAACATCGCGTCGGTGTCTCCGTATTCAACAATCACGCCAGGGGTTCCCTGCGAGGCCAGGAAGAAGGCGCACTGCTGAGAAACACGCTGAGCCTGCTGCATGTTGTGAGTCACGATAACGATGGTGACGTCTTCGACCAACTCGAGCATCGTCTCTTCAATAACTCTTGTTGAAGTTGGGTCAAGCGCTGAACAAGGCTCGTCCATAAGCAGGACGCGTGGCTTGACGGCTAGTGACCGAGCGATGCACAGACGCTGCTGCTGACCGCCCGATAACCCTCCGCCAGGGGCGCGCAGACGGTTCTTGACCTCGTTCCAGAGCCCGGCACGCTGCAAGCTGGTTTGCACCAGTTCGTCCTTGTCGTCTTTGCCTAGGTCGATGCCCGTGAGCTTCAAACCGGCAATCACGTTGTCGTAGATCGACATAGCTGGGAACGGGTTTGGTTTTTGAAAGACCATGCCGATGTCTCGACGAGCTTCGGTGATTTTGCGCGTCGGCTCGTAGATGTCGACACCGTCAAGTAGCACCTGCCCCGAGAGACTCGCGGTACCAACCAGCTCGTGCATTCGGTTGAGGATTCTCAAGAAGGTTGATTTTCCGCAACCAGAGGGCCCGATTAGTGAGGTGATAACACCAGCGGGCATCTCAAGCGAGACATTGCTTAGAACCTGTCGGTCTCCAAACCAAGCGGAAATCTCCTTGGCCTCTAGCGAAGCGAGTTCGGTGTGTTTGTCTAGCATTTTTCTCCTTATAGAAGGTTTGGTAGCAATCGGGTTATTTGGTCGGCAAAGAGGACGAAACTGAGTGTGAGAAGTGGAGTAAAGACGATCCAGGTCTTTGCCAAACCGAATCTTCGATACGACCAGAGCGCCAAGACCTCAAAGATTAGAAGTGCCACGAGCACTAGGCTGAGCGCCCAAAGTGAACTTGTGTCGATACCGAGTTCACGGGACTCCGGCCCAATGTTCCCCCACTTGGTCACTCGGATTCCCGAAGTAAAGGCGGTTCCGACGAGTTGAGCATCGACGCGGATCACGCGGCTCGGAACAAAGTACTGCCCGGTGGCCGAGGTAAGTACCAAAATGCTGGTGCCTGCCTTGACTGGAGCAAGCCCCTTGTCTCCGGCATACCTGATTGCTGTCACGACATAGTTAGATTTGCCTTGGCCAGTGTAGGCGACCACTTTGTCGCCCTTTTTAAGTTGCCCTAGGTCACCAAACGGTCCCCCGTAAGACCAAGCTCGGCTCACAAGTTCCGAGATGCCCTCTTGCCCGGGGAGCACAGTATCGCGGCGGTGTCCAACACCTGTGCGAAGTGTGTAACCGTCTGTGCCTTCGACAACAATCTCACTCAAATTGAGCTTGGGGATGTCGATTGCAGCGACAGGTGCGCCTGCTGGCAGCAGGTGACCTAGGTAATCGGTCTCTGCCGTGGGCGCGGTGGCCAACGAAAGTTGGGCAGAGAATTCGCTTCGAAGTTTGTTTTGCGCCGTTGCGTGAATCAACGGGCTCAAAATGAAGAAGTTGATGATGAATGCCAGCAAAAGCGATATCAAAGACAGCAGAGACTGCTGAATCGTTAGTGATTTAGGGAGTTTCATGCCACTGCCTTTCGCGCGCGTCCAGCCGCAGTTATTCGGATTACGACCAGCAAGAGAACAAGAATCAAAGCAACCAGGACAAGAAAGTCAGCAGGTAGAACAAAAATGTTTGAATCGAGTGACGTCACCACCGGGGTCTCCGATCTGAAGTCATTTGGGAGCAGCAATTGCGTATGGACCCTGAAGAAACCCACTGGCGGTAGAGATCCGAAGGGGAGAATTACAGAACGGTTCTCATCGACTGCCATCGAGTTCAAATTTGCAAAGAACGGCTCACCGATTTGTTGACCGTAGAAAGTGAAAAGTGTGACTTTGGCCTTGAAGGACGACGGTGAAGTCATCGCATTGTCAAAGGTCAGGCCAATTGTGAGTTTTGGTAGCAGGTCTTGTTCGACTCTCAACTGCGGCTCGCTAACCCTCAAGCTGCCGGCTGGAGCGTTGAATTTTGGGAGGGTTTCAAACGCCTCCGCAGAGTTTGGGGTGAGCACCTCTACCGGCCTGGTGCCTTTAGGGTAAGTGCCGTCAGAATTTGTGAGAACTCCGAAGTCATTCACCCAAAAACGTCCAACTGTGTAAGAAGCTGGGGTGTCGTCTGAGCCGAAGACGGTGTCAGCGACTAGCTCGTGCAGACCCGGCACCAAGCCGTATGGCAGCTCAACCTTCGCCGCTAGCCCTCCCGAAGAATCACTGTCGAACCTAGCGATTGCGTCGGGCAATGGTGTGACCTTGAAGAGCACCGGACGGTTTGGCTCGAGCCCGGAGAGACTAATCGAAAGTTTTGCGGCATCGGACTTCTTGCCGACCGGAGTTGCAAAGTTCGCCTTAATCGAAGGCGCGCTACTAGCGCTGGCTACCGAAACAACGACTGGGATTGCGTCCTCTGCGTTGGCGGGTACCGGCGCTAAGAAAATAGACCCCAAAACGCCTGCAACGACCACTCGCCTGATCAATCTATGCATGCCGACCACTTTTTCGCCTGCGTCTTATAACGAGAAGAGAAGTTCCAGCTAGGCCGAGCAACAACGACACCCAGATAACCCAAGCGATCGGAAAAGTGGGTTGCGAAACAATCTGTTGGCCCTTCGGCTGCTGTGCGCTCTGGTAGTTAGAAGGAAAAACTCCCGTGTAGGTCAGTTTTGCCCCACTCGCGGTCGAAACCATTACGCCCTTGATAACCAAGCGAATATGGCGCTTTGATCCTGGCAAGAGGTTGGTAACCCGCGCTTCGACAGGTGATCCACTAGCAACATCAAAGCCGCCTTGAGGCTGAACAGTTACATCAGCGGCGAGTTCCACGTTGCCAGTGTTTTCGATGTCGTATGAAACCGCTAGTTCACTGGCGAAGGGATTAATCCAGCTCTGAGCCTCCACGCTCTTCAACCCGCTCACGACAAGTCTGGGCGAGATCTGCCCGCTGAGACGCGCGTAGAGCCTCACTGCAACGCGTCTGACGATGTTTAGGTTTTTGCCACTGGTAGTCGCTGAGGCCACGATTGCCCCAACGTGGTCGCCCGGGGACGCGTTGCTTGGGGTGTTGAGATTGAAGGGGATCGTCACGAAGCCATGTGGCTTCAGAGTTACCAGATAAGTCGGCTTCTTGTTCACAAACTCAACCCAATTGCCGACATCGACTGGTTGAGTCGATTCGTCCTGAATCAGAAACTCACCTTTGGGGCCTGAGAAGGCATCACGAGCGTAAAGAGTGACGCTCTGCACGGTTGAACCCGTGTTGTAGACGTAAATCGAGTCTCGAGCGGGTTGGCCCGAATTCAGCTGGTAGTCGAAACGTGAGCGCCCTGCGTCGGGCCCTCCATCGGTAGCTGGGTTGACAGCAATTCCATCTGTGTCACTTGCCGCGTAGGAGCTGTTTGCCGAAACTACGGTGCCAATAAGCGCGAAAAGAACGATGGCTGCGATATTCCTTATCGACGCGATCAACCTTCGTTTAGACATACGAAAAGCGTGTCATTTCGCAGTTACTAAAGGTTCAACACAAGGTAAACCAACGGATAAGCATTCCAGCCCGGATAAACGAATGTGGCGGAGCATTTCTGCTCCGCCACATCGATGTTTTAGCTGTTTACTTGGTGGCGAGGGTTAGAGTAACCGTCGACGTGTAGGTTCCAGCTGGAGCGGTACGAGGCGCACGTAGTGTCAGCGCAGCGTTCAGCACAGTGGTTCCGGTGGTACCAAGGTCAGCACCAGCAGCACCAGAAGCAAACGCGGTTGGGTACGAAGCCGAACCAGCGGTTGTGCCTGTTGCTGCAGTGATTCCAGTAGCGGTGGTCGAGCCAGTAACAATCGAAGGAACAAGACCGAAGTTGTTCTTTGCGATCGTGTTTCCACCGTTTACGAAGCTAGCTACATCGGCCTGGAGGTCCCAGCCGTTGTTGCTTGACCAGCGAGTGTCGTTCACTTCAATGTTGCCCAGGGTACCTGTGGTAACCGAGAAGTTGTTCACGATGCTTGCTGAACCGAAGGTGGCTGCTGCGTTGGCAGGAATCGACAACTGCAAGAAACCGTTCTGGATTGCCGAAACTCCGGCGCTCATTGCGATGGTTCCCATTAGAACTGCCGAACCACCTAGAACCATGCCGGTCTGTGCGCTGGTCTTGGTGACGCCGTTGTAAACAACGTCAACCGAGATCTTTGCATAGCCATCTGCGTCTAGAACGGTGTAGGTAGCTCCGGTCTGGTTCGCGATTACGTTTCCGTTGCGCTTCCACTGGTACGTAACCGTGTAGTCGCTTGGGAACACGGTAGGCGTGGCCTTGTTAGCGGTTAGAACATCGCCGACGTAGACATCACCAGAGACACGGTTAGCTGCAGCACCGGTGGTGACTGGTGTGCTGACCGTGATGATTGGTGTTGGCAGGTACGCGCCGGTCGAGTCTGCTGATGGCTCAGTTGCGACCCATGCACCAGTCGATGCGGTAACGGTGATGCTGCGGAAGTACGAAGCAAGAACGGTTACACCGTTGTTGCTGGTACATGCAACACCTAGAGCAAAGGCTCCACCCGAGGTCTTTACACCTAGAGCGTTACCGTTGATCTGTGCCGAAGGCGACAGGTTTGGCTGCAGGATGTTCTTCGAACCTGGCAGGGCAATCGGAGCCGAAGCGTTCCACGAACCTGGCGTTGCAACGTTAGCTGCAGTCGACAAGAAGGTGTAGGCACCGGTAGCAGATGCTGGGCAGGTTAGAACTGCGGTCGAGGAGGTTGCGCTTCCCGAACCAACAACTTCTGAAGTCCAGCCGTAGCTGCTGCTGAGAGCGTAGTTGGTGTCGTATAGGTAGACAGCACCGAACGAACCATTGCTCTGGTAGGCCGCGTTGGCTGGGGTTACGATGCTGAACAGCAATGCTGCTCCGACCGCAACCACGACTGCGCGTAGGATGTTTTTCTTCATGGTTTCTTTCATTCCTTTTCTAGGTGCCTAGTACTTCGAGGCGTACGAAGGAGCGTAGTAAGCCAGGTCAGTTACCAAAGGAGCAAGGAAGCCGTAAGCCAACTTGACCTTTCCAACCTTCGAAGCACCGGTGGTCTGGGCGTTCGCTAGGTTGTTCAGCGTTGGGTCAAGCAGTGCTGCCAAGTTGGCGTCGTACTTTGAACCAGCGGTGATGGTTCCACCAGCGGTGAAGGTGTTGTCGATACGTGCACGCTCAACGAACAGGTAAACATCGCGACCCCAAGTGGTGTCAGCGTAGTACGCGGTCGCTGGAGCTAGTGCAGGAGCGGTTCCGGTTACTGGAGATACACCCAGTGTGGTTGCGGTGTAAATCGAACCGATTACTGCTGAGCCCGACTTGTCGTAAGACGCGCCATTCTTCATAGCGATCCAGCGCGAGGCCGACATCGGCTCAATGGCCGAGGTTCCAGCTGCAATGAATGCAGTAGAGATGGCGTCGTGCTCTTGACCGGTGCGGACGTATCCAGCAGTTTCAGCAGCGAGGAAAGCTGAGGTCTGGTTGCTGCTGTCCTTGGTTCCGGTAAGAATCTTTCCCAGGAAGTCCTTGCGAGTACCCGAACCAGCCTGAGGAATAACCGGGTTGAAGGCAATCGAAGTACCGTTGATGGTTAGGGTTGGGCTAGCCGAAGTCGTCTCATAGAGTGACATTAGTTGAGCAGCCGTTAGGTAAGGAACACAGGTTCCTAGAGCAATCGTTCCCTGGCTTTCAGCAGCACATACAGCGTCGGCCAAAGTTGGGTGCATGACGATAGCGATTGCATCTCGACCGAATGGCACGCGAACAATGCTTGCGTCGGCTGCGGTCGAAGCGCGCGAGGTGGTCTTAGGGTCACCGCTCGACGAGCGAGAGATGTCTACCTGGCCGTTGATGTTGATGTTCTTAAGGCTGGCTGGCATCGATGCGCCACCCGAACCAGAAACGCTTGACTCACCCTTGTTCTGGTAGGTACCAGAAGTGAAGAGGTTTCCAAGTGCGTCAGCTGCTGCTGAAGTACCGATCGAAGCGCTAAGTGCCTGGAAGCCTTCACCCGAGCCGTTTGGACGTGAGAAACGAACGCCACCTGGCTTGGTGATTACGTAAGGAGCACCAGTTGCGTCGAATGAACCTAGGGTTGCACCGTTGATGGTGACACGGACAGTTGAGCCGGTGATTGCGGTTCCGTTGACGATCGCGTTGACGACGTCTTCCAGGGTGTCCGAACCAACGATTGCGTATGAGTTTGATACTGGCTCGGCCTGAACAGCTGAGCTAGTTGAGAACGCTGCAAAGCCTGAGCCCAAGATGGCTGCAGTTGCAACTAGTTTCTTTGCTTTGAACAAGTAACTTTCCTTTCAAGAAGTAAGGCAATCGAACCGACTTGCCTGCCAGGGTTTTCCCCGACAATGAAAGGATGAAACACCTAGTTAGACTCGCGCTTTACGGTTTCTTAAGAGTCCGTAAAACATCAATGCACAAAGCAACAACGCTGCACCACTAGGAACTGAAGCAAAGGTTAACGGCAGGTTCGGGTCTTCTGGTGTAGTTCCAGCTGCAACCACTTTTTCAGGTATTTGGGAACCTGGATTTGAATCGATTTTGCCGCCTCCGGTGTCGATCGAAGTCAGTGGTGACTTACCTGTTGCTATTGCTTCAGCTGCAGAAATCGCCAATTTTTTGAACTTAGAGGTCAGCGGGGCATAACCCGGAGGTAGTTGGCCTTCATTGGTGCCGATAGTTTGGCCCTTTTCGACTGCAAAGCGAATCATGTTAGCGAAAGCAGCTCTCGACGGCTTGTCGGTTTGTAGCGGATTAAGCGCTGCGTACATTTGCAGGGCCAAGGGATACGCGCCTGTAGCTGCCTTAGCTTGTTTCGACTCAAAGTTGTATTCGAAGACACCGCTATTTTCGGCGGTTGGAGTCATTGCCACCTCGGCAGCTAGAAGCGAACTCGTTGTTGGTGCAACGAACTGACCTGCAGAATTTAAAAGCGAAGCCTGAAAGGTTTGGTACCTGCCTGCTGCTGGAGTTGTAGTCAGCGAAATAACCCTTTGCAGACCCGGTGCCGAACGGCCTGTCTTTGAATAAGCCGGTGGACTCGACATGTTGTTCCAGCCACCCAACGAATAGGAGTTTCCGGTCAGTGTTGAGAGAGCACCGGTTTCAAAGTCAGAGATGTACGGCCTCCAAGTCACCAAGTTGGCTACCCCACCACCGTGGGCTGGATCAGTGGCGGTGGTGTCTGGTCGTTCAATCGGGTCAGCCTTTGGGAATCCTGGGTTCGGTAGCTGAAAAGCCACCTTTGTCGGGTTTATCTTTGCGTCGGTACAGTACCAAGGGTTCACCTTCATGCCATAAGGGTCTGCCTTGCCCGCCATAAAGTCGCGAGCGTCCTTGTCACTCATAATGTACTTCCACACCCGCTCAGCGAGGTACGACCGAGAATTGGGAATCAGTGCATCAGCGAGTCCACCGAACTTGAGGTCCATGTACTGCCAGTCTGCTTCATCGCTATTAGCAGCTAAGAAATCAGGGTCTTGAGTGATATTTCTAGAGTTGCTTCCCAACTCGCTGATATCGGCACCCCAAGGTAACGATTCCTTGTAGGAGTAGGTGAGCAGTTTTGCCAACAGCCTGGGGGTGATATTCATCTTTGTAAAAGGTGTGAAGTTTCTATTCCTTAGCTCTTGCGACACTTGCATCGACTCGTTGACATTTCGGTCGATGGCAAAACTCAACGAAATGCCTCCCACCGCTAAAGGGGCATAGACCAGAGGGTCATTGGCCTGCAAATTGTTCGCCCGAGTCGTAATGGCCAGCGGGCTACTCGATGTAGAAGCGGCTGCGTCAAGCGAGTCACCATCAAACTGGTTGCTAATAACAAAAGCCGACTTGACCGATCCGCCACAAAGATCTGGCTGCCAAGACGCGAATGCGGCATTTACGAGCTCGCTTCCTTGGACTTGACGCTCAGGGACACCAAGTGAGCACCTAACACCCAATGGCCTGAAGTTCAACTTAATTGCTAGGTGATGCTTCCATGCATCCCAAAGAAGACCTCCTTGCGAAATGTTGTCGACTCGGTTGTCGGCTGTTCCTCTTGGAAGAACAACCAGCCAGCAGGGTTGGCCGACATACTTGCCAGAAACTTTTTTGGCGGTTCCACAACCTAAACCAGGCGACTGCGAAGCTGTTTGGATTTCGAACTTAGACTGCCCAACGCCGGTCGCGTCTGAACCCGCCCAGGTGACCTCATTGGATGTCAACTTCGAATAAAACTCGTTCGCTTCCATGCTGACATCAGAGTTGTAATCGAGACCATTGTTGGGGTTTCTCTTCAAATCCCAAATCTGCGTTCCGGTAGCCGAATTGAATGGAATAGAGGTGTAAGGAGGGCTAGCCCATCCTGAGCCAGGTTTGGTGTATTTGGTGTCTTGTGAGTCGACTTTATCTGGCTGAGTCGTTGCTGTTCGTGCGCTACCTGGAGTTGCGTAGGCCCCATATTGGCAAGTAGTCCGATCAGGGTGGCCCGGGTGATTTGGGTCATCACCCCAGCACTGCATGATCTGCAAAAAGTTTGTTCCGCCATCGTTCGATGGCCTTACAGACTCTTTGCCGCCAGTCCATGAAACGATGATTCCCTGGGAGGTGAGATCTTTAGTCTGAGAGACGGTCACCTTTAGATCGGGCATCGGGGCGTGGGCATAGTCGAGTTCGTATTCAGAGGCTGAGACCGTTTGACTCGACGAGGTTGCAACTGCGGACGCATTGTCGGCTGCCTGTGTGGCTGCTGGCGAGAGCAAGGTGGTCAAAAGCACCACCGTGGCTGCCAGGCTGGCTGCGATAACTCGCATTTCTCGAATCAAACGGTTTGGCATGGTTAGTTACTCGACTTTCGCTTTTCGAGCCAACGAATTGCGAACGGGGGCGCGAGCACAACGAGAATCGCGAGAAGCCCTGCGATTACCATCCAGGTTTGGCTCGCTCCCCAACCAGCCTTCGGTGGGTTGTAGGCGTATGCCTCGAGGTTGGCCTTACCGTTTCCGGTCGGCCCAACGTATGTTGAACCACCTGAGCCCGTCTCGGTGCCGGCTCCAGTTCCGCCGGTTCCAGTTTCAGTTCCGGTGCCGCCAGAGCCAGCGCCGCCAGCTGAGGTTGACGAGCCAGTTGCGCACTGCGTGGTTCCTTGCTTGTCGCAGGCCTGAGGCATTGGAGCTGTGTTTGCGAGGAGGTTTTTTCCTGGTTTGTCGCCTGGCTTGAAAGTTGGGTTGTTGCACTTGCTGATGTCCACGTTTGCGGCATCCGAAGCGCCGGGGATTCGAGAGATCTGCTTGAAACCTGCTTGCACAAGGTTTAGCGGCAACGGTGAATAACCCAGAGCGCCAGCCTGCTGCTGACCTTCACACAACATGTAGTGAGCGAAAGCTCCGAGAGTCTTACCCTTTTGCAAGCTGAAGGTACCCGCAACTTCGGTTGGAACAATCATGTAGGAATAGGACGAGATTGGGTAGGCACGCGGATCGGTGGCGCCGTAGACGCCGGTCAGAATCTGGGTTAGGTAATCAGAAGAATTAGGGTTCTCATTGATTTTGGCCTGAAGAAGAGCCACGGCCACCGACTGCGCGGTCGGCTCCACGTAGTAGCCGGACTTGTTCAGAACCTTGACTACCGGGAAGCCCGATTTTAGGGCGTAAGAGTATTCAACGTAGGTGATCGCTCCCTCACCGTAGCCCTGCGAGACGTAACCGGCGACACCGTTGGAGCCAGACTGGCTCTTGAATCCGCTGTAGTTAGGGAACTGAGAAGTGAGACCACAGGGGCTGGCTCGTCCGACCTTTTTACAGAACGCGTTCCACAAACTTGAATACTGCTTCGACATCCAAAGTGTGAACTGGGCGGTGGTTCCCGAACCGTCGCTTCGAACAACCGGGGTAATCATCTTGTCTGGAAGAGTTAGAGCTGGGTTGTCTTTTGCAATTGCTTCGTCGTTCCAGTTGGTAATGACACCGGTGAAAAT
>Ga0114964_10002414_pt1 | contig 12998 bp, 7 predicted proteins | sample C_131016_MF_Meta_FD_92638 | JGI IMG/M metagenome (GOLD analysis project Ga0114964, IMG submission 92638) | Freshwater microbial communities from Lake Croche, Canada to study carbon cycling - C_131016_MF_MetaG | ecosystem: Environmental > Aquatic > Freshwater > Lake | place: Lake Croche, Canada... | reverse complement strand
GGCGTGGCCCGCACCGCCTCGCTCGAACGTGTCGCGATGATCAAGGACAGCGTCATCAAGAGTGCAACCGCGCTGTTTCCCGAGTTGATCGTCACTGTCACCACCCAGCCTTTGGTGCTCGACGAAGAAACGGTGCTGGAACGCGTGCTTCTGATTGCTGCAAAGCGCCGGGTGCCGGTTCACCATGTGACCGTGCAGACAATCGGCGGGACATTGTCGATCAGTCTCGATCTCGAAATCGACGCGCGCATGAGCCTTGGTGCAGCCCATGGCATTGCCAGCAAGCTCGAAGCCGCCCTGCGCACGGAATTCGGTGACGAAACCGAGGTCGACACCCATATCGAACCGCTGACTGTCAGCCATCTGAGCGGCTCGGATTGCGACGAGCCGACTCGGGCTGCAGTTGCCTCATTGCTGGTGTCCCAATCGGTATTGATCGGACAGATCGAGGATATCCACAATGTGCGCGTGCGCCACAACGAGCATGGCCTGATGGTCAATTACCATTGCCGGTTCGATCCCGCGCTGGATGTTGCCACCGTGCACACCGCCATCGATCGGCTGGAGCAGGACGTACGCCAGCAACGCCCCGACATTGCCCGCATCGTCAGCCATACCGAGCCTTTGCGCTCCCCAGCCAAAAGTCCGACTTAACAATGGCTTGCAAAAGCCGTTCTAAGCCTCAACAATGCCCTGCCATCATATCATCCGTTGACCTGTTGTGAATGGGATCCGCGACCGGGAGTGTCTATGCGCACCGATACCGCAACCGTGACACGGTTGTCAGACTATTCTTCGCCCAACCATCTGATTGATCAGGTCGACCTCGATATCAGACTGGACGGGCCAAATACCCGCGTCTTGGCAACCCTGTCCATTCGCGCCAATCCGCTGGGAGAAACGGGAGCGCCGTTGCGTCTGGATGGTGACGAACTGGTCCTGCGGGCGCTCTCGCTCAACGGCGAACCGCTCGATGCCAGCCGCTATCAGGCCGACCCGCAATCGCTGACCATCGACAATCCGCCTCCCCAGCCCTTCAGCCTGACCATCGAGACGCAACTCGATCCGGACAGCAACACCAAGCTGATGGGACTATACCGCTCGTCCGGCACCTATTGCACCCAATGCGAGGCCGAGGGCTTCCGCCGGATCACCTATTTCGCCGACCGCCCCGATGTGATGGCGGTGTTCACCACCCGCATTGAGGCCCGCAGCAGCGAGGCGCCGGTGCTGCTGGGCAATGGCAACAAGCAGTCCGAAGGCCGGCTTGACGACGGGTTCCATTTTGCTGTCTGGCATGATCCCCACCCCAAACCCGCCTATCTGTTCGCCCTGGTCGGCGGCAGGCTGGATGTGCTGGAGCAGGATTTTGTTACCCGTTCGGGCCGCAAGGTCGCACTGGGCATTTATGTCGAACCGGGCAAAGCCGATCGGGCCAGCTATGCCATGGATGCGCTTGTGCGCTCGATGGTCTGGGACGAGAACGCCTTCGGCTGCGAATATGATCTCGATGTGTTCAACATTGTTGCCGTGTCCGATTTCAACATGGGAGCGATGGAGAACAAGGGGCTCAATATCTTCAATGACAAATATGTGCTGGCCAGCTCCGACACAGCCACCGACAGCGATTACGGCGGCATCGAAACCGTTATTGCCCATGAATATTTCCACAACTGGACAGGCAACCGCATCACCTGCCGCGACTGGTTCCAGCTATGCCTGAAGGAAGGACTGACTGTCTTTCGCGATCAGGAATTTACCGCAGACGAGCGTTCGCGTCCGGTCAAGCGGATTGTCGATGTGCGCAATTTGCGCGCCACGCAATTTGCCGAGGATTCCGGTCCGCTGGCCCATCCGGTCCGCCCGACCGCCTATCGCGAGATCAACAATTTCTATACCGCGACCATCTATGAAAAAGGCGCGGAACTGATCCGCATGCTGAAAATCCTGCTGGGCGACGACCTGTTCCGCAAGGGTATGAACCTCTACCTGCAGCGTTGCGACGGGACGGCCGCCACGGTCGAGGAATTCATAAGCTGTTTCGGTGAGGTCTCCGGCCGCGATCTCACCCATTTTTTCCAGTGGTATGTTCAGGCTGGGACACCCGTGATCGAGATGCGCCGGCACTGGGATGAAACGCATCAGAGCCTGACCATTGATTTCAAGCAAACAACGGCCCCAACCCCGTCCCAACCCGACAAGAGCCCGCTGCAAATTCCCATAGCCTATGGATTGGTGATGCCCGACGGCAGCAACGGCCATGAAGGCGTCTTTGTGCTCGACCAGGCCGAAGGGCAGCTGGTTATAGAAGGCCTGCCACAACAGCCCGTGCCATCGGTGCTGCGCGGCTTTTCGGCTCCCGTGCGGCTCGAGACCGATCTGACCAGCACCGATCTGCTTGCGCTCTTCAGGCATGACAATGATCCTTTCAACCGCTGGCAGGCCGCACAAACTCTGGCGATGAGCCTGCTCGTCGAAGCGGTCAGCACCATCAGGCGGGCAGAGGCCCCGCATTTCGATCCGGCCTATGCCCAGACCCTGGCGCATCTGCTCAACGACAATGAGGATCATGCCTTTGTTGCGCAGGTGTTTTCGATGCCAAGCGAAAACGACATCGCCCGCGAGATCAAATCCGACATCGATCCCGATGCCATCTATCTGGCCCGCAAAGGCCTGCGCCAGGCCATCGGCCTCGGCATCGGCGATGATCTCCGCCGCGCCCATCAACGTCTCAGCACGGGGGGAGCCTATAGCCCCGATGCCAAATCGGCCGGACAGCGCGCTTTGCGCAACACCGTCCTGGACCTGATTGTTGTGGGTGATCCCGATGCAGGCCTGCCCCTGTCGCATCAATGCTACCACCAAGCCGACAATATGACGGACCGGATCGGTGCGCTGGCGGTGCTTGCCCAATATCCCGGCGAAACCCGCGAGACCGCCCTGTCGCATTTTGCCGATCGCTTTGCCCATGAGGCTCTGGCCCTGGACAAGTGGTTCGCACTGCAAGCCTGTCTGGCCGAGGACGGCACGCTGGAGCGTGTCAAAGCCCTGATGGCTCATCCGGGTTTTTCGATGACCAATCCCAATCGCGTGCGTTCGTTGATCGGGGCCTTCTGCATGTCCAACCCGACCCAGTTCAACCGGGTCGATGGAGCGGGCTATCATTTCCTGGCCGATATCGTGTTGACGCTCGACAAGACCAACCCGCAAGTCGCCGCCCGCATGCTGAGCGCCTTCAGGACCTGGCGCTCTTATGAAAATACCCGCCGGACCCAGGCTGGCGAGGTGCTTCGCCGCATCTCCGATGCCAGCAGCCTGTCGGCCGACGTCGCCGATATTGTGGTGCGCTCGCTGGCCTGACTTTAACCATTTCAGCGGGCTCCAAAAGCCCCTGAACTGGTAACAGCATGATCCGATTCAGAAATTATGGTTAACAAATTTTTCGCACAGAACCTTTGATTCATTGAATAAAAATTAATTTATGAAACTTTTCATTAACGTCTGGACAAATCAGCCCGAGACGATTCAGATGCGTTTGATTCGGCCAAATCCTTCCCGAGGACCCGCCCGATCACGATGCAATCAACGAGGACCTGATGGCGCGCAATCCAGCAGCCCATGCAGAATCCTGCGCACCCGTGCCCCCGACCTTGTCGGGCATGAGGAGAGGCCCCCAAGCCTCCGCGCAGACATTCAGCGAACGTCTCAAGGCAGCCGAGCCGATGCTCCGCCGTCTTGTGCCTTCGCTTGCGCTGGTGTTCGTTGTCGTGATCGGCATTGCCTTCACTTTGCAATCCATCACCATCCGCAATGAAACACTGACTGATTCTGCAGGCGAAATCGAGTTGATTTCCGCCTATGTCAGCTCGGAACTCACAGCGTCTTTGGCGGGTCAAAAGCTCGATAGTCCGAAAAGCGTCACCAATATCGTGGCCACACTGGGACGCATTCTGCCCGAGCAGCATTTGCGCCATGGGGCACAAGTTTATATTGCCGACGAGCAGGGCGCCATTGTCGCAACGGCTCCCGCCAAGCTCGGCATTTCCGGCACCCTGTCCAGCCGGCTCGGCCAAAGCCAGCCGATCACCGTGCTTGCTGAAAATGCCGGTGTTGTGGCCATTACCCTTCCTGACGGCAGCAAGGCGCTGGCAATGGCGCGGACGATCGGCAACAAGGGCGCACTGGCGATTGTCGTGCAGCCGGCCGTCCAAGCCCTGCAACGCTGGAAAGACAGAACGGCGGCAACCATCACGTTGTTTGCCGCGACGGCGCTGGTGATGGCCGGCTTGGCCATCGCCTTTTTCTGGCAGTCCTGGCGCGTCAAAAAGGCTGACGATGCAGTCCAGAAAGTGCGCGAACGGATTGACACCGCACTATCGCGCGGACGCTGCGGCTTGTGGGATTGGGATATCGCGCGCGGCTCGCTGTACTGGTCGGATTCGATGTACGAGATGCTCGGCTATCAACGCGTCAGCGAATTCCTGGCCTTTGGCGAGATCAACGACCTGATCCATCCCGATGATGAAAACCTCTATGTGCTGGCACAGCGCCTGGCAGACCATCAGGAAACCGCGGTGGATCATTCCTTCCGGATCCGCAGCGCCGATGGCGAATGGGTCTGGGTGCGCGCCCGTGCCGAGCTGATCCTCGACCAGAACGAGAACCGTTTGCATCTGGTCGGCATCGCCGTCGACATGTCGGACCAGCGCCGGCTGGAAGCCGAAAATCTCACCGCCAATCTGCGTCTGCGCGAAGCCATCGAAGCCTTCGGGGAATCCTTTGTGCTGTGGGATGCCGGCAACCGTCTGGTCATGTGCAATTCGCGCTTCCAGAAGCTGCACAAACTGGCCCTGTCACAGGTGCAGGCCGGCACGCCCTATGACGAAATCGCTCCCTATCTGACGCCCCCCACCTATCACAGCATCTCCGAGTTCAATACCGACAGCGCCAGCCAATCCGGCAATTACATCGTGCAGATGCCGGACAATCGCTGGCTCCAGTTGAACGAACGCCGCACCCGCGACGGTGGCTATGTCTCGGTGGGCACAGACATCACCCAGCTGAAAGATGCCGAACGCCGACAGGCGCAGATGATCTCCGATCTCAAACGCTCGCGCCAGGCGCAGGAAGACCAGACAGCCAAGCTCAAGGAGATGGCCCAACGCTATCTGGAGCAAATGGCCGAGGCCGAAGGGGCCAACCGCGCGAAATCCGAATTCCTTGCCAAAATGAGCCATGATCTGCGCACGCCACTCAACGCCATTCTCGGTTTTTCTGAAATCATGGGAAAGGAATTGTTTGGTCCGCTGGGGAACCCAAGATATCACGACTATTGCAGCGATATTTCCAGAAGCGGCCAGAGCCTGCTGGCCGTGATCGCCGACATTCTCGACATGGCGGAACTGGAAGCTGGCAAGGTCAAGATCGAGCGCCAGACACTGCCGATCAACGACATCCTGCGCGAGGCTTTCGACGCCGTCCGCAAGGAGGCGGATGCCAAAGGGATTACACTGGTCGACGACATGATCGCATCGGGAACGCTATATGCCGACCCGCGGGCCATCAAACGCATTCTCGGACATCTCTTGAAAAATGCCGTCAAATTTACCCCGGCCGGCGGGCGCGTGACCATGAGCTCGCGCATCGTTTCGGGAGCGCTGAATATCTATGTGGATGACACCGGCGTGGGTATTCCCGAAGATGCCCTGCCCAAACTGGCCAAGCCCTTCACATGGGTCGATCTGGATTCAACCAAGCCCAGCGAAGGCTCGGGACTGGGGCTCGCCATCGCCCGCTCGTTTACCGAACTGCACGGGGGTGAATTGAACATCCGCTCCGGCGAGGGCCAGGGCACCAATGTGCTGGTGCATCTGCCGCTGCGCGATGCCCCGAACCGGATTGCAGCCTGAGCGGTTCACGCCATCCATTTTGTGAACAGTTGACGCACCATCTGTTGAGACTCGCGCAAAAAGCCCGAAAGGACATTGTAGTCGGGCAGCCCAGCTGTCACGGCCAATTGCCGTTTCAAGCCCTTGCTGGCCGAGGTGACCGCATGGCCGTCCCCCAGCGTCAGCCGGACCCACTGGAACAGATCCCTCATCATCGCATGGGCCGCCATCAACTGGTCCGCATCATTGGCCCCGATCAGCCCTGCCTGCATCGCCGCACCGAGAATGGCGCGGGCCTCGCGCTGCATCAAAGCGGGATGATCGGCGGCGTGGACGAGAACCAGCGTCTGGGTTAAAAATTCCAGATCGGTCAATCCACCCGCAGCATTCTTGAGATCCCACGGCTGGTCATCGCCCTTTTCGGCGGCGATCATCCGGCGCATTTCCAGGGCATCGGATTTGATTTTGGTTGCATCGCGCCGCGTCTGCAACACCGTTCGGATCGCCTCTTCGACCTTGCCGATCAGAGCCGGATCACCCGCCAGCACCCGGGCACGCACCAGCGCCATCTGCTCCCATGTTTCGGCCTCTGTTGCCTGATAGTCGACAAAGCCTTTGAACTGGGTAGCGGCAGGCCCTTTATTGCCGGTCGGACGCAAGCGCATATCAACGGAATACAGTGTCCCGCGGCGTGTCGGCACCGTCAGGGCACTGATCAGACGTTGGGTCAGACGACCGAAATAGGTGGTTGGCGGCAGCGGACGCGGGCCGGAACTTTCAAGTGCCTCGGGATCGAAATCATACAGCAGGACAAGATCAAGATCGGAGGTCGCGGTCATATCGCGCGAGCCCAAACGTCCCAACCCGACCACCGCCAGCTGCCCGCCCGTGATCACGCCATATTCGGCTTCGAACCGGCTACGCACCTCGTCCAAAGTGCAGGCCACCACCGCATCGGCCAAAGCCGCATAACTTTCCCCCGCCTGCGCCGGAGACAGCACGCCGGAGAGCAGCCGGGCGCCAATCACGAACATCTCGTGATGGGTCATTTCCCGCAGACGGTCGAGCACATCCTCGAACTGGTCAAGGCCCGAGAGGCCCTCCCGGATCCGGCTCTTGAGGAGCTCGACGCTCGGCATCGCAGCCACAAAGGCCGGATCGATTTCCGCATCCAGCACATGCGGACGCTGGGCGACCATCTCCGCCAGCCGCGGCGCAGACCCCAGCACATCGGCAAACAGGCGCAACACATTGGCATTGGATTTGAGGATGGAAAACAATTCGACCGCCGCCGGCATCCCGCCAAGGGCCTTGTCGAAACTGAGCAGGGCCGCATCGGGATCGGCCGTCTGCCCGAAGGCTGTCAGCAAGGCCGGCACCAGTTCGGTCAGCACCTCGCGCGCCCTTGGGCTCGTCACGGCCTGACGCCGGCCGAAATGCCAGCCACGCACCGTCTCTGCCACTTCGGCAGGCTGGACAAAGCCCATCCGCCGCAGGGTCTGCAAGGTATCGGGATCATCGGTCGTACCGGTAAAGACCAGACTACCTTCCGATGTGGCCAGTTCGCCGCCTTCCTCGAACAGCCGCGCATAATGCCGTTCGACCTTGAGGGCATGGCCGGTCAGTGCCTTGCCGAAACCAGCCACCGAGCCATAGCCGCAGAATTTGGCAAAGGCGAGGAGGTGATCCTCGTCGGCAGGCAGACGCTGGGTCTGCTCGTCCTCGCGCATCTGCAGCCTGTGTTCAATCATCCGCAAGAAGCGGTAGGCATGGGTCAGATCGACCACCGCCGCATCCGAAATCCAGCCGTCGTCCCGCAAGGCCACCAGCATATCGAGCGTCCGCTGTCCCCGCAGTTGCGGCCGTCTGCCGCCGAATACCAGCTGCTGGGTTTGAACGAAAAACTCGATTTCGCGGATTCCGCCGCGCCCCAGCTTGATGTCATGCCCGATCACCGCAATGGTCTCATGCCCGCGCACCGCATGGATTTGCCGCTTCATCGCATGGATGTCGGCAATGGCGGCAAAGTCGAAATATTTGCGCCAGATGAACGGTTTCAAAGCTGCGATGAAATCAAAGCCCAACGCCAGATCACCCGCCACCGGCCGGGCTTTGATCAGGGCCGCTCGCTCCCAGTTCTGTCCCACGCTTTCATAATAGGCATAGGCGGAGTCAAGCGAGATCGCGATGGGGGTTGAAGCCGGATCAGGCCGCAAGCGCAGATCGGTGCGGAAGACATAGCCGTCGGCGGTCCGTTCCTGCATCAGGCGGACAAGACCTTGGGTCAGGCGCACGAAAAACGGGCCCGGTTCGAGCCGCTCTGCCAGAGGAACCCGGGATGGCGCATACAGAACTACCACATCGATATCGGAGGAATAATTCAACTCGCGTGCGCCATGCTTGCCGAGAGCCAGCACCACCAGACCGGAGCCAGTGGTTGGATCGTCCCGATCGGGCAGACTGATCCGGCCTTCACCCGCTGCCAAGGCCAGCAAACAGCGCAAGGAGGCATTCAACGACCGATCGGCAAAATCACTGAGCGCCGCCGTCACCTGCTCGACGCTCCAAACCTGCCCCAGATCGCACAGGGCAATCAGCAGGGCGATTTCCTGTTTCAACCGGCGCAGGCGGCGCATCACCTCCGCTTCGGTCGCCGGCTCGCTGCTGTTGAGCTCGTGCCGCCAGGCCTGGTCAGTGGCCGTCAAAATCCGCTCCAGAGACTGCGCGGGAGGCTGGGTGAACAATAAACAGCTGCGCGTCCAGTCGTTCCGGATCAAACGCCACAGATAGGGGGCATGATCGGCAAGCCCGGCAAACATATCGCCAATCGCAGGGTGATTGTGGAGCAGAGCGGCAAAATCAGCTCCTTCCTCACGCGCGTCATCAAGGGAGAGCGTAACAATCCGCCGTGCCTGCTTGCCCGCCACGAGCTTGATGGTACAGGCAAGCTGGTCTGCCAGTGTCGGCATAGGCTCCAGGTCCCCTGCCCCGATCGTGCCATCAGTCATCGGAATAGCCCTTCCATGCAAGTCGTGAGTCTGCACGAAATCGAGGCAAGGTCCAGCAGAGGGGGGATTGGTCAAGACCGATGAGGCGGATGGCCGGAGGGGGTATCGGGCTGGTCTTGGGCGAGCAGATGGCGCAAATTCTCGCGTTCCTGCTCGGTCAGGGGAGCAGTATGCTCAAGGGCTGATGGGCGGCGCGAGCGTCGGAGCAGAACCCAACCACCTGCAGCCAGCAGCACAAAGGGAGCCGTCCACAACACCAGCGTGCGTGGATTGAAGGGCGGCTGCAGCAGGATAAAATCGCCATAGCGCGCAACCATATCACGTTTGATGGCGGCATCATCATCACCGGCAGCAATCCGCTCGCGCAGCAAAATCCTCAGATCGCGCGCCAGCGGCGCAGTGGAATCATCGATCGACTGGTTCTGGCACACCAGACAGCGCAAACCAGCCGACAGGGCCCGTGCCCGCATTGCCTGCGCGGGGTCGGCCAGACGCTCGTCCGGTTCGACGGCGCGGAGCGGCGACAGGCCTGCCAAAGCCAGCATCACCAACAAGACAGCCAGTGTCAGGCTTCGGGCGCGCTGCCGCTTCATGCCGCCTCCCCTTGCGCCTGTCTGGCTGTTTTAGGGGCGGCAATGCGCGAGCGGCGGTCCAGCAATGACAGAAAGCCGCCCAATGCCATCACCAGAGCCCCAGCCCAGATCAGGATCACCAGCGGCTTCCAGTAGAGCCGCAGGGACACGGTCCCGTCAGTCTGGAATTCCCCGAGGCTGGCATAGATCTGCCCGAGACCGATCGTCATCAATCCGGCTTCGGTTTTCGGCATGGTCTGCCCGATAAAGAGACGTTTCCCCGGCTCGATCACGCCAAGCCTGTTCTGGTCGGAATAGACTTGGAACCGTCCGATGGTTTCACGATAATCGGGGCCATTGCGGGTGATGACCTGTTCAAGCACAACCCGGTAAGGCCCCGCAGGAATCTCTGCCCCTTTGCCGACTGTTGCGATGACCTCAGTGCCCCAGCCGGTTGCGGCAATTCCGATCAGCGAGATGCCCAGACCCGCATGGGCGAGTGCGGTTCCGAGGGCCGAGCGCGGCAGGCCGATCAGCCGCGACAGGTTGGCGGCCCAGCCGGCTTTGGCCCGCCACACCCGCAACCACAGATCGGCCATGGACCCTAGCACCAGCCACAAGCCGATCCCTGCACCCACCGGCGCAATCATCGAACCGCCGCGCGTCACATAGAGCACGATACCCATCACCAAAACGGAGAAGCCGAAGACCCATGACAGCCGCTGCATGGCTGCCCACAGATCGGCCCGTTTCCATGACAGGGCCGTGCCCAGAGGCTGCAAAACCGCAAGCGGCAGAAACAGCGGCAGCATCGTCGCCTCGAAGAAAGGCGCGCCGACCGAAATCTTGTCCCCCGTCGTCGCTTCCAGAACCAGAGGATAGAGAGTGCCGATCAGCACCGTCGCCGCCATGGTCGCCAGCACCAGATTGTTGAGCACCAATCCGGCCTCGCGCGAAATCGGGGCAAACAGGCCACCCTGGCGCAAGGAATGGGCCCGCCATGCAAACAGGCTGAGACCGCCCCCGATAAAGAACACCAGAATTCCGAGGATGAATTTGCCGCGCGAGGGATCCGATGCAAAAGTGTGCACCGATGTCAGCACGCCCGAGCGCACCAGAAAAGTGCCGATCAGCGACAGTGAAAAAGTCAGGATCGACAACAGGATGGTCCAGACCTTCAGCGCATCGCGCTTTTCCATCACCACGGTCGAATGCAGCAAGGCCGTCCCCGCAAGCCAGGGCATCAGGGAGGCATTTTCCACCGGATCCCAGAACCAGAATCCACCCCATCCCAATTCATAATAGGCCCAATAGGAGCCCATTGCTATTCCGAGCGTCAGAAAGGACCAGGCCAGCAAGGTCCAGGGACGCACGAACCGCGCCCAGACCGCATCGATCCGGCCATGGATCAGGGCACCGATCGCAAAGGAAAAAGCAATCGAGAAACCGACATAGCCGATATAGAGCAAGGGCGGATGGATCGCCAAGCCCGGATCCTGCAGGATCGGGTTCAGCCCGCGCCCTTCGGCCGGCACATCCATCGCCCGTAAAAACGGGTTGGAGGTGATCAGGATAAACGAGAAAAAGGCAGTCGCCACCGCGCCTTGGACAACCAGAACCGCTGCCAAAAGAGGCAGCGGGATCGCCTGCCGCGCCATCGCGACCAGAGCGGCAAACAGTGTGAGGATCAAAACCCACAACAGCATGGAGCCTTCATGGTTCGACCATACGCCGGATATTTTATAGGCCAGCGGTTTGGTCGAGTGGGAATTCATCGCCACATTGATGACCGAGAAATCCGACTGCACATAGGCATAGGTCAGAGCGGCAAAGGCCAGCAACGTAAACACGAACGCGCCCACCGCTGTGCCGCGCGCGGTTTGCATCAACGCCGCATCACGGCTGACCAGTCCCCACAGCGGCAGTCCGACCTGACACAAAGACAGAACCAGCGCGAGAATCAGCGCAAAATGCCCCCACTCGACAGTCATACAAGGGCCCCTCTCATGGCTTGGTTTCGCCCTGCCAATGACCCTGCTTTTTCAAGGAATCGGCGACCTCGCGAGGCATATAATTCTCGTCGTGTTTGGCCAGTACTGTCTCGGCCGCAAAGCGTTGCCCGGCCTCTAGCCTGCCTTCGGCAACAATGCCCTGCCCTTCGCGGAACAGATCGGGGAGCAAGCCCTTGTAATGGACCACAATCTCGTGAGTGCCGTCCCCAACAACAAATTCGACCATCCTGTCCGATGACCGGACAACGGAGCCAACCTTGACGAGACCACCAATTCTCAAGCGCGCGCCGACATTGACCTTTTTCTCGATGACTTCGGTCGGGCCATAAAAAAACACGATGGAGTCATTGAGGGCGTAAAGCACCAAACCGACAGCCAGAGCCAAAATCGAGCCCAATCCGGCAATCGTCACCAGGCGACGGGTTTTGCGGGTCATCTGGAACGCCCCTTCTCCAAACCGTCAAGCCGTTGCTGGACCGTTTGCGCGGCTTCGCTGCCAGGCTCCAATTCCGACAGCAAAGCCCGAAAAGCCAGTGCGGCAGCCTCGGTCCGGCCATCCTGTTCCAGTGCCAGTGCCGAGTAGAACCGCGCCGAGCGTGCATTCCCGTCAAGGGCCAGGGCTTTGGCAAAAAGGGCCACCGCTTCGGCCGTCACCACCCCATCGGCTTGTGCCACAAGAGCTTCGCCCAAGGCCTCGAACCGCGATGCAGCGGGCGGTGTGCCACGCAACAATGCCGAATAGGCTTTGACGGCTTCGTCGAATTGTCCGGTGGCCATATAGATCGGCGCGATCAGTTCCCAGCCCTGCATATCATCGGGATGTGTTGCCAGATGGGTTTCGATTTTCGAGATCACGCCGGCCATGCCGGAGGCATTGGACACCGCCGAGACCGAAGCACGATCGGCAAAGGGCATATCCTGCTGGTCGGGATTGCCCCAGATGCCATAGAGACCCAGACTCACCAGCGGAATGCCAATCAAAGCCAGCAAGGCTGCCTGTCCGCGATGGGATACGGGCTGGTCGGACCCAGCCGGCGCTTCGGGCCTGATCGCGAGAATACGGCGGGCCGCTTCGGTGCGGGCGGCCTCGGCCTCGCTGTCACGGATCAGCCCGCGGGCGAGATCCTCGTCGATTTCAGCGAGACGCTGGCGATAGAAATCGATATCAAGCTGGCCGGCGACAGGGACCATCCGCACGCGCGACAGGGGCCACAGCACAGCCATTACAGCCCCGCCCACCATGAGAGAAAACATCAACGCGTCAATCAAAGATGCTTGCATGGAGCCTTGTTAACGGGGATGGCCCCGTCTTGTCACGCGCAAACTCTGCCTCGGCACAACTTAAACGACTGCCAAAACCGAACCGGGCCGCGTTTGCGGCCCGGTCTCTGCAGAAAATTGGGTCAGTTCACAATATCCCAGCGGCCGTCAGGGGCACGGCAGGCTGTGCCGACACCGCGCTCCTGCCGCCCGTCAATGATGATGGTATGGGTATATTGGCGGCAGACGCGCCCGCTT
>Ga0114964_10002413_pt1 | contig 13000 bp, 13 predicted proteins | sample C_131016_MF_Meta_FD_92638 | JGI IMG/M metagenome (GOLD analysis project Ga0114964, IMG submission 92638) | Freshwater microbial communities from Lake Croche, Canada to study carbon cycling - C_131016_MF_MetaG | ecosystem: Environmental > Aquatic > Freshwater > Lake | place: Lake Croche, Canada... | reverse complement strand
CGCGTCTCAGCGATCCGTGGGGTTAATGTGGAAGCAGTCATGAAGACCTTGGTGACTCGCGGCCTCGTGGAAGAGTCAGGCACCGAACATGAGACTGGAGCGATCCTCTATAGAACTACCTCGTACTTCCTCGAGAAGCTCGGATTGAATACAGCAGCGGATCTTCCAGCGCTCGCACCATTCCTACCCGATGTCGATGGTCTCGATGAAATATTGGCGACCCTCATCGATTAGTCGAGAGTTCATGGGGGAGGGTAGAATCTCCCTACCCACTAGTTAAACGGTGTCAGATGGCACCCACCCAAGAATCGTGGAGATTCCGGAGCTCACATGCCTTTAGTTCGCTTACATAAAGTCCTCGCCGACGCGGGAGTTGCAAGCCGTCGGGCCTCTGAAGAACTCATCCTTGATGGTCGTGTCAGCGTAGATGGGGTGCAAATATCCGAGCTTGGATACAAGATTGATCCAGAAATATCTCAAGTTGAGGTTGATGGTGAGGCAATTACTACAAATAAGCATAAAACTTACCTTGCCTTCTATAAACCAGCAGGGATTTTGTCAACCATGTCAGACCCTGAGGGACGAGCAAATCTCAGTGACTTCTTTACTGGCCGCAATGATCGCCTCTTTCACGTCGGCCGCCTCGACAAGGAATCTGAGGGCTTAATCCTGTTGACCAACGATGGCGATGTTACACACAGAGCCACGCATCCTTCCTACGGATTGGTAAAGCGCTATCTGGTCGAGATCGAGGGAGTACTCGGCAAGACAGATATCGATGCTCTGCTCAAAGGGGTCGAGTTAGAAGATGGTCTGGCACGAGCCTTGGAGGTCAAGACCGTCCGCCAGATTTCACAGAAGCATTCATGGGCTGAGATATCGATTCACGAAGGTCGCTATCACATCGTGCGCAGAATGTTTATGGCTCTTGAGCTCCCGGTCCTTCGCTTGATCAGGACAGACTTTGGTCCTATCTCCATTGGAGAACTCAAAGAAGGCCGTTGGCGTAACCTCAATGAAGGAGAGTTAGTAAAACTCTTTACAGATCTAAAGTTAAAGCGATAAATCGAATCTCTAAATAGCTGTAAAACGTTTTATCGCTACTAACCTAAAAATTATAGGCAATTTATCGATAATTCATCCCTCAATTTTTGATCATTAAATCGTTATATCGATATTAATATTCTTGGGTCGTTGGAAGAAGTAATAGTCGATATTCCTCGATCTATCAAAATTGTTTTATAGATTTAAGGGTAGTTCTCTAAATAGAGAAACGTCGTAGCGGCGGGAGAGGGTACTCTAAGCCCATGAGAGTTCGAGCATTCCGTGGAGCCACCCAACTTCAGAGTGACTCTGGGAAAGAGATGGAAGAGGCAGTCTGCGAACTTCTCCTTGAGATATTTAAAGAGAATGCGATTGCAAATGAAGATCTCATCTCAATCCTTTTTACAGCAACCCCAGACCTGCAGTGCGAATTCCCGGCTAAAACTGCCCGTTCGCTCAATTTAGGATCGGTTCCACTCATCTGCGCCGTCGAAATTGATGTTGCAGGAGCGCTTCCGAGGGTTGTGCGAGTGATGGTTCACGCTCACTCCGACCTCTCCCTTGAGGCCGCACGCCATATCTACCGTAGGGGAGCTGAAGTTCTCCGTCGTGATATCGCGCAATAAGAGCATCCAAGAAGATTATTAAGAGAGCAAAGATGCATATTCGAATCGTTGGATCAGGGCTGATCGGCACATCCTTTGCCCTCTCATTAAAGAGCCAGGGCCATACTCTTGAGATGATCGACCAGAACGCAGCGAATCAACGTTTAGCGCAGGATTTACTTGGTTCGCCTGGCGAGGGAGTTCCTTCGGGGGATCCAGAGCTGATCGTCATCGCAACTCCAGTTGATCAGATATTTTCAGTCCTCCTCGCCGAATTTGAACTTAACCCTCAAGCGAGATTTATAGATATAGGCGGTTTGAAGTCCAACCTTTTACTTGAGGTCGCACGAATTCCCGGCCTTAATGCACGTTTTCTTGGAACTCACCCGATGGCGGGAAGAGAGATTGCAGGGCCGCAAGGTGCGCGTGCCGATCTCTTTGAGGGAAGAGCGTGGATTTTGACGCCAAGCTCTCAGACGAGCCCAGCATTCCTTGCCTCAATCAAAGAATTAATCACGGCAACAGGTGCCTCTTGCTTCGAGCTCGAACCTGAGATCCATGATGAACGGATCGCTCTTGTTTCACATCTTCCTCAGGCGCTCTCCTCACTTTTAGGAGCGGTGCTCGCTGATAGGGATGAGGATGAACTCACTCTCGCTGGTGGGGGTTTACGAGATACATCGCGCCTTGCAGCAAGCTCGCCAGAGCTCTGGGGGCCACTTCTAACTCTCAATGCCTCGGAGGTTCTCCCACTTTTGGAGTCATTAAAGGGCTATATCGACATACTGGTTAATCGGTTAGAGAGCGGTGATGCAGTAGGCGTTGCGCAATTGATAGCTCAGGGAAATATTGGGCGCTCCAATATTCCAGGAAAACATGGTGGCAAAGATCGCGAATATCACCTCTTGCCTATTGTGATTGAGGATCGCCCTGGACAGCTCGCAAAGATCTTCCATGAATGTGAAGTAATTGGGGTGAACGTTGAAGATCTAACGATCGAACACAGCCCTGGACAGGAGACTGGATTAGTAACACTTGCTCTCTCTGAGTCGGATGCACAAAAGATGCACTCCCACATGGTTGAGCAAGGTTGGCTGGCACATCAACCGCGCACAGCGTAACTTTTATTAACAGTAAGGTTCTCTTATGTCGACTACCGTGATCGCTATAGATGGTCCGAGTGGTTCCGGAAAATCATCAACTGCAAAGGGCATCGCTCTTCGCGCCAACTGGGATTATCTTGATACAGGTGCGCTCTATCGAGCGGTAACGTGGATCGCACTCGATCGCAATATTGAGAATCCTCGTGAATTGGTTCGCGCTTGCGAAGAGGTTGGAATTCGATTTATTGGCGATCCGCTCGAGCCAAAAATTTTTGCGGGGGAGAGCGATATCTCTGAAGCGATCCGCTCACTTCGCATCACAGATCAGGTAAGCATCTATGCCCAGATGGGCGAAGTACGTGAGTTTCTTCTGCATATGCAACGCGAAATGATTCACGCAGCCCCTCATGGGATTGTTGTTGAGGGTCGTGATATCGGAACTGTCGTCGCACCAGAAGCCCACCTTAAGATTTTCCTCTATGCAGATCTCGATCAACGTACATCGCGTCGCGAGCAAGAACTTGCAGAAGGTGATTCTGAGAGAATCGAACAGTCATTGGTTAGTCGAGATGAGATGGATACCAAACGCAAGCTCTCCCCATTGCGTATGGCCGAGGATGCACTTGAAATTGATTCTACGAACCTAGATCTCAAGGAAGTAATTGAAGTTGTTTGGAGTTGGCTCAAAGAACGCAATTTACTTGGCTTGCCAAAGGTAGCGGTAATCGGGCGTCCAAATGTAGGAAAATCGACACTGGTCAATCGCATTATTGGGCGCCGTGAAGCGATCGTTGAAGATACCCCCGGAGTAACTCGTGATCGTGTTAAGTATGAAGCGGAATGGAATGGACGTAGATTCTTACTTATAGATACCGGCGGATGGGAAGTAAAACCTGAAGGTATCTCCGAGAAGATCACTGCGGGTTCTGAGATTGCGATTGCAGAGTCTGACGTTGTGCTCTTCGTTGTTGATGCTCAAGTAGGTGCGCTCGATGAGGATGAAGCGTTGCTTCACTTACTTCGTCGTTCTGGAAAAACCGTTGTTCTCGTCGCAAATAAAGTCGATGGAAACGCTGAAGAGACTCAAGCGCATGCGCTATGGAATCTTGGACTTGGAGAACCACAATTTGTATCGGCTCTTCATGGGCGTGGTGCTGGCGATCTCATGGACCTTCTCATCAAGACACTCCCTGAAGTTGGAAGTGAACCGATGGATGATGGTTATCGAAGAATCGCACTCGTTGGCAGGCCAAATGTTGGTAAATCGAGTTTGCTCAACGCTCTTGCAGGTGAAGACCGCGTACTCGTTGATGATGTTGCAGGAACAACGCGCGATCCAGTTGATGAGTTGATCATTTTTGGTGGCTCAACCTGGCGCTTTATTGATACTGCAGGAATTCGCCGTAGGAGTCATCAAGATTCTGGAACCGATTACTACGCATCTCTGCGTACAGCGAATGCTCTGGCACGCGCAGAAGTTGCAGTTGTTGTCTTTGATGCCTCCGAGCCATTAACAGAACAAGATATTCGCATTGTCACGATGGCTGAAGAAGCTGGCCGGGCCTTAGTTCTCGTGATGAATAAATGGGATCTCGTTGATGAAGATCGCCAACAACAATTAACGAAAGAGATGGATCGCCAACTTGAGCGCTATCCATGGGCGCAACGGGTAAATATCTCAGCGAAGACTGGTTGGCACCGCGATCGATTAGCCCCAGCGCTACGAACATCCCTTGCTAGCTGGGAGCGTCGTGTACCTACTTCAAAGCTCAATGCATTTCTCGGCGCTCTTATCTCGGCGACGCCGCCTCCGGTCCGCGGCGGTAAGCAGCCAAAGATTCGCTTTGCTACCCAAGCGGCGATCATGCCTCCGAAGTTCGTGATCTTCGCAAGTGATTGGGTTGAAGCCTCGTATCGCCGCTTTATCGAGAGACGTTTACGCGAGGAGTTTGGCTTCGACGGTAGCCCGGTTGAAGTTTCATTGAAGATCAAGGAGCGCGATCCGGCTTAGCCGTGATTGTAAAGATGGAGAATTCACCGAAGGTCTTCACAATCCCCAACGGTTTAACCCTTCTGCGTGCCCTAGGTATTCCACTATTTCTCTGGCTCTTCCTGAATCAACACTCTGTCGGCTGGAGTTTTATCGTCCTCACTCTGGGAGCCATCACAGATTACTTTGATGGGAAAGTAGCGAGGTGGCTCGACCAAGAGTCAGCCCTTGGAGCCGCCATGGATCCGACGATTGATCGGGCGTACATTGCGGCCACCGTCATTGCTATGGCTATCCGCAATTTCATCCCGTGGTGGCTGGTCGGTCTACTCGTGGTTCGAGATGTGTATATGGCCGCTCTCTTGGCCTTTAAAAAAACCCGCACCGGCCAGATTTTCGAAGTGACATTCCTTGGCAAGACCGCAACATTCAACCTGCTCTATGCCTTTCCCTTCCTTCTGTTCGCAGGAGATCACGGGGTCGGTCGGTTTGCGAATATTCTCGGGTGGAGTTTCGCCATTTGGGGGATAGGGTTGTACATCTATACAGCTTTCGATTACACCGTCGAGGCGATCAGGAGCGTTCGCGTTCACACGCGAAGCGCAGATGAAAGGTTACGTTAATGTCTAATGCACCTGAGAATTTGAAGTACACCAAAGAGCACGAATGGGTGGAAGTACTAGCATCCGGTGCAGTGCGAATGGGCATCACAGATTTCGCACAAGGAGCACTTGGCGACATTGTGTATATCCAGCTTCCTAAGGTTGGCGAGTCGCTTACCGCCGGTTCTGTCTGCGGCGAAGTTGAATCAACGAAATCTGTCAGTGAGATCTACGCACCCGTCTCTGGGAAGGTCGTTGCGATCAATGATGCGCTGGATAAGAATCCAGAAGTAATGAATTCGGATCCGTATGGTGCCGGCTGGATTGCAGAAGTTGAACTTTCAACTGATCCATCTGATCTTCTTAGCGCTGCCGAGTACGCCCTTCTGACCGCTTGACCTTCGCTTAACCTGCGAATAGTGTCAGCCTCCAGTTGACCTCAATGCTTCCCCCGGCGAGGTGATCTCTATTCTTGAAGGAGGCAAAGGTGTCACATTCACCAGAGACTCCAGATAAGAATCAAGATCTGACATCAACCATCCATCTCTCCTCCCTTCGCTCAGTTCGCAATCAACGCAATATCGAGGAGATCTTTGCAGCCCTCAGTTCAGAGGAGCGCGAAGTTCTCGGTCAACTTCCAAAGAGAAGCTCGATGTTAGTTGTCCTTGCTGGACCGAATAAGGGTTCACGTTTTTTGATTAATGGGGATCTCACCTCTATCGGTCGGGATCCAAAGTCGGAGATCTTTTTAGATGATGTAACAGTCTCAAGAAAGCATGCCGAGATTCACCGTAGTGGCGATGGATTTGCAGTGAAGGATTGCGGAAGTTTGAATGGTAGTTACGTAAATTCGCAATCGATCACTGAAGAAAGACTTGTTGTAGGCGATGAATTGCATATCGGTAAGTACCGCTTAACTTATTTTTCCGGGAAGGGAAATTCATGAGCGTTCCAGCACGCGCGTATCTCAGCATCGGCGAAGTCCTTGGTAAATTACGAGGAGAGTTCCCAGATGTCACCATCTCAAAGATCCGCTTCCTGGAAGCCGAAGGGTTGATCGACCCGCAGAGAACTCCTTCTGGGTATAGAAAATTTACAAGTGTTGATCTGGATCGCCTTCGCTATGTCTTAGCAGCACAACGCGATCAGTACCTTCCACTTCGCGTGATCAAAGAAAATCTCGATGCTCTTGACCGTGGTCTAACTCCTTCCAGCATCTCAGGGGGAGCCGCAGCACCTCGTCTGGCATCCGTCGATGGTCAGTTTGCACCCCAACATTTTGGGGAAGAGAGCGAACTTCGTCTCTCCCGAAGTGAACTATTGGAAAGCTCCGGTCTAGAAGAAGATCAACTCTCAGAACTTGAATCATTTGGCTTGATCACTATGAAGGGTCGTTACTACGACGCTGATGCTCTTGCAGTTGGTCGCGCAGTCGCTGAGATGGCCGCCTTTGGAATTGAAGCCCGCCACCTACGTTCTTTCAAGAGCGCGGCAGATCGTGAAGTTGGCTTAGTGGAACAAGTCATTACGCCCCTCCTTCGCCAGAAAGGCGCGGAATCAAAGGCGCGTGCCGAGGAAGTTCAAAATGAATTAGCTTCGATCTCAGTTCGACTTCATGCCGCATTGGTTCGCGCTGGCCTGCATCGTTCCAAGTAATTCGCGAATCTCATCATGAATGATCGCGATCTATTACCCGTCGAAGTTATTGGCGTTCGCGTTGAGATGCCTTCCAACCAGCCGATAGTTCTTCTCCGTGAAGTTGGTGGAACCAGGTATCTCCCGTTATGGGTCGGAGCTGCAGAAGCGAGCGCAATCGCTTTCGCGCAACAAGGAGTTATCCCTCCGAGACCGCTTACTCATGATTTGATGAAGACTTTAATCCAGGAGATCGGCACCCCTCTGCTCTCTGTCGTGCTGACGCAGGTCAAGGATGGAATCTTCTACTCAGAACTTAATTTTGCGGGGGAGAAGAAGATCTCGGCCAGGCCAAGCGATGCAATCGCACTTGCTCTACGGCTAGAAAGTTCAATCTTTGCGACGGCAGATCTCTTCGCAACAGTTGGGATTGAGATCCCTGATGCGGCTGAGGATGAGGTCGAGAAGTTCCGTGAGTTCCTAGATCAGATCAATCCTGATGACTTCCTTGGGTAGGGAAACTCTCAACCCAAAGTTGAAGGTTTCTGAAGCCGGCGCGTGTCGGTTATTGCACTCTCTAAACCCTCAACCTATCCTTTAGCCATTCCCCATAGAAGTGAGCTGCCGTGAGTGATCATCCGATCGACCCTGAAGTCGGCTACAGAGGCGCCACAGCCTGCGTAGCGGCCGGAATTACCTATCGTCAATTGGATTATTGGGCGCGCACCGAGTTGGTCGTTCCAAGCATTAAGAGCGCTTCAGGATCTGGTTCACAGAGACTCTATGGCTTCGGTGACATCCTGGTTCTCAAAATTGTTAAACGTCTTTTGGATACTGGCGTTTCGCTACAAAATATCCGTACTGCGGTTGAGCATCTGCGAAGCAGGGGAGTATCTGACCTTGAGCGAATGACTCTCATGAGCGATGGTGTCTCGATCTATGAATGTTCAAGTGCCGATCAGATTGTTGATCTGCTTCAAGGTGGTCAAGGCGTCTTTGGGATCGCGATCTCAAAGATCTGGAGCGAAGTCGAGGGGTCACTCTCAACCTTGCAGGGTGAGGTCAACGGGGAGTCGGTCGGTGTTGCAGGTAACGTAGGTAACGACGAGCTCTCACAGCGTCGGAAGGCAAAAGGGGCTTAAACCCCATATTCTTCCTCTACTTAACTAGCTGGGGGAGAACGAATGAATTACGAAGGCGAACAATTCGTTACTCGCCATATTGGTCCGACTAGTTCCGATGAAGCACAAATGCTTCAAGTTCTCGGGTACACCGATATCAAAGAGTTTATTAGGGATGTCGTCCCGAAAAATATTCAGATCGAGAAGAAACTCTCTGAAGTTTTGGATAGCGCAAAGAGTGAAGTTGCCGTTATTGCAGAGTTGCGCGAGATTGCAGCTGCGAATCAGGTCTTTACATCGCTGATCGGTGGCGGGTATTACGGAACTATCACTCCACCTGTGATTAAGAGAAACGTTCTAGAAAATCCTGCCTGGTATACCGCGTACACGCCATACCAACCCGAAATTTCGCAAGGCCGATTGGAAGCGCTCTTTGCATTCCAGACCGTGATCTGTGAGCTGACCGCGCTGACTCTCTCTAATGCATCAATGTTGGATGAAGGAACTGCCGCAGCAGAGGCTATGACTCTTGCACGCAGAACATCTAAAGCCCCAGAGAGCGCAGTTTTCCTAATTGAGGAACATGTCCATGCTCAAACTAAAGCGGTCGTGAAGACACGAGCTAAGCCACTTGGGATCACGGTCGTTGAAGTTGACTCAGGGCATCTTCTGAAAGATGGGTTCGATGGTGAGTTCTTCGGACTCTTGGTGCAATACCCGGATGCAACTGGTGAGATTGTTGATTACTCGAAGGTCACCGAATTCGCACACTCAAATGATGCACTCGTTATTGCGGCAACTGATCTTTTGGCGTTGACCTTGATTAAGGCGCCAGGGGAGTGGGGTGCTGATATTGCAGTTGGATCGGCTCAACGTTTTGGTGTGCCAATGGGCTTTGGCGGACCACATGCAGGTTTCATGGCTGTACGTGCTGGTCTCGAGCGATCCCTTCCAGGAAGATTAGTCGGACAAAGTATTGATTCGCATGGAAATCCAGCATTTCGTTTATCTTTGCAAACTCGCGAACAACACATTCGTCGCGACAAGGCGACAAGCAATATTTGTACAGCTCAAGTACTTCTGGCAAATATGAGTGCCTTCTACGCAATGTGGCATGGTCCGAAAGGACTTCGCACAATCGCGCAGCGCATCCATGGTTACGCTTCACAATTGCAGACCGCTTCACATTCTCGGAATGAGAACATCTTCGATACCGTCACGATTGATGTTACGGATGCAGCGGCAATACATGCAGCGGCAAAAACAAAGAAGATTAATTTCGGAAGAGTCTCGCAGACTCAGATTCGAATATCCTTTGATGAAACAACAACTGACGCACTCTTCAACGAAGTACTTTCAATTCTTGGATTATCGCAAGGGGCAACGAAGGAACTAGCGCAGAACTTGCGTCGCATATCAGATTATCTCACCCATCCGGTTTTCAACACGTACCGGTCAGAGACAGCGATGATGCGCTATCTGCGCACTTTGGCAGATAGAGATTTAGCGCTCGATCGCACGATGATTCCTCTGGGATCCTGCACCATGAAGTTAAATGCAACAACTGAGATGGAAGCAGTAACGTGGCCAGAGTTTGGATCATTGCATCCCTTTGCGCCTGCCGAGCAAACCCAAGGCTCTCGGCTATTGATCTCTCAGCTATCGAAGTGGTTAGTTGAAATCACTGGGTACGACGCCGTCTCACTACAACCAAATGCTGGTAGCCAGGGGGAGTTCGCTGGACTGCTCGCAATCCGCAATTACCACGATTCGCGTGGAGATAGTGGACGAAATATCTGCTTGATCCCATCGAGTGCACATGGAACTAACGCTGCGAGTGCAGTCATGGCTGGGATGAAAGTAGTGGTTATTGAATGTGATGATGAAGGCAATGTGAGCCTTGCCGATCTCAAAGAGAAGATCGCCACCCACGGTGCAACACTCGCAGCTCTGATGGTCACCTATCCATCAACGCATGGAGTATTTGAATCAGCGATTTCAGAGATCTGTGCACTGATTCACGATGCAGGCGGACAGGTCTATGTTGATGGTGCAAACCTCAATGCTCTTGTAGGAACTGCTCAACCCGGAAAATTTGGAGCAGATGTCTCTCATCTCAATCTCCACAAAACATTCTGTATTCCACATGGCGGTGGGGGACCGGGCGTTGGCCCTGTCATTGCGAAGGCTCATCTCGCGCCATTCCTGCCCAATCATCCACTTGATGAATTAGCTGGTCCTTCAACTGGCCCAGGTCCAATCTCTGCTGCGCCATTTGGTTCTGCCAGTATCTTGCCTATCTCATGGGCTTACATTCGCCTGATGGGGGGAGAAGGTCTCACTCATGCAACAGAAGTTGCGATTCTCAATGCGAATTACATGGCTGCACGTCTGAAGGGCTCCTATCCAATTCTCTATACTGGGAATAAGGGTCTCATCGCACACGAGTGCATCCTTGATATGCGCGAGATCACCAAGGTTTCAGGGGTAACGGTTGATGACATCGCTAAGCGGTTGATGGACTTTGGCTTCCATGCACCAACAATGTCCTTCCCGGTAGCGGGCACTCTCATGATCGAGCCAACTGAATCTGAAGATATTCTTGAGATGAATCGTTTTATTGATGCGATGATCGCTATTCGCGCCGAGATTGATCAAGTTATCGAAGGCAAGATCGCAGTAGAAGAGTCACCGCTTCGCCATGCTCCGCACACTATTGGGGCAATTGCTTCCACAAACTGGGAGAGAGATTATGCCCGCGAAGTTGGAGCCTTCCCGGCGACCTTGACCGGGTTGATCCCTGGTGAGTTGATTGGAACGAAGGGTAAGTACTGGCCAACAGTTGGTCGTATCGATGGCGCATTTGGTGATCGAAATCTCGTCTGCTCATGCCCACCGATAGAGGCGTACAGCTCGTAAGCGGGATTTCTCTTACCTTACATAATGTAGATTATCGGCGATTAAACCTACGCTGGAAACCCCAGATCGTTGTTCTCTCAAGCGCCTCAAAGACGATCCGTCGGCTCATCTTCGATCTACCCTGCGTTCGTTCAATGAAGGTAATAGGAACCTGAACGACTCGCAGACCCGCGTCGAATGCTCGCATAGCGATCTCGATTTGAAATCCATAACCAAGAGTTTGAATACCGCGAAGATCAATACTTTCTAAGAGGTTCCTGCTCAGAACTCGATAGCCACCAGTTAAGTCCTTATAGGGCACTTTTAGGGCGATTTCGGCATACCAGGTTCCTGTTCTAGAGATCGCCCTTCTATAGATCGGCCAATTCTCAACCCTGCCACCTGGCATCCATCGGGTACCTAAGACTAGATCTGCATTCTGTGAGGCTTCGATGAGTCGACTCAACTCTTCGGGTTGATGGCTTCCATCGGCATCCATTTCAATGACATAGTCATAGGAGCGTTGTAGCGCCCAATCAAAAGCTGCCAGATATGCCGGGCCAAGCCCCGATTTAGAGTTTCTCCTTAAAAGATGAATTCGAGGGTCAGCTAACTTTTCAGCTACCTCTTCAACTAATCTCGCGGTTCCATCGGGTGATCCATCATCAATAACGAGAATCGACAATCCTTCAATATTGGTTGCCAGAGTTCTCTCAATAATTCCAACAATATTCTCGGCCTCGTTATACGTCGGGATACAGATTAAATAGGTTGACATAATGTGTTGCTACCAACCAAGTGCTGCAATAAGTCGATCGACACTCGCACCGAGTCCATACTGATCTTTAAAGGCATAGATCTCACTCAAATCTTGAGGTGCTTGTGGAAGGGCGATCTCCATGGTTGGAATTGGCACATCTAGGGCGCAATGAACCAGAGTTGGTGCGATCTTGATGTAATCACTCCCCTCGATCAATCGCTTGCGAAGTAGCGGCGTTAGTCGATCATCATCGGCATGTGCTGCTGCCAGACTCTCTTCGATCGTCGAAAATGAATTTGCAATGACGGCAGCACCTTTCTCACCGATGCCCCGTACGCCGGGTAAACCATCTGATGTATCCCCTCGGATCATGGCGAAGAGGGCATATCGCTCCCCTGGGATTCCATATTTCTGCTTGATCCATGCAAGATCGACAACTTCTTGTTGTGAAAATCCTTTAGCAAGATAGATGACCTTCACTTTTCTTGCATCATCGACTAACTGGAAGAGATCGCGGTCACCAGTGACGATATGAATCGGGCCTTTTTCACTCTTTGAATATGTTGCAATGAGATCATCTGCTTCATAGTTATCGACTCCAACCATCGGCAATCCGAAGAGATCGAGTAGATCGAGAAGTAATGGAATCTGTGGCGCCAAGGTATCTGGCTCATCCTCCTCACCAGTCTCATCCACTCGATTCGCTTTATATCCAGGGAAAATATCGGTACGCCAAGTTGGCCGCCAATCTCCTTCAAGACAGGCGACGATTCGATTGGGTTTGTACTGAGTTACCAACCGTGCTGTCATATCCAAAAAACCACGGATTGCATTGACCGGCATCCCATCAGGGGCGACCATCGTGTCGGGCATTCCATAATAAGCGCGATACCAGAGTGAAGCGCTATCAATAAGAAGTAGGCTCATGCAACAGCTCCCGCATAAGAAATGATTCCGCGATCAATTTGATCAAGAGCTGTGCGAGCGACTTTTTCTAGGTGTGGAGATGCGCTTGCAATCTGGCGTAAGAGATCGATGATCTGTTTAGTTGAACGGACAAAATCTCCTACGGTTAATTCGGTGCCCTTCAAAATGGCAGAGAGGGAATGGCCACTCGCCCATCTATAGGAAACCATACAGAATCCTAAGTCCGGTTCGCGCATAGGTTCTAGTCCCACATCTTTCTCATCTTCATGGATGCGCTTCCAGAGAAGGGTGAGCTCCCCCAGCGCCTTCTGTACT
>Ga0114964_10002412_pt1 | contig 13001 bp, 9 predicted proteins | sample C_131016_MF_Meta_FD_92638 | JGI IMG/M metagenome (GOLD analysis project Ga0114964, IMG submission 92638) | Freshwater microbial communities from Lake Croche, Canada to study carbon cycling - C_131016_MF_MetaG | ecosystem: Environmental > Aquatic > Freshwater > Lake | place: Lake Croche, Canada... | reverse complement strand
GGCGTCGACCTGCAACTGCGGCCACAGCGCCAGATGCAAGTCCAGCGTCATGTCGGAGTCTTCGCAGGAGTACCGCGCCGCCTTCTCCACCTCAACCTGGTCAAAGCAGATCTGGTTCACGCCCTTGCCGCACAGGTCTTCAAAGCTCAGGCCGCTGCGCCCCAAGTGGCGCTCGGCCAGGCTGGCCAGGCCGTGGGGCTTGTGCACTTCCAGCACATAGCTCTGCAGCATGGTGTCGTGCGCATAGCCCTGCACCTCGATGCCGTGGTTGGCAAACACATGGCGGTCGTATTTCACATGCTGCCCCAGCTTGTGCTTGCTAGCGTCTTGCAGCCAGGGCTTGAGTAGGGACAGCACTTCATCGCGGTCTAGCTGCGCCGGCGCGTCCGGGTAGCGGTGCGCCAAGGGAATATAGGCGGCGGCGCCAACGGCCACGCTCAGGCTGATGCCCACAATCTCAGCGCGCATGGCGTCCAAGGAGGTGGTTTCAGTGTCCAGCGACACCAACTCGGCCGATGTGATCAGCGCCAGCCAGCGCTGCAGCGCGGCCTGGTCCAGCACGGTTTCATAGTCGGTCGCACGGGCTAGCAAAGACGGCACCGGCTCAGCGCCCTGCCCCTGGGCACTTGGACTAGCCGCTTGGCTGGGCGCAGCCATGTCGCCAAACAAGTCGGCGCCACGGGCCTGGGACTTGGCCGCAGCTTTTTCCAGCTGGCCGGCCACCGTGGATGCCAGACCCTTAAAGCCAAAGCGCAGGTAAAACGCATGCAAGCCCGCCAAGTCTTCCGGGCCACAAAGCAAATCAGAGAATTGCGGCAAGGCCGGCAGCCAATCCAAGAGATCGCAATCGGTTTTGATGGTGAGCAACTGGCGCGCCGTTGGCAGCCAGTCGAGCGCGCTGCGCAGGTTCTCGCCGACCACGCCTTTGATAGAGGCCGCGTTATCGATCACGCCTTGCAAGCTGCCGTATTCCTGCAGCCATTTCACTGCGGTTTTGGGCCCGACCTTGCTCACGCCGGGCACGTTGTCCACGGTGTCGCCGACCAGGTTTTGGTAGTCCAGCATCAAATGCGCAGGCACACCAAACTCTTCCAATACACCGGTTACATCGCGGCGTTTGCCGTTCATGGTGTCAATGATGGTGATGCGCTCATTGACCAGTTGCGCCAGGTCTTTATCCCCGCTGCTGACCACCACATCCATGCCGCGTGCGGCGGCCAGCAACGCCAAGGTGCCAATCACGTCATCGGCCTCGACGCCCGGCACATCGAGCACCTGCATGCCTAAAAGGCGCACCATTTCGTGGATGGGCTCAATTTGCGCCCGCAAATCGTCGGGCATGGGCGCCCGCTGGGCTTTGTAGGCGGGGTAGATTGCGTCCCGAAAGGTCGGACCCTTGGCGTCAAACACGCAGGCCACATAGGCGGCGGGCACTTCTTTGCGCAAGGCCTGCATCATGTTGACCATTCCACGCAGCGCGCCAGTGGGGGTGCTGGATGGATCACCGGGCACGGCGCGCAGGTCGGGCATGGCATGAAAAGCGCGGTACAGGTAGCTAGAGCCGTCAATCAGGAGCAAAGCGGGCGTGGGAGCATGAGGAGTGGGGTGCATGGCGGCATTTTGCCTGCCTGTGTAGGGGCCAAAGTGCGCCGCCTACAATCGCGCCCGGTGCCACTGCGGGTCTGCGTTCGCCTTGGCGCACGCACAGTCGGCACTGCCTTTGGGCACTGCGCCCCTCATTCAGGTTTGCTTCATGGCGGTTTACACCCAAGTTTCCTTCGACCAGGCCCATGCCTTTTTCCACACCCTGGGCTTGGGGCCGCTGACGCGTTTGCAGGGCTGCGCCGGCGGCATTGAAAACACCAATTTCTTTGCCGATACCGCGCAAGCGCGCTATGTGCTTACCTTGTTCGAGCGGCTGAGCGCCGAGCAATTGCCCTATTACCTGCGCCTAATGCGCCACCTGGCACAGCACGGCATCCCCGTACCCGACCCGGCCGCCAACGCGCAGGGCCAGTTGCTGCACAGTCTGCAGGGCCGGCCCAGTTGTGTGGTCAGTTTGCTGGCCGGCAAAAGCGAATTGCAACCCGGCACCGGCCATTGCGCGCAAGTGGGCGCCATGCTGGCACGCATGCATCTGGCCGGGCGCGGCTTTGACATGCAGCAGCCCAATTTGCGCGGTTTAGACTGGTGGCGGCGCACCGTGCCCGAAGTGCTGCCCTTTGTCACGCCAGAACAAAGCGCCTTGTTACAAAGCGAGTTGCAGGCGCAAGAAGCCCTGGCGCAGAGCGCGGATTACGCAGCCTTGCCGCGCGGGCCCATCCATGCTGACCTGTTTCGCGACAACGTGATGTTTGCGCCCGATGCCCAGGGTTTGGCCCAACTGACGGGCTTTTTTGATTTCTACTTTGCGGGTAACGACGCCTGGGTGTTGGATATCGCCATCTGCCTGAACGACTGGTGTGTGAACACCGTCGACGGTGTGGCCGATAGGGACCGCACCGACGCCTTTATGCAGGCCTATACCGGCGTGCGGCCCCTGGAAGCGGCGGAACGGGCTGTATTTGCCCGCATGCTGCGCGGGGCTGCCTTGCGTTTTTGGCTCTCGCGCTTATGGGACTTGCACCTGCCGCGCCAAGCCGCCATGCTGCAAGCCCATGACCCGGCTCCCTTTGAGCGCATACTGCGCCAGCGTATCGCCCACCCACTCAGCTGGCACGCGCCCCTTTAGCGCCACCAGCCCCACTGCATGAAACTTCATATTGTTCCCGCCCGCCAAGGCATCCTCTGGGTCAAACTGGGTATGCGCACTTTTTTCCGTCAGCCACTAGCACTCACCGGCCTGTTCTTTATTTTTATGGCGGCCATGTCGGTCATCTCTATGGTGCCCCTTATTGGCAATGTGCTGGCCCTGGCCTTGCTGCCAGGCGCTACCCTGGGCTTGATGGTGGCCACGCAGGAAGCGCTCAAAGGCCAGTTCCCCATGCCCAGTGTGTTGATCGCGGGTTTTCGTGCGGGACGCGCCCAGTTGCGGGCCATGCTCATTCTGGGTGCACTGTATGCGCTGGGTTTTGTCGGCGTTCTGGGCCTGTCCGCCCTGGCCGACGGTGGCAAATTCGCGCAAATGTATTTGTTTGGCGGCGCGGTCGGCAGCGAGGTACTGCAAGACCCGGCCTTTGAAGCGGCCACCATGGTGGCGCTGGTGTTTTATATGCCTTTGTCCTTGCTGTTCTGGTTCGCGCCGGCACTGGTCTATTGGGACAACGTCAGCCCAATGAAAAGTCTGTTCTTCAGCATGGTCGCGTGCATACGCAATATCGGCGCTTTCACGGTCTATAGCGTGGTGTGGATGCTGGCCTTTATGGTCATCGGACTGGGCGTGGTGCTGGTGGCCGGCTTGTCCGGCAGCGAAGAGGCCGTGGCCCTGGTACTTTATCCGACAGCGATGGTGATGGCGGCCATGTTTTTCAGCTCGATTTACTTCACCTACGCCGATAGCTTCAGCATCCCCAGCGTGCACCTGGCCTGAGACGCGCATGGCCTGAGGCGCGCATGGCCTGAGGCGCGCATGGCCTGCGTGGACCGGTGAGCCTATCCACAAAGCAAACCGATAAAGCCTCAGAATGCAAATGCTTTGCTGAGCTGGTAGAGGCCAAATACCAGCAAAGCGATTGCTGACACGCCCAGCATCGCGTGCTTGATACCTTCGCCAAAGCGCGCCGCTAGCCCGAACACCAAGACAATCGCGGCCAAAGCGCCCACCAGCGTAAGGTAAAAACCCCCGAGGAAGGAGAGTCCATGCACCGGCGACTCGCGCCAACCCGCCACAAGAATCGGGCCGGTAACGAGGGTCCAAAAAATATAGGGGCCCGGGCTGAGCATATTCATCACCACCGCTTTGCCCATCGGCAGGCCCGCTTCCACCTCCAGCACGCCGGGTACCGGTGGTGCACGCCAGGCGCGCAAAGCGCCCCAGGCCAGATACAAGATGAACACGCCACTGACGCCATACAAGACCTGTTCCATCCACACCGGCACTTGCGAGAGCACCAGCAAGCACAAGGCGATGATGGGCCCGTCACTGAGCAAGGGTGCCAGCGCCGAGGGCAAAGTGCGGCGCCAGCCCTGGCTGATAGATTGCGATATGAGGTAGGTTTGAAACGGCCCCGGCTGCGAAGCCGCAGCAAAACCAAAACCTATTCCCTGAAGCAAATACATCCACATTGGAGCATTCTAGAACGCCCCCAGAACGGCTTCACATAAATGTCATGGCTGTTGGGTAACATGTCACACCATGCGCAAATCTCCAAATGCCAGACCCGCATCTACCCACGCATCGCCCACTGCAGGCCTGCGAATCTGCTCGGTTTTTCAAAGGCTGTGCAATTATGTTTGCGCCCTATCTATCGGTCTGCTGGTGGGCGCTTGGGTTCAGGTGATGGCGCAAACCACAGATCAACAAGACGCGCAGGTTCGATCCCTGCGCATGACCGATTTTTTTCAATCTCCGGTGGGGCCCAAGGGCCTACAAATCAGCCCGGCATTGCATGAAGCGCAGGGTAAGCGAGTTTCCATGCAGGGCTATGTGGTGCAGCAAGAAGTTGCGGCACCTGGTCAATTTCTATTGACTCCGCGGCCGGTCCAAATGAGCCAGCACGCCGATGGCGAGGCCGATGACCTGCCACCTTCGACGGTGCTGGTTTCGCTGCCCGCTGAACAACAGGACTGGATAGTCGCATACACACGCGGCGTTATCGAGGTCGCAGGCGTGCTCGATGTGGGGCGCCAGGAAGGCCCGGACGGGCGCGTGACTTGGGTGCGCTTGCAATTGGACGGTGACGCCATCCGTCGTATGAACCCCAACGAGTTCTTTAGCTACCGCCACGCAATGCAGCACAAGCACTAACCGACCAGTACCCAGGAGGCCGAAAAGGCCAATCGCATTGAGTACTTGCACTATTTGTTTACTAGGAGGATGAAAATGAGCACTATGAAAAATAGCCTTGCCCGTATTGCAATGATGCTGGCATCGGCATGTACGGTATGCACCGCGCAGGCGGCGCCCACGGTGACCCGGCTGACGCCACCCAGCGAGCTCTTTAGCAGTGGCCAGGCGGCACCGGTCATCGCCCGCTTTTTGCCGGGCCAGCGCTTTGACTTGCAAGCCACTATCCGGCCAGATGACGCGGCTAAGCAAATCAGCAGCGCCGTTTTTGCCCTGAATGGCAAAACGATTGGAGCGCCAGTGGCCCTAAAGACCTGTGAAGCTGCCTGCCTCAAGGGCGTACCGGCTAACGCCACGCTCGCTAGCATCCGCGCCTTTAGCGTTGACAAGCCGGGCGTGCACAGCCTGCGTGTTACTGCCACGCAAAGCGATGGCCAAACCGTGACAGCAGAAGGCAATTTTGAAGTGGTTGCGCTGCAGCCCGGTGCCCAAAAGGTAAAAAACATCATCATCCTGCTCGGCGACGGCATGGGTGCGGCCCAGCGCACTGCGGCGCGCATTGTGGCTGGCGGCTATGCCCAAGGTAAAACCATCAAGCCGCTGGCCATGGACACCTTTCCGGTTACCGGCATGGTGAAAACGGCCTCGCTCAACTCCGTGGTGACGGATTCGGCGCCCGGCATGTCGGGCTATGTGTCCGGCAACAAAAATAACAACAATGAAGAAGGCGTGTTTCCGGATGACACTATCGATCCCTTTGACAATCCACGCATTGAATACCTGAGCGAATACCTGCATCGCACCCAGGGTAAAGCCTTGGGATTGGTGACCACCGCGGACGTGTTTGACGCCACGCCGGCTGCCAATGCGGTGCACACGAGCAGCCGTGGTGCAGGGACCGGAATCGTGGACCAATACCTCGATGACCGGGGACTGACCGGCCTGAGCGTGCTCATGGGTGGCGGGCGCAAATGGTTTTTGCCTGCATCCACACCGGGCTCGGCGCGCGGCGACCGCACCGATTATGCGTTTTCATCCACTGAAGCACACACCGCTGACATCGTCAAGCGCTGGGGCGCTGCACCTGGTGCGATGGACAAAGACCGCAACGTGCTGGCCGAGTTCCAAAACGCCGGCTTTGCGTATGCCGCCGATAAATCAGCACTAGACAGTATTGACCCGAAGAAAACTGAGCGCTTGCTGGGCCTGTTCGCACTGTCCAATATGAATGTAGCCCTGGACAAGATTGATGGACGCCGCAACAAAGCTTTGGGCGTAACGGGACGGGTAGTGGACGACTACGGCTTTCCTGACCAACCCATGCTCGATGAAATGACGACCAAGGCATTGGCGGTGCTGGACCGCCAAAAAAACGGCTTTGTACTGATGATCGAGGGCGCATCCATAGACAAACAGGCACATAGCATGGACACCGAGCGCTGGATGCTCGACACCCTGGAGTTTGACCGCGCAGTCGCTTTGGCGCAGGCCTATGCGGCGGGGCGTAACGATACCTTGGTGATCGTCACCGCCGACCATGAGTGTGCCGGAGTGGCTTTGATTGGCGGCTCGCGGGTGAGCGATGCGCGCCTGCAAACGCTAGTGCGCGAAGGTGGTGGCACTGCCTTGCGCGATGCAGTCGTCGGGGTCTACGAGCAAGCCGGTTTTCCAAAGTACAAGATTTCTGCCGACGGTTATCCTGAAACCACCGATATCGATAACCGTATGCTGGTGGGCTACGGCGCCAACTCGGACCGCATGGAAGATTTCCGTACCAACGATCGGCCCTTACAAGACAGCCAGCAACCTTTTGTCAAAAAAGAGCCCCTGTCCATTTATCCGGCCGGCCCCATGGCGCGTGACGCCGAGGGCAAATACATGATTACCGGCCAGGTACCTGGTGACAGCGCCGTCCACACGGCTACCGATGTCCCTATCTCCGCTTTTGGCCTGGGTGCTTACTCCTTTACCGGCGTCATCGATAACACCGATGTGTTTTTCAAACTGGCACAAGCCGCCGTTAAAGGCGTAGTGCTACCGCCGGGCTTGGGCGTAGCGTCGACCAAAGCCGCAAAAACACCCTGATTCCCCTCCCCTAGGCGCCCTGCTGCCCTTTTCAGGGCTTGGCATGCCCCGCTAGTTCCCGCCAGCGCCGAGCGCACTGGCGGGATTTTTTTATGCGCCTTCTTTGTCGCCGCTTGCGCTGCATCAGCTCATTTACCGTGCCATTGGCCAGTCGGCACTCTAGAATTGTCGAGATGCGAGCGGGGCTGCCCCATAGCCCGGCGCAAGAGCTCAGGCTTTTCAGACCCGGAAAGAATTACAAGATGCACACATTCACGTTGGAAACCAAGCAGCGCCCTAGCGGGTCGCTGTTGCGCCAAGCCCTGCTGGCTTTCCTGATGCTTTTAGGCGCACTGACCGGTGAGGCAGCGCTGGCGCAGACCGCTCGCCCGATACAAATCTGGCCCACTATCCCCTTTGTACGCGGCAAGGATTTGTGCCAGTACCAAGAAAACTACGCCAAAACCAAGAATGAGCAGTCCAAGGACATGCTGCAAAGCGTGGTCGCGCTCATCCGCGAAGGCGCGAAAGAGGCCGTCGCCTTTGGCATTGTGCAGGCCATGGACGACATGGAAAACGCTAATCGCGCGCAGGCCAATGCCGGCATGGGCATGGATGTGCTGTTGGAAGGTAGCTTTAAAGCCACCCTGGACGCCTATTACCGCGACCTGCAGCCCGGCCAGCGAAAAATTGTGTTTTTCAACCCCATGCCCCTAACCCAATTGGTACGCGGCCTGCGCGACCAAAAACGCCAGGGCTATCTGGACGATAAGCTGGTGCGCGAGCTGTATGGCATTTTTTGGGGCACTTATTCATTTGCGCAAGATTGCAATGGCCAGGTGCTAGTGACCATGCATTTGGAAGGCAAAGACGGCACTACGCGCAGCTTTCAGGCCCAGGGCTTGCCGCAGTCGGTCATGCAAAGCGTGGCCGGGCAGGTGTTTGACTATTTTCAGAAAACTAAATTTCCGTCCAAAGTAGTTGTCGGAACCCGCACTTTGGAACTGCTGGGCGCACCGAGCATGCCAGTTGCACATACGGCCGGGCCAGCAGCCGCCGAGCGCGCTTGCAGCAATATGAATGCGCGCCTGCCTACGGTGGCCGAACTGGAATACCTGGCAGCACTGGGCGATTACAACGGTGGCGTGAGCCTGCGCAGCGACGTGTGGGTGCTGCCCGGCGGCATGGTGTATGCACCAGACTTGCCCAACCCCTCGCCGGTGCGCAGCGCCGACGAAGTTCGCGGCCCGGATTTACATTTTTACTGCGTACGCTAAAAAGACGCTGCAGTACCCCAATGCATTCGTTTAGGGACTAGGCGCCGCCGTGCGCTTCTAGCGTAGTCTGGCAAGCCATGCAATGTGGGGTTTCGGGCATAGCATCCAAGCGGGCTTCCAAAATTGCATTGCCGCACAGCGTACAAAAGCCATAGCTACCCTGGTGCAGGCGCTTAAGGGCAGCGCCAACTTCGTGCATGCGGGCAATCTCGCGCTCCCCCACGCAGAAGTCCAAATCACGCTGGGTCATGCTCTGGGCGTGCGAGTCGCCCGGTCCGGGCAAGGATTCAGCCGCCACTTCCGCCCGCGTGCGATCGCCACCCCGCTGCTCGCTGACCAGACGCAACAAATCGGCCAGCATGTTTTCAAGACGCTCAAGATGCACCATGGCGTGGTGGTGCTGCATGGAGGAGATGTTGTGGGTCATCAGCGCATCATGCGCCTGCACCTATTGATTCGCTTTGATAATAATCAAGGATTCGGCAGCTTCATGGTTCACCGCCGCAGACGGCGGCACACTATTCCACCGGCGTCAACTTAGCCACGCTCAGGGCCAGCCATTTGGTGCCGTGGCGGGGGAAGCTGATTTGGGCGCGGGCGTCTGCGCCCTCGCCTTCTAGGGTTAGCACCTTGCCTTCGCCAAATTTGTTGTGAAACACCTGTAAGCCCACGCGCAGGCCGTGGGCGGGGTCCGCTTTGCGGGCCACCGGCGGACCGGCGTTATAGGTCTCGGTGCGCGCACTGGCGGCAGGCGCCTGCCAGGCCGCTGTGCTGCTGCCGGCCCAGGGGCTGCGCGCGGGCGCGCGCTTGGGAGTCAGAAATTTGAGGCTGCCCTCGGGCAACTCGTCAAAAAAACGGCTTTTCAGGTTGTAGCGCGTCTGGCCGTGCAGCATGCGGGTTTGCGAATGGCTGAGGTAGAGCCTATCGCGCGCGCGGGTGATGGCGACGTACATCAGGCGGCGCTCTTCTTCCAGCCCGTCGCGGTCGCTCATGGCGTTTTCATGCGGGAACAAGCCCTCTTCCATGCCGGTGATGAAGACGCAATCAAACTCCAGGCCTTTGGCGGCGTGGACGGTCATCAGTTGCACCGCGTCCTGCCCGGCCTGGGCCATGTTGTCGCCGGCTTCTAGGGCAGCGTGGGTTAAGAAAGCTGTCAAGGGCGATAGGGTTTCGCCGGTATCGCCAAATTCGGGCTCCTCCGAGGCGGATGGGTCAGCGGTTTGCTGCGCCTGCATGTCAGACGCGCCCGCAAGCGGCGAGATGCCAGCGGCCCCGCTCCGCGCCGCTTCCTGGCGGCCAAAACCTTCCAAACGCACAAAGCTTTCCGCGGCGTTGACGAGTTCTTCCAAGTTTTCGATGCGGTCTGCGCCTTCACGGTCCTGGCGGTAATGGGCCAGCAGACCGCTTTCCTCCAGCATAGTGGCCACAATATCGCGCAAGCTGCTGCTCGCGGTTTGTTCGCGCAGCACGTCGATCTTGGCCACAAAAGCCGATATCAGCGCGCCGGGCCGGCCTTTGAGGGCGCTGACCGCGTCGTGCAGCGAGCAGCCCAGTTCTTTGGCAATGTCTTGCAATTGCTCCAGGCTGCGCGCGCCAATGCCACGCGCCGGGAAGTTGACTACGCGCATAAAGCTGGTGTCATCCCGCGGGTTGGACAGCAAACGCAAATAGGCCAATGCGTGTTTAATTTCGGCCCGCTCGAAAAAGCGCAAGCCGCCATAGACGCGGTAGGCAATACCGGCGTTGAACAATGCGGTCTCAATCACCCGGCTTTGTGCATTGCTGCGGTAGAGCACGGTGATTTCGGACTGCGGATAGCCTTCGCCCAAGCCGGGCTTGCCCGATTCCATGAGGTAGCGCATTTCCGAAACCATCCATTGCGCTTCTTCAAAGTCGCTGGGCGCCTCATAAACGCGCACCGCTTCGCCCGGTCCTTGGTCAGTGCGCAAGTTTTTGCCCAGGCGGCGGCTGTTGTGGCTGATCAGCGCATTGGCCGAATCCAAAATGTGGCTGTGGCTGCGGTAGTTTTGCTCCAGCTTGATCTGGTGCTCCACTGCAAATTCGCGCACAAAGTCGGCCATATTGCCCACGCGCGCGCCGCGAAAAGCATAAATGCTTTGGTCATCGTCTCCGACGGCCAGCACCGCGCCGCCGGGTCGCTCGCTGCTGCTATTTGCTCCGTCTTGCTTGCCCGCCAGCATCTTGATCCAGGCGTATTGCAGTTTGTTGGTGTCCTGAAACTCGTCGATCAGGATGTGGCGAAAGCGCCATTGGTAATGCTCGCGGATAGCGGCATGGTCGCGCAGCACTTCATAACTGCGCAGCATCAGCTCGCCAAAGTCCACCACGCCCTCGCGCTGGCACTGTTCTTCGTAGAGTTGGTACAGCTCAGCCTTGCGGCGGGTGTCGCTATCGCGCACTGGCACATCCTGCGGGCGCATGCCCTCTTCCTTGCAGTTGGAAATAAACCAGCTCAGTTGCTTGGGAGGAAAGCGGTCTTCGTCCACCGCCAGTTGCTTGCACAGGCGCTTGACCGCGCTTAGCTGGTCTTGCGTGTCCAAAATCTGAAAGGTCTGGGGCAAGGCAGCGGTTTTGAAATGCGCGCGCAAAAAACGGTTGCACAGGCCGTGAAACGTACCAATCCACATACCGCGCACCGAAATCGGCAGCATGGCGGTCAGGCGGGCGACCATTTCTTTGGCGGCTTTGTTGGTAAAAGTAACCGCCAAAATGCCGCCGGGGTTGATATGGCCCTCTTGCAAGAGCCAGGCGATGCGGGTGGTAAGCACCCGGGTTTTTCCCGAACCCGCTCCGGCAAGAATCAGCGCATGCTCGGGCGGCAGGGTAACGGCGGCGCGCTGTTCGGGGTTCAGGCTGTCAAGCAGAGGAGAGGACGCGGTGCTGGCGGAAAACATGCCCGATTGTAGGAAGCCCGATGCGTCAGCGTCTGTGCGTAAAATCAATCACCGGGCCCAAGCATTTGGCGTCCGGTATTTTTTTGCCGGTACCAATCCAAGCGCCTGTTTGTCTGATGCAACTTTGGGAGCTTGGGTTATGGATATTTTTGACTACGAGAACATTTTGCTGCTGCCCCGCAAGTGCCGGGTGGAGAGCAGGTCTGAATGTGACACCAGCGTAGCGCTGGGCGCGCGCAGCTTTCGCATGCCGGTGGTTCCGGCCAATATGAAGACCGTGGTGGACGAAAGCATTTGCGTCTGGCTGGCGCAAAACGGCTACTTCTATGTGATGCACCGCTTTGACCTGGACAATGTCCGCTTCACCCAGGACATGCGCACCAAGGGCCTGTACGCATCTATCTCGCTAGGCGTCAAGCAGGCCGATTACCAGACGGTGGACCGGCTGCGCGAACTAGGCCTCACGCCCGACTACATCACTATCGACATCGCCCACGGCCATGCCGACAGTGTGAAAGACATGATTGCCTATATCAAGCAACACCTGCCGGCCAGCTTTGTCATCGCCGGCAATGTGGGCACGCCTGAGGCGGTAATCGACCTGGAAAACTGGGGGGCCGATGCGACCAAAGTCGGCATCGGGCCGGGCAAGGTCTGTATTACCAAGCTCAAAACAGGCTTTGGCACTGGCGGCTGGCAACTGAGCGCGCTCAAATGGTGTGCCCGCGTGGCGACCAAGCCCATCATCGCCGACGGCGGTATCCGGGACCATGGTGACATCGCCAAAAGCATCCGCTTCGGCGCATCCATGGTGATGATAGGGTCGCTGTTTGCCGGCCATGAAGAGTCGCCCGCTCAGACGGTGGAAGTCGATGGCAAGATCTACAAAGAGTATTACGGCTCGGCCAGCGACTTCAACAAAGGCGAGTACAAGCACGTAGAGGGCAAGCGCATCCTGGAAGTGATCAAAGGCCCGCTGCGCAATACGCTGGTGGAAATGGAGCAGGACTTGCAAAGCTCCATCAGCTATGCCGGTGGTAAAAAGCTGTTAGATATCCGCAAGGTGAATTACGTCACCCTGGGCGGCGATAACGCGGGTGAACATTTGTTGATGTAAGCAAGGATTCAATATATGCGCATTGCATTTCTGGGCCTGGGATTAATGGGCGTGCCCATGGCCTCGCGACTGTGCCGCGCGGGCTTGGAGGTGCATGTGTGGAACCGTACGGCTGAAAAAGCCGCTCCGCTGGTGGCCCTGGGCGCGCATGCCCACCTGAGCGCCTTAGACGCTGTGTGCGCCACGGACCTGACCATCACCATGCTCGAGCATGGCGGCATTGTGGAATCGGTCTTGTTTGAACAAGGTGTGGCGCAAGCCCTTAAGACAGGCAGTCTGCTCGCAGATATGTCATCCATCGCGCCCGAGCAGGCGCGCAGCCATGCCACGCGTCTGAACGCACTGGGCGTGCGTTACCTGGATGCGCCGGTTTCCGGCGGTACCCTGGGTGCGGAACAAGGCACGCTGGCCATCATGGCCGGTGGTGAGGCAGCCGACCTCTCAGAGGCGCAAACCGCGCTGCAACACCTGGGCAAGTCCACGCTGGTGGGACCGCACGGCTGCGGACAACTAGCCAAACTGGCAAACCAAATGATTGTGGGCATCACCATAGGCGCGGTGGCCGAAGCCTTGTTGCTATGCGCCAAAGGGGGCGCGGATATGGCCAAGGTCAAAGAGGCGATCACCGGGGGCTTTGCCGACAGCCGCATTCTGCAAGTCCACGGCCAGCGCATGGTGGAGCG
>Ga0114964_10002410_pt1 | contig 13003 bp, 12 predicted proteins | sample C_131016_MF_Meta_FD_92638 | JGI IMG/M metagenome (GOLD analysis project Ga0114964, IMG submission 92638) | Freshwater microbial communities from Lake Croche, Canada to study carbon cycling - C_131016_MF_MetaG | ecosystem: Environmental > Aquatic > Freshwater > Lake | place: Lake Croche, Canada... | reverse complement strand
TCACATAAGCGGGCGAGGGGTCAGAGCAGACCAGCCGCTGGATCATTTGGCGGCCAAAAAACGGGCCTACGTTCGGGTGGTTGTACAGTGTGTCAAGTGCGATCTTGAGCGCTGTTTCGCCTTTAGTGCCTGCCGCAACCGAGGCACCTAAAAAGTCAGCTTTCAAGGTCGAGTGGCGGTTGGGGTTGAGCACCATGGGCCTGCGGGTGTAACCCACATTGCGCAAGTTGTAGGTGGGGGCCACAGCGCTTTGCGAATAGCCCTCTGTGTTGTCCGACTCGTAACCGGTGAACACCCGCGCCAAATTAGACACATCGGATTGGGTGAAGGTCTCCAGCGGCTGGCCGTTGGCGCCCATTTTGGGCGTGCCGTCGATGTTGAGTTGCAGCAGGCCAATGGTGAAGAGTTGCATCACCTCGCGGGCGTAGTTTTCGTCAGGCAAACGGCCGGTTTGGGCGTCTTCTTTTTGATTGCCCAAGGTGTTGAGGTATTCGCCCATGGCGATGTTCAGGGTGATGTCTTCCAGCAGCGTTCTGTAGTTGCCAAATGCGTTTTTGCACAACACATCCCAATAGGCGCCCATGGCAAATTGTGACCAACTGATGGTGCCCACACCCGCGCCGCTGACGACAAAAAATTCAGACAAAGCCAGTGCCATGCGCCTGCGCACCCCGTCCGGTGCCGCCATGATTTGGAACCACGCCATGTAGTTGGATTGGTACTCCATCTCATAGAACTTGTTCTTATCGATCACGCCGTAGCCGCGCTGCATCAACCAGTCGTAGCCCCCGGTGCTGGAGTTGAGCGCCATTTGCGCATCCAGCCAAGCCGTTGCGCCTTGCGATTTGACCGCCGCAATCTCGGCCTCGGTCGATGAAAACTGCGCACGCTGCAATAAGCGGGCGGCCTCAAAGCTGGCCAGGAGGGCGGCATCCGGGCCGGCAGGGGGCGCGGTGGGCGTGGAAGGGGTTGTTGGGGTAGTGGGTGTTGTTGGGGAGGTGGGTGTGGTGACACCGATTGCGGGATCGCCGGAGCTGGAGCCGCCGCCGCAAGCTTCCAGCAAGGCGGCTGCCCCCAGAACGGCTGCGCCCGTTCGTGGTGCTGAAGTGGCCGCGCCCGTGAGGGGCGACATCTCGATTTCTGTCACTGTTTCGCTCACATGCATGCCCTGTCTCCGGTGTAAAACTCAGATTATGATATTGACATGAATTTGTGTCTTTTGCATGTCGGCAAGTATTTCCCACCCGCAAGAGGCGGCATGGAGTCGTTTCTAGCCGACTTGATCGACGAGCAACACAAGCAAGGACTGGATGCGCATGCCTTGGTCCACGGCGATCGTTTGCCCAACGACCCCGCTTGGCTGCGCCGCGTGCCAGTGCAAACAGAGCTGATTTTTGCGCCCATCGCAGTCGGCTTTCGACAAGCGCTGGCCCAAGCCATTGAAGATATTCAGCCCGATGTGCTGCATTTGCACATGCCCAACAACGCGGTATTTTGGGCGCTCACCCTGCCCAGCGCCAGGCAGATTCCGTGGGTGGTGCATTGGCACTCGGATGTGCTGGTTTCTCATTCGCAATGGAAACTGCGTTGGGCCTATGGTTTGTACCGCCCTTTTGAACAAGCGGTGCTGGACCAAGCCGAACGCATTGTGGTGACTTCGCCTCCCTATTTGGAGGCCAGTGCGCCTTTGAAAGCCTGGCGTGACAAGTGCGATGTGGTGCCTTTGGCGCTCCAAACACAGGTGCACCCGTCCCCGGGCATGGAGGCCGCGTCGACCTGGTTGCCCGATCGGCTGAAGGTGTTGGCCATTGGGCGTTTGACCTACTACAAAGACTTTGAAACCCTGATTCGCGCCGTCTGCGCATCCCCGCTGTTGCAGCTCCAGATTGTGGGTGCCGGTGAGCTCAAGGGCGCGCTGCAAGCACTGATTCACCAACTCACGCCCCATGGCACAGCGGCCCATGTGCAATTGCGCGGCGAGGTGTCTGATCACGCCAAACACGCCTTGCTGGCCAGTTGCGATCTGCTGGCGCTGGCCTCGTGTGAGCGAACTGAGGCCTTTGGTTTGGTGCTGCTCGAAGCCATGGCGCACGGCAAGCCCTGTGTGGTCAGTGACCTGCCCGGATCGGGTATGCCGTGGGTGGTCACCAGCAGCCAATCGGGCCGGGTGCTGCCGCCCGGCCAGCCGAAAGTTTGGCGCGAAGCGCTGGAGGCCCTGTTTTCGCAGCCCCTGCCATTGGCGCAATGGGGCCGCCAGGGGCTCGAAGCGGTCCAAGCGCGGTTTTCTATTCAGGCCTGTACCCAACTCATCACCGCCCAATACCGCCATGCCCAAACCCAGCCACTGCCCTATGGCGGTCAGCGCCCGCTGTTGATTGTGATCCCCGCCAAAGACGAGGCTGAAACCATGGGCGCTGTGGTTCGGGCGCTGATCGAAAAAGGCTTTCACCATGTGTTTGTGATCGATGACCACAGCAGCGACGGCACGGGCGATATTGCCCGCGCTGCCGGCGCCACGGTGGCCCGCCCCGTGCTGCCCCTGGGCGCGTGGGGCGGCATGCAGTTGGGCATCCGTTATGCCTTAGCGCATGGGCACGAAGCCGTCATCACCATGGACGCCGATGGCCAGCACGAAGTGGCCGAAATCCCTGTGCTGTTGGCCGCCGCCGGCCAGGCCGACGTGGTGATTGGCGCGCACCCTGCGCGCGCCAGTGCGATGCGGCAACTGGCGTGGCGGTGGTTTCGGATGATTGCGGGTTTTGAACTGCGCGACTTGACCTCGGGCTTTCGTTATTACAACCGCGATGCGATCGGCATCCTTGCCCAAGACGAGGCCACCTTGATGGACTACCAAGACGTGGGCGTGCTCATGCTTTTGCGCAAGGCTGGGCTGCGCTTGGTGGAGGTGCCTGTGAGCATGAACACGCGGCAAGTGGGGCGTTCGCGGATTTTCAATTCGTGGTTCAGCGTGTTGCGCTACATGGTCACTACCACGCTGCTGTGCTTGGCCCGCTGGCACACCACCAAAAAGTCAATTTAGCAGCCTGGGTATCTGACGCGCACGGGCCAAACTGCCGCAAGACAAACACAGCAACACACCCTGCGCCGCCGCCGCCGCCAAGGCGGCGCCGTGCACCGAGCCTTCAGCCGCCCACCAAGGCAAACACACACTCAGCACGCCTGCGGCCAACAGCATCCAAACAGACAGAACACGTTCACACCCCAAGGCGGTGAGCCATTGCGCCACAACCAGGTTGGCCATGGTCAAGGGCAACATGCACGCCACCCACGGCAGCAAAGCGCCCGCCGCCGCAAAAGAGGGGCCAAACAGCCAGGCCATGACCGCACCCCCAAGCCCCACCGCACAGCCCACACCCCATGCGCCCAAGCAAAGCGCCAGCGCCATGCTGCGCAAGCCATATCGGCTCAGGGCCGCTGCATCTTGCGCCGCATGCAGTTGGTTCAATTGGCGAAACAGCACGTTGGTAAAGGGGGCAAAGACCAACAAGGCCGCCTCGGTCAAGCGTGTGCAGGCTGCGTACATCGACACGTCTTGCGCGGGCAGACTGGGCCCCCAATCCAAGCCCAGCAACACCATGTCACCTTTGACCAGCCAAGCGCCCGTGGCGGCCATCACGACAAACGGCCACAGCTTGCGGTAGTTGCGGGCAAGAACGGACCAACCGTCAGTCCATGGCCAGCGCGGCCAGCCGATCCAAGCCCGCCCACCCCAAGCCAACACCGCTGCAAGTCCGATGCCCCAAACGATAAAGACCCCCGCAATGTCCGGCGCAGCGCTCAGGGCTACAAAGGCCAAGATGGCCACCGCCGATAGGACCCGCCCCGTGCTTTGCCACACCGCCTCTTGGGTGAACAAGCCTGCGCCCCGCATGCGCGCAGAAACCATGTTCATGGCGGCAACCGCCCCCATGCACAGGCAGGCAGCCACCCAAGTGCTGGGCGCTTGTAAGAGCAAGCACAAGGCCGTCAAGCCTGAAGTTGCGACCAGCACATGGCCACAAGCCAGAGCGGAGCTTTGGTGAGGCAAACAGTTTGGCTGGGCGCTCTCTCGGTATAGCCAGGCAGGCCAGCCGCCCTCTTGAAAGATCAAGGCCACCGCGGCCAGATTCAAAACCGCCACATAGTGCCCAAAACGCGCAGGCCCGAACACCCTGGCCAAAACCAAGGTCAGGGCAAACGACACAGCCGCACACAACAAGGCCCCTGCAAGCTGAACCAAAACGGGCTTGGCTATGGCCGTTTTCATTTCGTCGGAACACGTCGTCATCATGGGATTGTCGCTCAGGGTATTTATTCCAAAAAAAGCTGAAAACGATTTTTAAATGAGAGAATGGGGTTTGAAGATGCAAATAATTGATTCATTAAATACATGAGTTCTATAAACGATGAAAAAAACAACCTAGACGACGAAATTGATTTGCGTCGACTGTTTCACACCTTGTGGTTGCAGCGCAGAATCATTGTTGTTTCGGTTTTAGTCAGCGCTGCAATTGGTTGGGGTGTCTCGCAACTGTCGACCAAATATGTCAGCGAAGCGGTTTTGCAGTTGCCGCAGAAAAAAGAGCTGTTGGATCCCAAGCTGGAGCCTAAAAAAGAACCCGCAGATGCCCTGCAGGTGCCCATCATCTCAGCTGCCAATTACAAGCGCTATGAGAGCGTGTTGCTCACGGGGGCCAATCTCACCAAGTTTTTGCAACGCCATCCGCAAGCCCCACCAGATTCTTTGGCGCTGCTGGAGCCACTGGGGTACCAAGCTGCTGGCTTGCGCGAAGCCATCCGGCCTGAATTTTCTTTCACAGACAAAGACCAAAAAGCCTTGGGCGTGAAGTCGGCGGCCATCGACCCGGGGGCCATGGTGGGCTTGCGTTTGAGCATCGATTCGGCCAACCCCACGCAAGGCGCGCCCTTGTTCTTGCTCGCCGACTATGTGCGAGACACCATTTTGCGGGTGGACATGGAGACCGCCATTTACGACGGCTGTTTGCAAAGCCAGACCCAGGTGCAAGCGCTGCGGGTGGAGCAACTGAAAGACGAGTTCAAGGCCAGCCAGGAAGAGCGCCGCGCCAAGACCTTGCGCGGTTTGGTCTCGCGTTCGCCTGGCAGCCAAGACACCCGGCAGGTGGTGACCGTCGACAAGGGCTCGGAGCGTTTCTTGTCGCCTGCAGCCCAACTCAATGCGTCCGAAATCACCATGTCAGAGCTGCGTTTGGCGCAAGTCAACCGCGAACGTGACCGCATTGCCAGCGCCCTGAAGCAGGCCTACTACTGTGAAGCCGCCAACACATTGGAAAAGCCCGTGGGCGCTGCGGCCTTGATCGATGCGCTCAAGGCGCAGCAGGCCGTCGTCTTCAAAGACAAAACCAAGGACGGCGACATTTTTGACCAAACCGCCAACGAGTTTGAACTCCAGCGTGACAACTGGGGCAACAACTACCTGCGCGGCATGCGCTTTGTCTCGTCGCCTGAGGGCAGTGAAGTCAAATCCCGCAAACCTGGCCGTGCTTTGGGCTTGATTTTGGGTGCTTTGCTGGGCGGTTTGTTGGGTGTGTTCCTTGTGCTGGGTCGGCAATGGTGGCAAGCCAACAAGGCGCAAATCACGGCAGAGTGAGCTGGTTGCGATTCCGATCTGAAATCTGAAAAACGCAAAAATCAATCCCTTGAGGCCTTGTTTGTCATAGAGTGTGATTAAAATAACAAAGATATATTTTCAATATCTTTGTTAAATGATGACCCTTGACACCGCGCCAGAAGCCGACGAAATTGATTTGCGTCGGCTTGTTCACGCTCTCTGGCTGCAGCGCAAAGTCATCGGTCAGTTCGCCCTTGCTTGCGCCTTGATGGGCGTTTTGATCGCCCAGTTGTCCACCAAATACCTGTCCGAAGGGGTGCTGCAAACCGGGCAAATCAATGCCTCCAATTACAAGCGTTACGAAAGCGTTTTGCTGACCGTTGCCAACCTCGAGAAGTTTTTGGCCCGCCACAAACAGGCCAACAAAGACACCGCAGAACTGGTCATGGGTTTGAGCCTTTCTGCTGCGCGTTTGAAAGACGCCATCAAGCCTGAATTTGCTTTCACCGACAAAGACCAAAAGTCGCTGGGCGTGAAATCATCGGCCAGCGACGGCGGCGCCATGATCGGCCTGCGCTTGAGCTTTGAGCACAGTGAACCCACCTTGGGAGCGCCCATATTGTTGTTGGGTGATTATGTGCGCGACACCATTTTGCGAGTGGACCTGGAAGGGACCGTCAACGACCAATGTCTCTCCAATCAAACGATTGCGCAAAGCTTGCGGATTGACCAAATCAAAGACGAGTTCAAGACCAAACAAGAAGAAGCGCGCGCCAAAACTTTGCGAGGTTTGAACAGCAAAGGTGGCGGCGAAGCCCGCCAAGTGGTGTCGCTGGACAAAGGCGGTGAGCGCTATCTCTCCCCTCAGGCGCAACTCAACGCCGTAGAGATCACCATTTCTGAACTGCAGTTGGCGCAAATCAACCGAGACCGGGAGTTGAAAGCCAGCGCGCTCAAGCAGGCCTACTACTGCGAGGCTGTCAAAATTCTCCTGAAGCCCGAAAACACCGACAGTGTTTTGGCTGAAATGAAGACCCTGCAAGAAGCTGTTTTCAAGGACCAAGACAAATCCATTCCGATTGTGGACCAAACCGCCACTGAATTTGAATTGCAACGCGAAACCTGGGCTAACCATGCCACCCGCGGCATGCGATTTGTCTCCTCGCCTGAGGGCAGTGAAGTCAAATCCCGCAAACCTGGCCGTGCTTTGGGCTTGATTTTGGGTGCTTTGCTGGGCGGCTTTATGGGGATTGTTTTTGTCTTTATCCGCCAGTGGTGGCTGGCCAACAAGGCCGAGATCACCGCACCGTAATGGATGAGGTGTCGCCATCGAACATTTATTTGAAATCTTAATTGGCGAATTGCTTTTACCGCCCTACGTATTGGGCGTGATGTCCTTGGTGGGCCTGTTGGTTTTGAGAAAAAGGCCACGGTTGGGTCGCGGCTTGATTGCAGGCTCTGTAGTGCTCTTGGTGGCCTTGTCTTTTCCTGTGCTTTCTTACTGGGCGGCAGGCGGAACGCAGCAAAGCGCCGCAGACGTTCGCGCTTTTGTGCCAGGCCCTTACCCGAAAGCCGATGCGATTGTTATTTTGGGCGGTGGCCGCCGGCGTTTTGCCGTTGAGTACAACGCTCCAGAAACAGCCGATTACGGCACTTTGATTCGACTGCGCTATGGCGCGCGTTTGTACAAACAGTATGGGTACCCGGTGTTGGTCACTGGCGGCAAGCCCCACATGGGCGTGGAGCGCGGTGTGTTGGCCGAAGCCGACATCATGAAAGACATTCTGGAAAACGAATACGGTGTACCCGTCCAATGGGTGGAATCGAATTCAGACGACACCTTGGGCAACGCCAAAAACAGCGCCCCCCTGCTGCGTGCAGCGGGCGTCAAAACCTTGTATTTAGTCACCGATGCCGACCACGCCCCCCGCGCTCGCGCGGCCTTCGAGCAGCAAGGCTTTACAGTGATTGCAACCCCCACACTTTTTCAGACGCCCCGCGAACTCGAAGCCAATGATTTCAAACCCTCATTCAATGGATTGCTCCAGAGTCGGCATATGCTGTACAACCTGCTGAACCAATGGCGTACAGGTTTACTCGGTTAATCACGCCAACATGTTTTCCAAATTCGTGACCTTTGCCATTTCTCCCCTGGGTACCTCGCTGTTGCTGGGCCTGTGGGCATGGTTTTGTGTTTGGCGCGGTCAGCGTGCGTGGGCTTTGCGCTGGGGTGCTTTGGCGCTGGTTTGGTTGTGGTGCTGGTCCACACCGGTGGCGAGCATGTGGCTGCGCGGACACCTTGAGGCCGATTACCCGCCTGTGCCCATCACTGAGGTGTTGCCAGCGCAGGTGATGGTGGTTTTGGGGGGCGGTATTGAAGTGCCGCAGCAAGCGGGGGCCCATCCCAATTTGGGGGCCGCCGCCGACCGCATGTGGCATGCAGCGCGCTTGTTCAAAGCGGGCAAGGCCCCGTGGGTGGTGTTGAGTGGCGGTTTGGCTTTTGAAGACGGACTGATGTCGGAAGCCGCTTCGATGCGGACCTTCATGCGTGACTTGGGCCTGCCCGATACCGCCATGTTCCTAGAAGAGCAGAGCGTCAACACGCGACAGAATGCGCAGTTCACGGCCGCTTTGCTGCGCGAACGAGGCTTGAATCACATTGTGTTGGTGACATCGGCTTTGCACATGCGTCGCTCTGTGTTGCTCTTCGAGGCGCAAGGCTTGAAGGTCACGCCCGCAGCCACCGACCATGAATACCGCGTGTACCCTTTGTGGCGTCGTGTTCTGCCGGATGCCGATGCGCTCGACGGGTCGGGTCGGGCGATGAAAGAGTGGGTTGCTGCGTTATTTGTGTAGCCTATAAAACGGCGGATTTAAATGAATTTCATTCCCCACCATTCAATGGCGATATCTATGTGTTGACTCCCCAGGGCATCGTGGAAAAAGTCACCCTCACAGGCAGATTCCTCAAGCGCAAGCAAGCCGAATACGAAGCGCTCAAAGCAGAGATTGAAGGTTTGGCCCAATAGATAGACAATACCGGTTCCAAAGCGGACTTCAAAAGTACGTAACCCCATGCGCCTGACTCCCGCCCAAATCGACACGATCAAAAGCACGACGCAAGCCGTGCTGGGGGAGGGGGCGCAGGTCACGTTGTTTGGCTCCCGTGTGGACGACCAAGCCAAAGGCGGCGACGTCGATCTGATGATCGAAGTCCATCAAACCCTGCAAGAGCCAGCATTGATAGCGGCCCGCATTGCCAGTCAAATATCGCGCGCCATGCAGGGGCGCAAAGTGGACGTTCTTCTCAAGGCCCCCAACCTGCTGGAGCAAGCCATTCACCGCATCGCTCAGCAACAAGGCGTGGCCTTATGAGACTGGAAGAAAACCAATGGGTGAGGTTGCAGTTTCTCAGCCGAGTGATTCACAAAGAATGCCAATACCTGCAGGAAACAGACCAGCGCTTGTTTACAGAGCCCTTGACCCTGCAATCCATCCAGCAGATCGAGCAAGACCCTGTGCTTACGGAACGACTCGACGCATTTGTGAGCCGTTTTGGCCGATTGCAAGACAACCTGGGCGACAAACTTCTGCCGCAACTGCTGGCCGCCATGGCAGAGCCAATCGGCGCTGTGATGGAAAACCTGGACCGTGCAGAAAAACTCGGATGGCTTGCGTCAGCAGACACCTGGATTGAAATTCGCAAACTGCGCAACCAAATGGTCCACGAATACATCGAAGACACCGCCATCCTCATCAACGCTCTCCAATCCGGACACGCTTATGTGCCCGTTTTGATAAGCGCCGCTGCAAGCTTGATTGCACAAGTCGACAAACTGGTTCCACTGTGACCCCCGCCCAAATCGACACGATCAAAAGCACGACGCAAGCCGTGCTGGGGGAGGGGGCGCGGGTCACGTTGTTTGGCTCTCGCGTGGACGACCAAGCCAAAGGCGGCGATGTCGATTTGTATGTAGAAACAGCGCAACCTGATCGTCAAAGCCTATGGCGATGTCAGTAGCATCGCGTTGATCGCCAAAAAAGAAGGCATCAGGCTGTGAGCGAGCACATCCCGTCAACGCATGACTCTGAACCCCGGGCCCAAATGATTACAATGCAATCATTGCAATCAATGAGGTGTCAGTATGAGCAGCATCACCATCCGAAACCTTGACGACAATCTCAAAGCCCGCCTGCGCCTGCGTGCTGCCCGGCATGGCTTGTCTATGGAACAAGAAGTCAGGAACATCCTGCAAAACACGCTTTCTGCCGACTCGGGGCTTACATCCGGGTTGGGCTTGGCTCAGCGTATCCATCAGCGCTTCAAAGGCTTGGGTGTTGAAGCGCTCCAATTACCCGAACGGCAAGCTGCGCGTTCAGTGCCAGGCTTTGACACGCCATGACAATGGGATTTTTGTTGGACACCAATGTCTTGTCAGAGGTTATGCGCGAAAACCCGGCCACAGAGGTCATGACCTGGCTAGATGCCCAGCCTGAGAGTTTGCTCCACACCAGTACCGTCACACAGGCGGAGATCCTGGCGGGCATCGCTTATTTGCCGCCAGGCCAGCGCCGTGATGCACTGGCAAGCAGTGCTGAGCAGCTGTTTCAACTCGACTTCAGTGGTCGTTGTTTGGCCTTTGGCAGTGCAGCTGCAGAGCAATACGCATGGGTTCGCGCCCAGAGAAAACTTGCAGGCAGACCCATCAGCACAGAAGACGCCCAAATTGCCGCCATTGCCTTGGCCAACCAGCTGACGCTCGTCACCCGAAATACCAAAGACTTTGAAGGCATAGCGGACATTCAAGTTGCCAATCCTTGGCAGCCGCATTGACCAAAGCACAGACAAATATTTCGCACCTGCAAAGAAAGTGCAACATATAAAAGCTATTATTGAACGAATTCGAATGAATGATCCGCCCCGGATCTCACCCCATTGCGCTGGTTCAACACCCCCATGCGCACTGCGGTAGCCTGCCTGAAACCCCAAAATCCCCCAATCGCTCCTGTCATCCCGGGCCCCGACCCGGGATCCACCCCCAATGACCAGCCGCCGCTCCCAGCTCCAAGAAGACACCTACTTTCGGGTGCTGCGCATGCTGCAAGACAACCCCGACATGACCCAGCGCGAGATCGCCGAGCGATTGGGCGTGAGCACCAGCGGCATGAACTACTGCCTCAACGCCTTGATCGACAAAGGCTGGGTCAAGGTACACAACTTCAGTCAATCCAAAAACAAGTTTGGCTACATCTACGTGCTGACCCCGCAGGGCATCATGGAAAAAGTCACTCTGACAAGTCGATTCCTCAAGCGCAAGCAAGCCGAATACGAAGCGCTTAGGCAAGAAATTGACAGCCTGACCGAAGAACTTGGCGCTTCAGCCAAAGCAAAAAACGCATGATCGGGCAAGCCAAAATCTACGTCGCAGGCCACCGAGGCATGGTGGGCTCGGCCATTTGCCGCACATTGCAAGCGCAGGGTCAGGGCAACATCATCACCCGCACCCACGCCGAGCTCGACTTGACGAAACAAGCAGCTGTACAAGCCTTCTTCGCCCAAGAAAAGCCCGACCAGGTCTACCTGGCCGCTGCCAAAGTCGGCGGCATCCACGCCAACAACACCTACCCGGCTGACTTCATCTACCAAAACCTGATGATGCAAGCCAATGTGATTGAGGCGGCCTTTCAAAACGGCGTTAAAAAATTATTGTTCTTGGGCTCCAGCTGCATCTACCCCCGCCTGGCCGCGCAACCCATGCGCGAAGACGCCTTGCTCACAGGCACCTTGGAGCCCACCAATGAGCCCTACGCCATTGCCAAAATCGCCGGCATCAAACTCTGCGAAAGCTACAACCGCCAGTACGGCCAAAGCCACGGCGTGGACTACCGCAGCGTCATGCCCACCAACCTGTACGGCCCGGGCGACAACTACCACCCAGAAAACAGCCACGTCATCCCTGCCTTGATCCGTCGCTTCCACGAGGCCAAAGTGGCCAACGCCCCCACCGTCACCATTTGGGGCAGCGGCACCCCCAAGCGCGAGTTTTTGTACGTAGACGACATGGCCGCCGCCAGCGTGTTTGTCATGAACCTGCCTAAGGCCACGTTAGACGCTCACACCCAGCCCATGCAAAGCCACATCAACGTCGGCTTTGGTGACGACATCACCATCCAACAGCTGGCGCAGGCAGTAGGCAAGACCGTTGGTTATCAAGGCGTCATCGACTTCGACACCAGCAAACCCGACGGCTCCCCACGCAAGCTGATGGACAGCCGCCGCATCAACGCATTGTGCTGGCAAGCCAAAGTCAGCTTGGCAGATGGTTTGGCACAGGCGTACCAGGATTTTGTGAAAAACCATGGATCGCAGTGGCCTGCGGCCTCGCGATGAGCCTCATTTCAGCTTCAACCCCACTGCTGGCCGATGTAAGCCAGCTCATTGATTCTGCCCGCCAACGGGTTGCCAGCGCGGTCAACGCCGAGCTTACCCAGCTCTACTGGCAAATAGGCAGCAGAGTCAATGCCGAATTGCTGAAAGGGCAGCGGGCTGAATACGGTAAGCAAGTAGTTGCGGAACTGGCCCAGCAGCTAACAACCGAATTTGGCAAAGGCTGGGGCGAGCGACAACTGCGTTATTGCCTACGTATTGCCGAGGTGTTTCCTGACGCGCAGATTCTGCACACACTGTGTTCACAATTGAGCTGGTCGCATTTGCGCTTGATCATTCAGATCGACGAACCCCTCAAACGCGACTTCTACATCGAAATCTGCCGCGTAGAGCGCTGGAGCGTTCGCCAGTTGCAAGAGCGCATCAACTCTCTGTTGTTTGAGAGAACTGCCATCTCAAAAAAACCCGAAGAAACCATTCGACAAGACCTTACACAACTCCGTACCCAAGGCCAGCAATCCGCCGACCTGACTTTTCGTGACCCCTATGTGCTCGATTTCCTCGGGCTGTCTGACAGTTATTCTGAAAAAGACCTCGAATCGGCCATTCTGGCCGAACTACAGCGCTTCATCATCGAGCTTGGGAGCGACTTCGCCTTTATGGCCCGGCAAAAGCGCATCACCATTGACACCCGCGACTACTACATCGACCTGCTTTTCTATCACCGCCGCCTGCGTTGCCTTGTAGCCATCGACCTCAAGGTAGGTGAATTCGAAGCTGCCCACAAAGGCCAAATGGAGCTCTACCTTCGGTATCTTGAAAAGCATGAGCAAATGGAAGGCGAGGCAACACCCATTGGCCTCATCCTCTGTACCGGAAAAAGCCAGGAACACGTAGAACTGCTGCAACTGCAGCAAAGCAACATCCGGGTGGCTGACTACCTCACATTGCTGCCATCGCGTGAAGTCCTGCAGACCAAACTCCACCAGTCCATAGAGCTGGCCAGAGCCAAGCTCAACCTCAAC
>Ga0114964_10002409_pt1 | contig 13003 bp, 13 predicted proteins | sample C_131016_MF_Meta_FD_92638 | JGI IMG/M metagenome (GOLD analysis project Ga0114964, IMG submission 92638) | Freshwater microbial communities from Lake Croche, Canada to study carbon cycling - C_131016_MF_MetaG | ecosystem: Environmental > Aquatic > Freshwater > Lake | place: Lake Croche, Canada... | reverse complement strand
ACTGCCGCATCGTTGACGGTCGCCGAGGTGATGATCTTCTCGTCCCGCAGGGCCTTGGCGAACTCATCAGCGGTCTCGTCGAAATTGGCCTTGAACTTTCCGGTGGAGCCATCCAGGACGCGCTGCACGCTCTCCTGGGCCTTGTTGTAGTCCATCGACATCAGGTTCACCACGTCCTGGCGTGCCGCCGCGACGAACTCGGCAGCACTGTGCCGCTGCTGGGCCGTCTTCTGGTGCTCCCACAGCATGTAGCCGGTCGCGGCCAGCAGGCCCGCGGTGACCAGCGTCGTGACGGCGACCGCAGCGGTGCGCATCAGCGTCGACGTCGGCTGCGTTGACGGCGGCTGCGGGGCAGGTGCGGCGGTGTCCTCCATGACAAAGGTGTCTTCGACGACGGCGGTGTCTTCGATTACGGCGGTGTCTTGGGCGACTGCGGTGCCCTCGAGGGTGCGGCGCAACTCGGCGGCTCGGGCGCGCGCGGCTTCGGCGCGGGCCTCCGCGGCGTCGGCTTCAGCGTCGGCGGCCCGGGCAAGCTCGTCGGGATCGCTGGTCGTCATGGCACCTCTTCATGGCCGGTTGGAGTTCCGGATCGTCGCCGCGGTGGGCGGCAGCGACGCTATCACTGCCCCGGAGATTCTTTTCCTGACTGACGGACTACCCGGGTGTGGATATGCGACAGTGAGAAGGTGCGTTCCACCGTAGTCCTAGCCGCTGCCCTGATGGCCGCCGGATTCGTGGCGCCCGCCCCCGCGCAGGCCGGCGAGTGCAACGACGCGTTTTGCACACCCGGGATCACCGGCGGGGTGGTGCTGGGCGCGCCGTGCGGGGACACGTCGTTCTACGTGTTCGGCACGACCTCGTGGGGCCGGCTGGTGTTCTGCGGATCGCCGCGGCGCTACGAACCGCGGTTCTGGCGCTCGCCGCCGATGATGGGCGTCAAGGAACTCAACTCCAGTTGCTCGGCCAACGAGAACGCCGTCGCCCAGGCGCCAGACGGACTCTTCCTCACGTGTTCGTTTGAGAACAATCAGGCGATCTGGGTGCGCGGCGACGCCTGACCGGCAGTGGTTACCACTGCCGCAGTGAACACAGCGCGCCCTTGGGCCCGGCGTTGGTGTTCACCACCGCTCCATCCACGGCAAGTGTGCAATGGAAGTTGGGCGGATTCGGGGAGCGCCCACTGCTTGCCAGCACCATCGCCCAGTACTGCGGGTTGGCCAGCCGGACGTTGAGAACCCACGGCGTATCGGGACCAAGATCAGCCTCCACGTTGGGACTGAACAGGTACGGATTGTGGCTGTAGTCAGCGAAGTTGGCCGGTTCGAAGTCGCGGTAGTAGATCTCGGCGGAGAACGGCGTATCGGTGTAAACAGTGTAGGTGACGTCATGCAGGACGGGATCGTCGGCGACGGCCGGTACCGCGACTGCGCCCGCGCCGGCAACTGCAAGTGCGAACGAGGCACTGATCCTGATCAACCACATGATGGGAGAGTTTCGCACGACACCTGCGGCCGGGAAGCGGGTTTGAGCCGTCTAGGATCGGTGACTTCGACGTTCGGGAGGTGTGACGGCATGGATTCCGAGCGTGCGGACGTCGAAACCCCGACGCCGACCGGTGGGGGTCGGGTGGACGTTCTGGCCGAATTGGCCGAGGCCGAGGCCGAGGAGGCCGATGCCCGCGAGCAGGCCCTGCTCGCCAAGGCCAGGGCTGATCGGCTGCGTAACCCAGGGTCTGCCGACGCTGAGGACGAGCCTGCCGCGCCGGTGAGTCGGCCCCGTCGGCCCCGGTGGTGGCTGGCCGCCGGGCTGGCCGTCTGCGCACTGGCTATCGGTGGGCTGCTGGCGCTGACCGGCATCATGATCACCACACACAAGCAGGTATCGGCCGACCGGGCCCACGACCGCGAGGTGGTCGAGGCTGCCGACACTGGCGTGGTGGCGTTGTTGTCCATCGACCACAGCCGTGCGCAGGCCGATGTGCAACGGGTCCTGGATCAATCCATTGGCGCCTTTCACGATGATTTCGCCAGTCGCGCAGCCGATTTCGTCAAGACTGCACAGGACTCCAAAGCAGTCACCGTGGGTTCGATCACCGCATCGGCGCTGGAGTCGGCCACGGCCGATTCGGCGATCGTGCTGCTGGCCGCCAGTTCGCAGGTCACCAACGTCAATGGTGCGCGTGGCGACCCGCGACCGTGGCGGATGAGCGTGACGATGAGCCGTGACGAGGATAAGTGGAAGATGTCGAATGTGGAGTTCGTGCCATGAGCACCGGTGAGCTACCGGATCCGGATCGCACCGTGATTGACGGTGACCCCGACGACAGTGCCCGTGATAACAGTGCGGTCGAACACGTCGTGTCCGAGGACGTCGACGGTGCCGTTGACGTCGACGGTGCCGTTGACGACGACGGTGCCGTTGACTACGACGTTGCCGCCGGTGTCCCCGACGGGGAGCAGACGCCGATAGTGGCAGCGACCGGGCGCAGGTGGCGCCCGGCGGTGGTGCTGCCGTTGGCTCTGCTGCTGGCGTCCGCGGTGGCTGCAGGTTCGGTCTACTGGTTCCTCTACCGGGCCGACCGACTGACCGATGCCGCGTCCCAGCAGCAGGTCATCGCCGCCGCCAGGGAGGGCACCGAGGCGGTGCTGTCCTACTCCTCGGAGAACCTCGATAAGAGCCTGGCCGATGCCAAGTCACACCTGACCGGCGAATTCCTTGACCACTACAGCAAGTTCACCGACGATGTGGTTCGGCCCGCCGTCACCCAGAAGGGTGTCAAGACCGAAGCCAACGTCGCGCGCGCCGCGGTGTCCGAGATGCAGCCGGGGCAGGCCCAGGTGCTCGTCTTCGTCAATCAGGTGACCACCAGCAGGGACCGTCCGTCACCGGCCCTGGCGACCAGCACCGTGATGGTGACCATGGTCAAATCCGGTGGACGCTGGCTCATCTCTGAGTTCAAACCCGTCTAGGTTCACACCGATCTAGGTTCACACCGATCTAGGAGGAACTCGTGGCCGGAGTGATCGTCACCGGTGCCGCCTCCGGGATCGGCCGCGCCTGCGCCGAGACGCTGGTTTCCGAGGGCCGCCGGGTTGCGTTGTGGGACATCGCAACTGAGGTCGTCGCCGTCGCCGACGCACTCGGTATGCCCCACGCGGTGGTCGACGTGTGCGACGCCGCTGCGATGGCCACGGCCGTCGATGCCGCGGTGGCCGCACTCGACGGCGTGGACGGACTGGTTCACGCGGCCGGCCGGGTGATTCCCGAGCCGGTGGGCACCTACACCGAGGAGTCGTGGGATGCCGTCCTGGACGTCAACCTGCGGGCGCAGGCCATCCTCGTCCAGATACTGCTGCCGCATCTGCTCGAGGCGGCGCGGGCCGGCGGGCAACCCGCGGTCGTCGGCATCTCCAGCATCGAGGGCTTGACCGCCAACCCGTTCATCCCGGCCTATTGCGCGTCCAAGGCCGGGCTGCTCGGCCTGACCAGGTCGATGGCTGCCCAACTGGGTCCCGAGGGAATTCGGGTCAACGCCGTCTGCCCGGGCTTCATCCGAACGCCGATGCTGCAGGTCGCCATTGACATCGACGAGGTCCGGCAGGGTTTCGAGCAGGCCGCCCCGCTGGGCCGGCTGGGCCGCCCGCAGGAGGTGGCGGCAGCGGTGGCGTTCCTGATGTCGCCGGGGGCGTCGTTCATCACCGGCGCGCACCTCGTCGTCGACGGCGGAGTGACCAGCAGGCACGCCTGAATTTCTCCACAGGTGAGGACTTCCGTCTCTAACGTGGGCCCACCGATCCGGCCAGAGTGTTCGCTATGCGCGCGGATTTTCCCGACCCGGAGACAATTCGCGCAGTCCTCACCCTGTCGACCCGGGCGCCGTCGGTTCACAACTCGCAACCCTGGCGCTGGCGGGTGGGCCCGGACCGTCTGTACCTGTATGCCGACGCCAGTCGGCACCTGCCGCGCGCCGACCCGGATCGCCGAGAGCAGATGCTCAGTTGCGGGGCAGCCCTGCACCACTGCGCGGTCGGGTTTTCCGCCATGGGCTGGCAGGCCAAGATCGAACGGCTGCCAGGTCCGGTCGGCTCCGACCACCTGGCCGTCATCGAACTGGTTCGGCAGCCACCGGGTGAACTCGACGTCATGCTGGCCGACGCGATCGGTCGGCGCCGCACGGACCGCCGCAACTACAGTTCGTGGCCGGTGCCGTGGGGAGACATCGCCCTGATGGGTGCACGCGCCGCGCGGGTCGGGGTGATGCTGCGCCAACTCGACCTGACTCCCCGACTGCACGAGATCGTCGCAGAGTCGGTGTCCATCCACGCGGCCGACGCCGATTATCTGGCCGAATTGCGAGCCTGGAGTGGGCGCTACGGGGCGGTCGCGGGAGTTCCGGCGCGCAACGCTGTCGATCCTGATGTGTCCGCGTCGATCCCGGCCCGGGGGTTCGCCGGCCCCGCGCTATGCCAGCCGATGAACAGCACCGCTGAGCAGGACAACGCGGTGATGGTGGCTCTGGGCACCGAGACCGATGACGACCTGGCCCGGCTGCGAGCCGGGGAGGCGACCAGTCTGGTGCTGCTGTCGGCCACCGCGATGGGCCTGGCCTCCTGCCCGGTCACCGAGCCGCTGGAGGTCCCCCGGACTCGCGAAGCCATGCGCACCGATGTGTTCGGAAACAGCGGTTACCTACAGATGCTGGTGCGGTTCGGGTGGGCCCCGGTCAACGCCGATCCGCTGCCCGTTACGCCGCGCCGACCGCTGCCCGAGGTCGCCGACTGGCTCAACGATGGGGCGTTCGTCGTCGGCCCCGACATCATCGGGGGAGTCAGCCGAGCCTGCTGAGGAGTCTGTCGAGGAATTCCCGCACCTGATCCGGGTCGTTGAGGCTATACCGGGCAGCGGTTGCCCGGTCACCGTCCTCGGTATGGCGGACGACGATGCCGATCCCGTTGTGCAGGACGGAATCAAAGGCGTCCTCGTCGGTGAGATCATCCCCGATGAAGATCGGCATCGGCGGAACGCCGCCGGTCACCTTGTCGAGGATCCACTCCAGGGTCTTGCCCTTGTCCCAGTCCACATTCGGGCGAAGCTCGACGACTTTGCGTCCCGCCGACATCGTCAGGCCGCGGCACTCGCCGACGTCGCGCACCGCGGCGCGTACCGCCCCGGCGGCGTCCGGCGCTGCATTGCGGTAGTGCACGGCGACGGCATACCGCTTGTGTTCCACCGACACCCCGCTGATGTCAGCGAGTTGTTCCGTCAGTTCACCCGCCGCGCGCCGGAGCACGTCGATGGCTTGCGCGGCAGTCTCGTTGCTGTGATAGGTCCCATCGGGGGCGACCATCTCGAAGCCGTGACTGCCGGCGTACCACAGGCCAGCTATGCCGACCCTGGCTCTGATATCGGTCAGATCGCGCCCCGACAGCACCCCCACCGGGTAACGGGCAGCCAGCGCTCGCAGTGCTTCGGCCGCCCCGTCCACCAGGGTGGCCTGATCGGGTTGGTCGACGATCTTCGACAGCGTGCCGTCGAAGTCGAAGAACAGTGCCGGCCGGTGCGCACCCAGCACCCCGACCAGTTGGTCGAACGATGCGAGCGCGTCGGGCAGGGCGGACATCCGCCGGTCGATGTCCCGCACCGTGACTTCGGCCAGGTCGCCGACAACTGCGTCGGCCCCACGCGCGGCGAGTTCGGCGCGTGCGTCGCCGGTGCGATCCACACCGATGATCAGTCCGAAACCACCGGCGCGGGCGGCGGTGACACCGGCCTCGGAATCCTCCACGACGACCGCGCGTGCGGGCCGCACACCGAGTCGGCGTGCCGTCTCGATCAGCATTGCCGGATCAGGTTTGCCCGGCAGCGCAAGTTCCGCGGCCACGATACCGTCCACCCGAACGTCGAAAAGGTCTGCGATACCAGCTGATTCGAGCACCGCGGCGCAGTTGCGACTGGCGGTATAGACCGCGACGGCGACGCCTGCGTCGACCAATCGGCGTATTAGTGCGATCGTGGAGCCCACGACCGGTACCGGGTGCAGCGGGGCGGTGTCGGTGATCACCCCGTCGAGGTCGAACAGCACGGCATCGTGGTAACGCGGGTCGATCCGCACGGGTGCAGCGACATCCGCCATGGTTAACGACGATAGGCCTTCGGGCCGCGAAGCAGGTGACCAACGCCCCTGACCCCTGCGCACGGCCGGATTTAGGATCGGCTGAGTATCACCGGAGAATGGAGCGAAATGGCAACCGCGGCAAGCACTCAACCGATCATTGTCGGTGTCGACGGGTCGCCGGTGTCGCAGGTGGCCGTTGACTGGGCCGCGCACGCTGCGGCCCTGCGGGGCGTGGCGTTGAAACTGGTCCACGTCCTCAACCCGCCGGTGGTGATGGCCTTCCCGGAGGTACCGATGCCGGCGGGATACCTGCAGTGGCAGGAGGAAGCGGGTCGCACGCTGCTCGCCACCGCCGTCAAGACGGCCGAGGAGGCTGCCCTGGCGGTCGGCGACGGGTCGCGACCCATCACGGTGACGACCGAGATGGTCTCCGGTTCCTCAGTTCCGGTACTGGCCGAGTTATCCGGTCGGGCTCAGCTGATCGTGGTGGGGTGCCGCGGCCGCGGCGCTTTGGCCCGCGGGTTGCTCGGATCCGTCAGTACGGGTGTGTTGCATCACGCCACCTGTCCGGTGGCCGTTGTTCATGACGAGGATCCGCTGATCCCGCATCCGTCGAAGGCACCGGTGGTGGTGGGAGTGGACGGTTCACCGGCATCCGAACGTGCCGTCGAGATCGCCTTTGAGGAAGCGTCATTCCGCGGGGTGGATTTGGTGGCCGTCCATGTCTGGAGCGATACCGGCATGTTGGAGTTCCCCGGTGTGGACTGGTCGGTGTTGCAGTCCGGCGCCGAGGAGACGTTGGCGGAGCGTCTAGCCGGATGGGGCGAGCGCTATCCGGACGTACTGGTGCGCCGCGTCGTCGTCGCCGACCGGCCGGCCCACCAACTACTCGAGCAGGCGCAGGCGGCTCAGCTTCTGGTGATCGGCAGTCACGGTCGCGGCGGTTTCGCCGGAATGGTGCTGGGGTCGGTGAGCACCGCGGTGGCCAACGCAGCCCGGATTCCGGTGGTTGTCGCGCGGTGATTACGCGTGGAACGTATTGACGGCGCGTCGGCGCGTTGCACCCCAGAGTCCGACCCCTATGCCGATGATCGCGCCGCCAAGGCCGATCACCCGCTGCGAGCGTTTCAGGTCATCATGGACACCCATGCCACCCAGCAGGTCGGCACCGTCGGCGCCGGCGGAGGCGAGGAACCAGCCGCGGGTGTCTCGCCCGCGCAGTGCGGCCGTCGCCAGCAGTCCACCGATCAGGGCGTCGCGGTAGCCCATGGAACGCAACAGCAGGCGCGCGGTCGGGGCAGGTTGGTCAGGATCTCCCCAGAGCCGGTTGGCCCGGACCGGGTCGACGAGAAACGAGACGCCCGACGCGAGACGGATGCCGCCGGCAATGAGTGCGGCACGGTCGACTGACATGGTTTTCAGCCTAACGCCGCGATCAGATCAGCGGAGCCGACCAGTGCAGGAGTGTTCCGCCACCCGGCGCCTCGGTGATGGTCAACGCTCCGTCGACCTCCTCGGCGCGGACGCGAAGATTGGTCAGCCCACTGGGCGTCACGTTCGACGGCATACCGCACCCGTCGTCGAGCACCTCGATGCTGAAGTCGTCCTCGACCCGCACGGTGACGGTGAGCGTGGTGGCGCCCGCGTGCCGTACCACATTGCTGACGGCTTCGCGCACCACCGCCTCGGCATGGTCGGCGAGTACCGGTTCCACCACTGATAGCGGCCCGATGAACTGCAGCGTCGTGCGAAGCCCCGATCCGGAGAACGCCGCGATCGCCTGTTCGAGTCGCTGACGCAGTCTGGTTGTTCCCTGCGATCCGTCCTGCAGGTCGAAGATCGTCGTTCGAATTTCCTGGATCACGGCCTGCAACTCATCCACGACGTCGTCCAGACGTGTTCGAACCTCCGGCGACCGGACAGTCTGGTTGGCGCCCTGCAGCGACAGGCCGGCGGCGAACAATCGCTGGATGACGTGGTCGTGAAGATCCCGCGCGATCCGATCGCGGTCTGCGACCACATCCAGTTCGCGCATCCGGCGCTGGGTGTTGGCCAACTGCCAGGCAAGTGTCGCCTGATCGGCGAATGCCGCCATCATGTCCAGTTGGCTGTCACCGAAGTGCGCCTCGCCCGCTCGACGCAGCAGCACCACCACGCCGGCAACGGCCTCGGTCGTTCGCAGCGGCAGCACCATTGCCGGGCCCGCGCCGGGAATCAGCTCCATACCCGTGAACTCCGGCAGCAGTCGAGGCGTGTGATCGGTCAGGACAGGCCCGAAGATACTGACCGGCAGAACGGTCAGTGCCGCGTCTGCGCCGCGTCTGGCCGAACCTGCCGACGCGACCACCACCAGTTCGTCCACCTCAGACGCGGCTATCTCGGTGCCGTGGGGCTCGGTGTTGTGGGGCTCGGTGTTGTTGGGCTCGGTGTTGTTGGGCACGGCCACCAGCACCGCATCCGCCTGGGTCAGCCGCAAAGCGGAATCTGCAATGAGCTGGAATGCTTTTTCCGGTTCGTCGCCGCCCAGCAGTTCGGTGGCGATGTCACGGGTGGCTTCGATCCAGGCCAGGCGTTCGCGTGACTGCTCGTAGAGCGCAGCGTTGTCGATCGCGATTCCGGCGAGCAGGGTCTCATTTCTTTCCCGCTCGATCGTGCGGCCCAATTGGGTGCTGGCCTTGGCTATCAGGCCCAGCAGGCCGTCATCTTCGGGCGTCGGGTTGGTGCCGAAGAATTCCAGCGACCCCACCACCTCGGATCGGACCAGAATCGGGGTGCTGAACGCCACCCGCATCCCTGACCGTAGGGCACTGTCCCGGCGCAGAAAGTTGTCGCACGTCGCCAGGTCGCCGTACCACACCGATGCGCCCGATTCCCACACCTGACCCGGCAGGCCCGCTCCGGGTGCAAACACGAGTTGCTGTGTGGCGGAGCGCAACTCGGAAATATCGACGTCCGGATCGTGATGCCAGATGCTCGTCGGTCGCATCCGGCGGTCAGCGCCTTCGCCGCTGATGATGAAGGCGTGCGCCGCAGCCCACCCGGTGAAGTGACAGATGTACTTCAGTGCGGAAGTAAGCACCTCGGCGACCGAATCGGCCTGGTTGGCCATGATGGTGATGGCGAAGAGCACCTCGAGATCGCGTTGCTTCTGGTAGAGGTCGCGTAATCCGCGTTCGGCGATGCGCTCCGCCTCGAGACGGATCCTCCGTTCTCGGTCCAACCGGCGAGCGAGCAGTTTGTTGTCGGCTGTCAGTGCGGCGACCAGATCTACTGGAGCGCATGCTTTTTCGCGTTCTGTAGTCATTCCCGCACCGAAGTCATGTCCACCCTAGGCTGGCGTCACAGCGATCAGGCAGCTGTCCGCACCGTCATGCATGCATGCCCGGTGGTGCACCACCAGCGACTCACCGTAGTGGTCGCTGGCGCCGAAGATGAAGCCGTGGGCGAGGTCGCAAAGCTGGCGCGGCGAGCGGTAGCCGATCGTCAGTGATCCATCCGGCGACGTGCTGAACGCGAAATGGGGACAGTAGGCGCCGGAATAGAGCTTGCGCACCTCCGGGTGGATGACGTCGTTGAGCGACAGCAGGAACGGCATCGTCGTCTGATGCGGGGTGAAGAACTCGGGCCAGCGTTTCGCCATCCCGGGTATCGCCCGCTGTCCGAACCAGCGCAGCACCTCTCCCTCGGGCAGCGAGAGTTTGGTTGCGGCGGCAGCCACCAGTGCGGTGATCTCCGCATCGTCGTAGCTGCCGAGCGAGGTATAGGCCCCGTCCAGTCCGGTCGCATCGAGCAGTTCGTCCCACGTGGGCTCCCCGTAGGCGTCAACCACGACGTCTTCGAGCAGTTGGAAGATGATGCCCTTCATGTGCCCTCCGCAACCCTGTTTACTGAATCAGCGCTCACGCGTTTGTTGTTGGCCGAGTTTGGAGACGAACACCGCGGCCTGGGTGCGTCGTTCCATGCCGAGCTTCGCGAGCAGTCGCGACACGTAGTTCTTCACCGTCTTCTCAGCCAGGAACATTCGCGCCGCGATGTCCTTGTTGGTCAGGCCCTCGCCGAGCAGGTTGAGCAGCACCCGTTCCTGGTCGGTGAGACCGGACAGCGGGTCGGAGCGCTCGGCGGCGCCGCGCAGTTTGGCCATCAGGGCGGCGGCCGCGCGGTTGTCCAGCAGCGAGCGCCCCGCCCCGACATCCTTGATCGCCTTGGCCAGTTCCATGCCCTTGATGTCCTTGACCACGTACCCACTGGCGCCGGCCAGGATCGCGTCGAGCATCGCCTCGTCGGAGGTGAACGACGTCAGCATCAGACATCGCAGATCCGGCATCTTCGACAGCAGATCGCGGCACAGTTCAATGCCGTTGCCGTCCGGCAGGCGCACATCGAGCACCACGACGTCGGGCCGCAACGCGGGAATTTGGGCCATGGCCTGGGCCACCGACCCGGCCTCGCCGATCACGTCGAGTTCAGGGTCGGCGCTCAGCAGATCGATCAGCCCCCGGCGCACGACTTCGTGATCGTCGACGAGAAAGACGTTGACCATTGCCTACCCTCCGTTGCCCTCCTGCAACCATATCGGTCGGTGGCCCGCTTACAGCAGTCGTTGGCGATCTACGACGACGATCGTGCAGTCGGTGTCGTTCAGCGTGGTCAGGCCCATGGGCCCGAGAAGATCGCCGACGCCGGTGGCGTTCGGCGCGCCGACCACCACGAGTTGAATCTCACCGGCATGTTTGGACAGATAGTTGAGCGCGCTGCCGTGGATTGCCACCGGTTTTGCGTCAAGGTCGGGGTATTGGTGCCGCCACTGCGACAACCGCCGGTCGAGTTGCGAGCGAACCAGGCGGTTGCCGTCGGCCACCGCGTGCGAATCGTGGACATCGGTATAGCGCGATTGCCAGGCGCCCAGCACCCGCAGTGGCGCGTTGCGAAGTCTCGCCTCTGCGACACCGAATTGCAGCACCGCCGCACTGTCGGGAGTCTCGTCGAGTTCCACCACCACCCAGCCTCCGGGTTCGGCGGCGGACCCGTCGTCGCCGCGGACCACGGCGATCGGGCAGTGCGCTGCGGCCACCAGGGCACCGGTGGTGGAACCGAGGCGATTTCGGTCGAAATGCCTGCGGCCCACCGCGCCGACGCAGACCATCGCGGCGGTACCGGAATGCGTCAGCAGGATCGGCGTCGGTTCGCCGTCGAGCACGCGGCTATCGAGATCGACCGGTCGGCCGGTGGCCTCGACGGCCGCGGTCGCGGCACGTACGGCCAATTCGGCGTCGGCGCGTGCGGCGGGGGAGTTCGCCACGGCCACCAGGTGAAGTGGGACGTCCCGGCTGATTGCCTCGTCGATCGCCCACAGTGCGGCGCGAACGGCGGTTCTGGATCCGTCGATGCCGACGACGATCGACGCAGGCGTGAACTGTTCGGGCATCGCTGCTCCTACCGTTGCGATCAGTTCGACCCCCCGATCAGGTCGTCACCGACCGGGGTCCTCTCAGGCTGACACAATTCGCCCGCAATCGCCGAAATGCTACTCAAAAGTAGGTTTTTGCAGCAAACTTTTTGTCTCAATTTCGGTGAACAATTGTCGACTGAAAATTTGAGCACGTGCTTGGTTCGGCCGGCGGCGCTGCGGCCGGTGATAAGAAATTCGCAGGTAACGATTCCATAACAATTAGGCGTTGAACAGCCACGTTGTACCTACTCGACCGTAACCGCCTGCTTGCAGGACGTTTGGCCCAGCCCGTCACGGCGCCCATTTGATCCGCTGTGACCGAATGGCGTGTTACTCGCGCGTAGAACTCGTCAGTAACGATTATTCGCTGCGAATTGGATGCCGTTCTTATGAGAGCCTTATTGCTGTTGGGCAGCCCGAACAGCGAGCGCCGACAGACGATCTGTAGGGAGACGCACACCGGTGACGATCCATGAGCACGACAGGCTGCGCACCGATGATGCCGATCGCACCAGCCTGCAGGCGCTCGTGGATCGGCTCAACGCCGGTGAACCATATGCCGTCGCCTTCGGCGGGCAGGGCAGCAGTTCCTGGCTGGCCAATCTGGAAGAACTCGTCACCACGGCGGGTATCGAGTCCGAACTCGCCACGCTCGTGGGCGAGGCCGAACTGCTGCTGGAACCGGTCGCCGACGAACTCGTCGTGGTTCGGCCGGTCGGCTTCGAGCCGCTGCGGTGGGTCCGCGAGTTGGCCGCCGGCGAGCCGGTGCCCTCGGCGCGTCACCTGACGTCGGCCGCGGTGTCGCTGCCCGGGGTCCTGCTGACCCAGATCGCGGCGATCCGGGCCTTGGACCGTCAGGGCTTGGATCTGGTGGGAGCGCCGCCGGTCGCCATGGCCGGACATTCCCAGGGCGTACTGGCCGTCGAGGCACTCAAGGCCGGTGGCGCCAAGGACATCGAACTCCTTGTGCTGGCCCAATTACTCGGTGCGGCCGGCACCCTGGTGGCACGGCGACGTGGCATCGTCGCCCTCGGCGAACGCTCGCCCATGGTGTCGGTGACCAACGCCGAACCCGAGCGAATCGCCGGGCTGCTCACGGAGTTCGCCAAGGACGTCCGCACGGTGGAACCCCCGGTGCTGTCGATCCGTAACGGCCGCCGCTCGACGGTGATCACCGGAACGCCCGAACAGCTGTCCCGTTTCGAGCTGTACTGCGAACAGATCGCGACGGCCGAGGCGGCCGAGCGCAAGAACAAGCTGCGCGGTGGTGCGGTCTTCTCGCCCGTCTTCGACCCGGTCGCGGTCGAGGTCGGCTTCCACACACCGCGTTTGGCTGACGGTGTGGAGATCGTCGGACGGTGGGCCGAGGCGGTCGGACTCGACGCCGGCTTGGCTCGCACGCTGGCCGACGCCATCCTGGTGCAGCCGGTGGACTGGGT
>Ga0114964_10002408_pt1 | contig 13004 bp, 14 predicted proteins | sample C_131016_MF_Meta_FD_92638 | JGI IMG/M metagenome (GOLD analysis project Ga0114964, IMG submission 92638) | Freshwater microbial communities from Lake Croche, Canada to study carbon cycling - C_131016_MF_MetaG | ecosystem: Environmental > Aquatic > Freshwater > Lake | place: Lake Croche, Canada... | reverse complement strand
TACAGGCCACCAGCACCCGAAACCCAAGTACCTAGAATCATCCAAAACCAACCCATTTTGCTGCAATGATTTACTATAGAAAAACTCTCTCAAGTAGTGGACCTAAATTGACAGCAGTTCAAGTAATTCAGGCTTTCCTTTAGTATCTGAAGGGCCTGTTTAGGCTGCATTGATAAGGCTAAGGGTATACCAGTGTATCTTAAGTTAGTTATATAGATATAGTTCTTATAACCAGTTTTTTCCCTTCGGCTTAATGTTCATTAAGCGCCCTGTCTAAGATTGCGAATACTTTTTACACTTGCTTCAAATTAGGAGGGCATTGTGAAATTATTGAGACATTATTTTATTAGTAATAACTTAGATGACCTAGAGCTATTCGAAGAACAACTAGAAAAAGAAAACATTACTACCGCACAAATTCACGTGCTCAGCGATGACGTTGAAGGCGTTCGACAACACCCTCACCTTCATGAGGTTCAATCATTCATGAAAATAGACATTATTCATTCTGGATTAATTGGAGCCGCAGTTGGTGCCTCCGTTTTTTCAGCTGTGCTAATGCTTACCCATTATTTAGATTGGCATAAATCTGGCGCGGGGTGGATGCCATTTATCTTACTTGCATTAATTTTATTTTGGTTTTGCATTTGGGAGGGTGGTTTAATTGGTATTCATAGGCCAAATCATCTTTTTGTAAAGTTTAAAAAAGCATTAAATGAAGGTCTGCATATTTTCTATGTAGACTTATACCCCTCTCAGGAGGCGATATTAGAGCGGATTCTGAAATTGCATCCTCAGGTAAGTTTGGCGGGAACTGGGAAAGCTGAACCACATTGGTTAATCCTATTGCAACAAAAAATGGGAATGATTCGTCACTGCTAAATCTTCCTGATCTTTAAATGTTACATGCGCCATTTAAATCTAGCCTGATCGTTGGATTCGTACTTACAATTACATTCTTAGCTGGGGGATTTTTATGGCTATTTAGCCAAGGGGATGATTCTTATCCTAGGCTCATTCCAGATCAGGCAATGACTGTATTTGTGGAGCCTAAACCACTTAAAGAATTTATCCTTATGGATCAAAATAGTGATGCATTTGATCTTTCCCACCTAAAAGGTAAATGGTCGTTTCTTTTCTTCGGCTTTACTCACTGCCCGGATATCTGCCCAAGCACCTTAGTAAGTCTATCTAAGCTACGGGCACAAATAACTAAAGGTATCAATGGCACTGAAAACGTTCAGTTTGTCTTTATTTCTGTAGATCCCAAGCGCGATACAGCCATGACACTCAAGCAATATACGGGCTATTTTGACCCATCTATCATTGGTGTAACAGGTACGGATTTAGCACTGCGTAATTTAACCCAGCAACTTGATGCCCAATTCGAATTTGAACCCATACTAAATAAAAATAGTTATCAGGTTTATCACACGTCAACAATATTTTTAATTAATCCACAAGGTCAATACGTAGCCTTATTAACACCACCCTTCGATATCAGCACCATAAGTAGACGTTTTATTGTTCTTAAAAAGATAGAAACACTAAAATCAATATCCTAAAGGTAGTATTGTGAAATTATCTATACCAATGATTTCGGCTTTAATACTAAGCTTAAGTTCAGCGCAGATGCACGCAGCTGAATCTAAAATAAATATTAGTCATGCCTGGGTACAAGAGGCGCCCCCAAGCGCAGAAGTGCTTGCTGGATATATGGACCTGCAAAATCAATCGCCACAGTCTCAGATCCTTCTAGGAGCTCGTAGCACAGACTTTAAATCAATCATGTTGTATCAAACAGTCACTAAGGGAGGCATGACGCATATGAACCACTCCCCCCAAATTGAAATAAAAGCGGGGTCTACTCTGCAATTTTCCCCTGGCGGATATCATCTCATGCTCATGAACCCAAAAAAACCCTTACACCAGGGAGATCAGGTGCAAATCACACTTGAATTTCAGAGTGGATTGGCATTCCCAGTCATATTTAAGATAAGCAAAGATCGCCCTAAGTAACTAGTTCTTATAACGCAAGCTTGATTTTACCGACAGGCTTAATAAGTTCAGCTGCAGTCTTGCCTACACTCAATAGATTATTGCGATCCTGATATATTTTATTAGGGATAGTTTCATTATGAAAAACCAAAATAAAAGTAAATAATATTAATCCTATGGATACCCCGAAAAGGATCCATACATTAATAGAGAAATATTTCTTATTCATTGATAAGCCTCAGTTTCAAAGGTTATGCTCTATACATTAACTGCCAAAAAAGACATTACGCGTAAAAAAAGTATAGTCACCCTCAAGTACACCAATGCCAATCAGAGTTAAAAGTAATAGTGGCGGAACAAGAACGGCATAAATTAAGGCTACACGCTCCCAAACCATATGCATGAAGAATGCAACAATTAAACCCGCTTTTAACATCATGAAAATGATAATCAAAGACCATCTCAAGTAGCCTTCAAAATGAAAATAATCGACAGAGTAAGACAGACCACTCAAAATAAATAGCAGTGCCCATATCTTCAGATATATTCCAATGGGGTGTTGTTTAGGATATTCCATCATTCCCTCTACCAAAGATAGAAAAAAGCAAAAATGAAGACCCATACCAGGTCTACAAAGTGCCAATACAGGCCCATAATTTCAACTATCTCGTAATTACCCTTTCTTCCAGTCATGAATCCCGGGCGATTATGTTCTAAATCACCGCGGTACACTTTGGCTGCAACAATTAAAAGAAAGATCACTCCAATACTGACGTGGGTACCATGAAATCCAGTAATCATAAAGAAAACAGATCCAAATTGATGCGCGCCCATCGGGTTAGTCCATGGTCGTACGCCCTCTTCAAGAATTAATTTACTCCACTCGAAAGCCTGCATTCCAACGAATGACGCACCCAAAATAGCAGTGATGATTAATAGGATGAAAGTAACTTTTCGGTTTTTACGATATCCAAAATTCACTGCCATAGCCATAGTTCCGCTACTACTAATTAATATAAAAGTCATGATCGCAATCAGTACGAGCGGTATCTTTTTACCAAATAAAGTTAGCGCAAAAACTTCGCTAGGATTTGGCCATGGGTCTACAGCAGAAATCCGCACAGTCATATACGAGATTAAAAAGGCACTAAAAATGAAGGTGTCACTAACAAGGAAGATCCACATCATGACCTTACCCCAAGGAACATTCTTAAATGCTGTTTGATCAGACGACCAATCTGCTACAAAACTTTCTGGTCCTGTATAGGGTGGTGGAATTTCTTCTAAGTGTGTTGAATGGGCTTCTGACATTTTTAGATCCTATCTACCGAATTCCACAGAGTTTTAGGACAAGGTCCAGGTTATCGCCTGCAAACAATAGTCCAAAAAGAACTAGCCAAACTAGTAATAAAAAATGCCAGTACGTAGTACAAAGCTCAATACTGTTTTGCACTTTAGCCATATCTACTTTGCTCCAAACCTTAGGTGCAGTTCTACTCCAGGCAATTAAACCGCCCACCATATGTAAGCAATGCACGCCGGTAATCATATAAAAAAATCCGATTGCTGGAATGGTGATATCGAAATAAACCATGCTACTTAATTGCCGCCACGCAAGAACTTGCCCGAATAAAAAAACTAGGGTTAAGGCGCCACCTAAAAGTAGGCCGATTCGCATTGCATCTATTTTTCTATGGCGTACTGAGTATTGAGCCCATTGCATCGATAAACTACTTAATGCCAATACACCCGTATTAATCCACAATAATTGCAATTGCGGTACAGGACGCCAATCTTCATAAGCCATGCGGCCGGCATAGGCAATTAGCATCAATGTAAATAAGACTGCAACTACCCCTAAAAATACGCGTAAGGCAATTTTTTTAGCGTAAGCAGTAGAACTTCGCCCCGCATAAAGGTTATCTAATTTAACTTGTTCAGCCGACCAAGGCTGGGCCCTTAATGTTTGAAAGATTCCCATTAAATAGAATCCCTCTCTGCCTGTGTTGCATTCGCATCCATTACTACATCACTAGGTGGCACATTTTGAGGAATGAAATCTTTTTCGACTCCTGGAACACTGTAGTCATAGGCCCAACGATAAACAACCGGCAACTGAGGACCAAAATTACCATGTACAGGAGGTGTTGCGGAAGTCTGCCACTCTAGAGTGGTCGCCTTCCAAGGGTTACCATCAGCCACCTTGCCTTTAGTATAGCTACGGATGAGGTTGTAAATGAATATAAACTGAAAGGCACCAACCACTATGGCAGCAACAGTGATACCTGCATTTAATCCCTGGGCTGACTGCGGAATGAAATCAGTCCCACCAACAGCGTAATAACGACGCGGTACCCCAAGGAAACCAAGATAGTGCATGGGTAAATAGATTGCATATGTTCCTAAGAAAGTAGCCCAGAAATGGATTTTTCCAAGCCTCTGATTTAGCATGCGTCCAGTAATTTTTGGGTACCAATGATAAATAGCTCCGAATACAACCATCACTGGTGCAACTGCCATCACCATATGAAAGTGCGCTACTACAAACATCGTGTCAGACAAAGGCACGCTAACCGTGACATTGCCGAGGAATAACCCAGTAAGACCCCCATGAATGAATGAAAAGATAAATCCAATCGCAAAAAGCATTGGTACACTAAGGTGGATATTGCCATGCCAAAGAGTCAACACCCAGTTATACACTTTGAGCGCTGTTGGTATAGCAATAATTAAGGTGGTAGTGGCAAAGAAAAAACCAAAATAAGGATTCATTCCACTGACATACATATGGTGAGCCCACACCATAAAACTAAGCGCCCCAATTGCAACAATTGCCCATACCATCATGCGATAACCAAAAATATTTTTCCTAGCATGCACACTTATCAGATCAGAAACTATTCCAAATGCTGGCAAGGCAACGATATAAACTTCAGGGTGTCCAAAAAACCAAAAAAGATGCTGGAACAGCAATGGACTGCCACCAGCGTGTTCACCTTGTTGGCCCATTGAAACTAAAGCAGGCATGAAAAAACTTGTGCCTAAAGTGAGATCTAGTAGCATCATGATCGCACTTACAAATAGGGCTGGAAAAGCAAAGAGTGCCAATATGGTGGCCATAAAAATGCCCCAGACTGTTAAAGGCAAGCGCATCATGGTCATTCCACGGGTTCGTGCTTGCAGCACTGTAACTACATAGTTCAAGCCGCCCATCGTAAAGCCAATGATAAAAAAGGCTAGAGAAATGAGCATCAAAATAATGCCCCAAGTAGCACCAGGTGTGCCGGGTAGTATGGCTTGGGGCGGATACAGAGTCCAGCCAGAACCAGTTGGTCCACCAGTTACAAAAAAGCTAGCAACTAAAAGCAGTACTGCAAATAAATAGATCCAAAAGCTAAGCATGTTGGCGTATGGAAAGACCATATCGCGTGCACCAACCATTAGTGGGATAAGGTAGTTACCAAATGCCCCCAAGAACAAGGCAGTCAACAGATACACGACCATAATCATGCCATGCATGGTGACAAACTGAAGATAATTGCTGGGGTTAATAAATGAGAATGTGTCTGGAAAGCCTAACTGTAAGCGCATTAACCATGACATCACCAAAGCCACAAAACCAATTGACAACGCAGTAATGCCATACTGAATCGCAATTACCTTGGCATCCTGACTCCAGATATATTTTCCTAGGAATGTTTTAGGATGGTAAAGCTCCATCTCTTTGACTTCCACCGGTGGCGCAAAATTTGATGCGTCATGCGCAACATGCTCCATCAAAATCTCCTCAAGAATAATTCGATCATTTCAAGGTCCCAATATATGCAACAAGATCATTAATGGTTTGTTCTTGCGTTAAAAATGAGGCAACAGATGACATCTGCTGTCCATATAAATCTTTCGGATGTGTTCCACGAACGCCAGTTCTAAAATTATTTAATTGAGTAACTAAATACCAGTCGCTCATATTCTGGAGCCTTGGTGCTTTAGTTGACTCAACCCCCGCTCCATTTGGGCCATGACATGCAGCGCAGGTACTATCGTATAAATTTTTTCCTTTGCTAGTATTTCCAGCAATAGTATTTTTAATGGGAGTATCGGGGAGCGTGAGGATATAGGCGCTAACATCAGCAACTGCACTAGCGGTGCCTAGGGTAGCCACCATTGGCGCCATCAATTTACCATTGATATCTTGATCTTTGACACCACGCGCACCCTGCTTAAAGTTCATTAGCTGCCGACTCAAATACCACTCCGCTTGACCGCTTAGCTTAGGGGCATTTAACGCTTTATTACCTTCTCCTTGCGCACCATGGCAAGCAGAGCAAACAGCATAAAGTGGCTGTCCAGCAGCAGCATCGCCATTTTTTTGTGTTTGGGTTTGGACAAATGTAGGATAGTTACTTAGCCAAGCTTGATAGGCCTCGTCACTTTCAATGACCACTTTGCCACGCATGACATAGTGCCCTACTCCACACAGTTCATTACAGAGAAGGTCAAATTTCCCAACGCGTGTTGGTATAAACCAGATAAAAGTTACCATTCCTGGTACAAGATCCATCTTGGCGCGAAATTGCGGCACCGCAAAGTTATGCAATACATCAACAGACCTTAGCAAGGCTTTAACTGGTTTATTTAGGGGAAGATGAACCTCTTGGCTAGCCACCAAAATATCGTCTTGCCCATTCTCATCTTCTGGATCGATGCCAAAAGGATTTTTTTCGGAGATAAACTTAGTGTCGACCAGACCCATCTTGCCATCTTTGCCTGGAAACCGATAGCTCCAGTTCCATTGCTTTCCAACGGCTTCAAAGAGCGCAGCATTAGATGGAACGTGGACAAAGTCAGCCCAAACGAATAATCCTGGTGCCAACATGGAGGCAATACCAATAGTGGTAATGCCAATTAGCCACCATTCTAGTTTCTTATTTTCTGGCTCATATTCAGCTTTACTGCCTTTACGCTGACGAAAACGGATGATGCAGTAAACAACAAATAGATTAACTATGACAAAGACAGCGCCTGTAATCCAGAATGTCAAGCCGATAGTATCGTCAATTGCCACCCAATTCGACGCAATTGGCGTGAAGTACCAGGGGCTCAAGAATTGAAAAAGAACTGAGCCAATGACGAGTAATGCAATTACGATTGCAAGAGCCATAACGCCTTTCGCTCCTAGAGCACCTTCGCTCTTTAGGATTTAAGCTATATCAACGCCATGAACTCTGGAATATCTCTATCTAGAAATGAAACCTCTCATCAAAATAAAGTTCTTATAATATTTATTAAAGATATAGTAAATATATAAAAATAAACTACGATTTAGGTGTTAACACCTACAATTCTTGTAAATTATTTGTCTTTTTTCTGTGAAATGGAAAATACTGCAGTATTCACCGATCAAAAACTGTAACAAATATTGGACATATTAGGCAAAAAATTATGAGGAAGGGAATAACTGCCCACATAATCTCAATATAAACACTTTTATGAAAATGCTCTTTTTTCGTGTCTAGACCGCTGCGGTGTTCAACAATTAAATAAATTGTTATGCCAAAAGTAATCAAAAAAATAACGGCGCAAAGCAACAATATGGGCTGATGTACAGTGGCGATATTGCCTAATGTAAATTCTAGATACTCAAAAAGGCTACCATTCATTCTACTTTGAGTTGTTAGCATCGTATGCTATTGCCCAAAAGAATTGGCCTTAGGCCGGTTTGATACAAGAAGGCTAATGCTTCTATTTTTCATATGCATTTAGTAAGCCAGCTTTAAAGTAATTAAGCAATAAAAATTAATGCATTCAAATTAGCTGAAGGCAGACATCCTTAGCTTTCGATACCATTCCTCAAACTCAAGCAACTAATGAGCTGATTTAGTGTCGTTAGGTTTGATAACTAGCTCATAGACTATTTAAAAGCAGAAATATGGTGGATTACAGTCTAGATAGCTAGAGTGGTCCGAACTGGACACGTGGTTTACACCGGGTATCGACTACATAGCTTACAGTTGTGGGTATACCCAATACTTTGGTACCACATGCGCTCCCTAAAGCTCATTCCCCCTACAATATGCAAATGTTGATACAAATCATTAACCTACTGTTACTGGTATTCGTAAGTATTGTCGCGGGGGCCTGTCTTTTACGTTGCTATATCCAATGGCTTGGTTCTCATCTTGGGACTGGTCAAATTAAATCTATTGGGTCTTACTTATTTCCCCTCACCAATTGGATCATTCTGCCAATTCGCCGAATTATCCCCAGCCTAGGTCGATTCGATACTGCTAGCTTTCTTGCTGCCTATGTTCTGGTTTTAGGTAAAACAATTATCTTATCCTGGATAGCTGGGCTAATGCCTTTGACTGTATCTTTGCTGTTTTTTACCTCAATCGAGCTATTAGACTTAACCATTTCGGGTCTTATTTGGCTAGTATTCGCAAGCGTCATTCTCTCTTGGATCAGTGCTGGCTCTCCAATCCAATACCTTATATCTCTTTTAGTTGAACCACTTCTTAGACCCATTCGACGAGTAATACCTAATCTAGGCTCCCTTGATTTATCACCTCTCGTCTTATTATTGATTTTGCAAGTACTACTGATTGTTTTAAGCAGTCTAAAGTAGAAAAAATAAATTGGAGTCACTCACAATGCAGAATCTTGTTCGCCTTGGGTTTTTAATTCCCCCTGGTAATCCTAATACTGAAGGCGAAGTAATTAAGATGGCGCGCCCAGAGTTCTCGGTACATTTCACCAGAATGGTTGCATTTGGAGAAACTGGCAGTTTATTAGGGCAAGATGAACGTAATCAATCCCAAATTGACCATCTAGATGAAAATCTCGAGTTAATGAAATTGGTTAAACCTAAGGTAGTAGCTATGGCTCATACCGCTAATAGCTACACCCTAGGCAAAGGTGATGAAGCGAAATTAGTTGACCGTCTTCAAAAAAAGTTTGATATTCCATTCATTACTGCCTTTGGTAGTGTAGTAACTGCATTAAGAAATATGGGAGTGAAGAATATCGCCTTTGGGACACCTTATAGCGAAAAAAATACCTTACGTTGTAAAAATTTACTGGAAGATTATGGATTTAATATTGTTAACTTTGGTAACTTACCAGGCGTGAAAAATATCTATGATGAAACTCCCGAAAGGGCAAGTCAACTCATGAATCAAGTAAATACCTCTGGGGCTGATGCCATATTTGTAAGCGGCGTTGGTATGCCAACGATTGATGCTCTAGAAAATGCAGAAAGAATTCTAGGTAAGCCCGTTATCTCTAGCATTGCTGCCACGATGTGGAATTCCTTAAGAACTGCTGGGATCAATTGCAATATTCAGGGATTTGGATCATTACTTTCAGGTAAATATAACTAAGGAATACAGAATGATGCTATTTAAAAATATTTTTTCTACTATCTTTTTATTCAGCTTCATTTATCTAGTGAATGCTGCACCGTTTCCTGATCATTCCATTAAATTAATTGTTCCATTTACAGCTGGCGGAAATGTAGATATTTCAGCGCGCACGATTGGACAAGGTTTAACTGAGCAACTTGGCCAATCGATTATCGTAGAAAATAAGCCTGGCGCCAATACAATGATTGGCACAGACTTTGTTGCTAAGTCACAGCCAGACGGCTACACCCTACTTTTAGCTGGTGCCGAAGGACTTGCAATCAATCCTCATATATACAAAAAAGTGAATTACGATGCGCTGAAAGATTTTTCTGCAGTCGGTATAGTAGGTAGTTTTCCTTTTGCACTCGTAATCAATCCAAAGATACCAGTCAATAATCTCGCGGAATTTATTGAGTATGCCAAGGTACGCCCGGGAAAATTGAATTTCTCCTCCTGGGGTATTGGCAGCACCTCTCAAATTGCTTTTGAGAAATTTAAACAAACAACAGGAATTGATTTAACTCATGTTCCTTTTCAAGGCGCAGCACCGGCTATCACTGCGGTAGCTTCTGGAGATGTTGATGCCATGATGGTGCCCCTATCAGTAGCCTTGCCACAAGCTAACGGCGGAAGAATTAAAATTCTCGGGGTGAGTTCTGAAAAACGTATACCTACATCAGACACCATTCCCACACTTTCAGAACAAGGTGTACTTGTAGTCATTAGTGGCTGGCAAATTTTGGTAGCGCCAAAAAATACCCCTAGTGCTGTGATTCAAATACTCAATCAAAGTCTGAATAAAGTAATCAATAGTGAAGTTATTCGTACTAGCTTAACTAAGGGGGGCATAACCCCCTCACCAGGTACCTCTAACCAAGCAAATGCCATGATTGAATCTGAATGGACTCGCTGGGGCAAAGTAGCTAAAGATGCCAAGATTAGCTTGGATTAAATAGCCGCCCGTAAGATCATCACCAAAGTAATGCTAAAAAAAATACCAACCCTAGAGTTGGTATTTGGATTATTGGTGGGCCCACCAGGACTTTAACCTGGCATCTAGGAGCTTTAATTGTTTAATCCCACAAGCGTTACTTAAAGTAACGCTCAAAAAAATACCAACCCGAAGATTGGTATCGTGATTCATGATGGGCCCGAGAGGACTTGAATCTAGCTTCTAGGAGGCTGGGTCATATGGACATAAAACCAAAGAAAACTGCTAGGATTTTAAGAAGTTAGGTCGTCTCTTTATGTATATATTAGCTTCAAATGAAGTTTTAAAGTGGCTCACTAAAAAGCTTTATTTAATGTAATTGTTAATGCCTGGGTTGTAACATTACCTGAGCTAGTACCAGTATTTGTTCCGGTTCTTGTTCCACCAATGGCAGGATTATCAGCCCATGCACCGCCCCAATTACTGGTCTGATTTCCTGTTACCGAGTAGGTATAGCTCATATCCAAAAACCAAGTTGGATCAATAAAGTATGTGGTTCCAATCACTGCACCCGCCCCAAATACCCATTGTGAAGCTGAATAGCTTGATGGTGTACTAAGTCCTGTAACGCTGGTTGTTAAACCATTCATGTCAGCAAACCCAGTAATTTGATTAATGTTGTATTTAGTTTGAGCCAATGTAGGGCCTGCGCCAAAGTAGACATAACTTTTCTCAAAAGATCGACCAATAAATGGCATTAGAGACATCTGATGATTAATGGTTTGCTGATAAGAACGTACAACATAATTGCCATTAAACGGTGTAAATGTGCCTGCTTGATAGTAGCCCCCAGATTGAGGAATCAACATATTATTTACAGTGGAGGTTGTGCCCAAATAGCTATAAGCAAACTTTCCACCCCACATCCAATTACTACCTGAAAAATGCTGAAAGTAACCGGCTTGTAATGATGGGGCTGCTGTATTTTGATTTCCTAAAGTAACTCCGGTTGATCCTGCGGCTGATCCAGTAATTGGGGCCTGTGGAATTCCCAGTCTATCTGTAGTGGGCGGTGTATAAGAAGTGCCTCTTCCATATGTGTTTTGATTACTAAAACCAATCGTATTTTCACTAACACCTAAGCCAACAAAGAAAGCTGATTGCGGCACGATTGAAACTGAGCTTGTTTGCGCTACAGTGCATATACTAATACTCATCAATGCAACTGCTAGTAGTTTATGTTTCATATTTATCCCTTAGTCATGACGGCAGAAATACTCAAAAAATATTCACAATCTCAGGCAAGATGCTCAATGACTATTAAGCCGAAGGGAAAAAGTGGTTATAGAAACTATATTCCTATATACGCATTAGGGTGTGCTGGTATACCCTTGGTTTAGCTATTAAGGATCATTTCTCCTGCTCCCCCAAGCGTTACTTAAAGTAACGCTCTAAAAAATACCAACCCTAGAGTTGGTATCGTGATTCTTGGTGGGCCCACCAGAACTTGAACCTGGAGCTAAATGATTCCGGTTTGTGTTGGTTTCCTAACTCCCTGGACTATGCCTTCATCATATCGATCGCTCGACTTAGATGGGTGCCGTCTAGTCTCTAGCCGTTGGGAGGTTTTTCACTAGGGCGAAGTTACCAATAAATAAGCTCACCTCCAAAAGCCTATTAATAATCTTTTTGCAATATTTCACTTAAGCTTCCTTATAAAGATAATGCAATGCACAAAAAAATCTACTTATTAATTCAACAGATAACCTAGTACTAACCCTAAAACCTCTAACCTGCGATATCGTGATAACGCAGACATAAAGTATAAGAATGCTTCAGATAAAGAAACCATTCAACTTAATTAAAACTAAAAAAGGAGATTTAATGAAGATCAATATTTATGTAGCACGTTTATTCATATCAATAGCGAGCATATTTATTACACATTCCGCATTTTCCCAAAACTACCCAATCACACCTCTTTCAGATTCAGCTCTAACAGCACCTCTCATCATTAACAAGCAGGGAAGTTTCTTTGTTGGTGGTCAAGATGTCACATCTGATACTCTATCAACCATGCCAGCCTTTGGCTCCAAAGGAACGATCACTCTAGGTCAGATGTATGTAGCATATCAAATTCCTGTTAAAGCCAAGTCGACCTCCGTTGTCCTAATTCATGGTTGCTGCTTAACAGGCAAGACCTGGGAATCAACTCCAGATAATCGCATGGGGTGGAACGAATACTTTGTCCGTAAGGGCTTTCCAACCTATGTTATTGATCAAGTTGGACGTGGCCGCTCTGCAGTCAATGCGGCCTCTCAAATAAATGCGGTTAAGATCAATCAAGTACCACCTGAAAAATTACCGACTGTAATTGCCGCTAGCCATGAGGGCGCCTGGCAAATCTTTCGCTTTGGTGCTGAATATCCAAAGACGTTTGAGAACCAAAGATTTCCAATTGCCGCGCAACAGGGCCTTTGGCAACAGATGGTAGCCGACTGGTACTATGGACTCGAGGAGCCCAACGCTACACCAATAGCATTGTCAACGCTATCAAAAGAGCTCAAAAAAACCGTGTTGATAAGCCATTCACAATCTGGCATTTTTCCATTTAATTCCGCAAAAATTAGTAACGATGGTATTGCAGGAATCATTTCTATTGAGCCGGCAGC
>Ga0114964_10002406_pt1 | contig 13010 bp, 11 predicted proteins | sample C_131016_MF_Meta_FD_92638 | JGI IMG/M metagenome (GOLD analysis project Ga0114964, IMG submission 92638) | Freshwater microbial communities from Lake Croche, Canada to study carbon cycling - C_131016_MF_MetaG | ecosystem: Environmental > Aquatic > Freshwater > Lake | place: Lake Croche, Canada... | reverse complement strand
TGCCAATCGTTGTGCGTTCTTGGGGATTTATTGGATTGCATCGCCTTTGATGGTGATGCGCCTGAGTTTGCGCAATTCTTGTGCGTCAAAATTTTGTCTTGCGTGCAGCACGCAGCGGTTGTCCCACATGACCAAATCGCCTGGTGTCCAGCGATGCTCATAGGTGAATTGCGCTTGTTCTTGATGGTCAAACAACTGCTCGAGCAACGCATCGCTCGCGTCTTTGTCAAGACCAACGACCGACTCGGTCATCAGGCGATTGACGTAGAGGGCCTTTTGTTTTGTCACGGGATGGGTGCAGACCATGGGGTGGGCGAAGCGCCGAGCAGTGTGTCCTGCGGGCGCTTTGAGTCGCCCCACACTCATGGTGGCGTTGTCACCGGGCTCATAACTGTGAACTGCTTTGAGGGTAGAGATTTTGTCTTTCATCTCTGCACTCAGGGCTTGGTAGGCCTTGTACATATTGGCAAAAAGTGTGTTGCCGCCTTTGCTGGGAATGTGCATGGCATACAAAATCGTGGCCATCGACGGCTTTTCAACGTAGCACATATCGGAGTGAAAAAACATCTCGCCATCGGGTAGCGCTCCGACGTACTCGCCATTGTCTTTTTCGTTGGTGACATACATGATCGATGGGTGCGTGGTGCTGATTTTGTATTCGCCCAAAGTGCTCACGAGTTCGCCAAAATATTGCCCGAACTGAACTTGTTGCGCTTCAGTGAGTGTTTGTTTGGGAATGCAAATGACGCCATGTTCATGCCAGGTTTGGATCAGAAGGTTGATCTCTTTGGCGTTCAAGCTTTCTTCTAAGTTGAGGCCGGAAATTTTGGCGCCAATGGCGTTGGATAACAGTGAAATTTCAATAGACATGATGGATGTTAAAACTTCAATAAATTATTTTCATGAGAATGTTTTCATGCTAAAGCGTTGGGGGTGATCAATGCATAGAGAAAACCCTTGCGATCGTGGCGTTGAAAAGGTTTAAATTCAATACAACTTCGCAATTCAGAGGCTCTATGCGTCTATTTATTTTTAGCCATTCACTTCGGGTTATACCCGTCATAATCTTTTGGTTGTTGTCCACCGCGTTGTGCGCTCAGACGTATCCGAACAAGCCCATCAAGTTTTACTTGCCCAATGGGCCCGGTGGCATAGGCGATTTGATCACTCGAGTGGTGACACAAAAAGTGAGCGAGAAAATCGGTCAACAAATCGTCGTCGAAAATAGACCGAGCGCAGGAGGCGTTCAAGCCTTCTCGACCGTGCAGCAAGCGCCAGCCGACGGCTATGCATTGGCATTGATTGGCAATGGTTCAGCGATCAGCTATACCTTGGTCAAAAATTTACCCTTCAATGTGAAGACCGACTTTGAAGCGGTGACCACCATGGCGCGCTTTTCCATCGTGCTCTTGGTCAATCAAAACTCTAAATTCAATAGTGTGAAAGACGTCATTGACTTCTCCAAAAAGAATCCTGGACAAATGAACTTTGGTGCCATCAATGTCGGTTCAACCCAATACCTGGGTGTTGAACTCTTTAAACAACTGGCTGGTATTCAAGAGCAGACCATCCCTTTCAATTCCACCGCCTCGGTGCTCACGGCCTTGAAGAGCGGTGATATCGATGTGGCCTTTGAGTTTGTAGGACCGGTGTACACCTCCATTGCCGCTGGAAATATCAAGTGCTTGGGCGTGGGGGCCAGCCAACGCCTCTTTAATTTACCCAATGTGCCCACAATCTCCGAGAGTGGGTTGCCAGGCTACGAGGTGAGCTCATGGAATGGTGTTTTTGTGAAAGCCGGAACGCCAAAGCCCATCATCGCCAAGTTGAGCAAAGAGTTCACGGATGCCATGTCCTCTCCCCAGGTCATTCAAAGCATCAAAAACATGAATGCTGACCCTTTGTCCTTGAGCACTGAAGATACACAGGCCCTGCTGCTGTCTGACATCAAAAAGTGGCAAGCCGTCATCCAAAACGCACACATTCCTTTGAACTGACTCACATGGCGCTGCGTGGGGTGGGTTCAAGCCGTCATTGAAAAAACGTTTCGCACTCTTTGAGAAGTTCATGGGGCGCTTCTTCGGGAATGTAGTGACCGCATGGTAAAGCTGCTCCGGACACTTGATGCGCCACTTGCTGCCATTCTCTCAAGGGATCAAAGCATTTCTCGATGACACCCTCAAGCCCCCAGAACACTTTGAGGGGGTGATGGATTTTGCGACCTGAGTTCAAGCTCTCCAAGTCATGCACGAGATCTATCGTGGCGGATGCTCTGTAGTCCTCACACAAACCGTGCGCGGCTCCATCTCGCGAGAGGCACCGCACATACTCCGCAACGGCCCTGGGGTCAAAGGGCGCCATCCCAGCGCTTCGGTTGCCCATCACATCACGGATGTAGTCGCCTGGACTTGACTCGATGAGCCTCTCAGGCATGGGGGAGGCTTGGATTAAAAAGAACCAATGCCAGTAAGCCCTGGCAAACGCTTCATTGGTTTGTCGGTACATGGCCAAGGTGGGGGCAATGTCAAGAAGCATCATGCGCTTGACGCAGTCGGGATGGTCGATCGCCAATCGGTGTGCCACCCGAGCGCCTCTGTCGTGGGCGAGCACATCGAACTGCTCGAACCCCAACCACTTCATCACCATGACTTGGTCTCTTGCCATGGCTCGCTTGGCGTAATTGCTGTGGTCAGGCAAACCTTGGGGTTTCGAGGAGTCGCCATACCCTCTGAGGTCTGTCATCACCACGGTGTGGGATTGGACCAAACTCGGGGCAACCCGGTGCCAAATGGCGTGGGTTTGAGGGTGTCCGTGCAGCAGCAGCAGTGGCGGGCCGTTGCCTGCGATGCAGGTATTGATCTGCACCTCTCCCAAGTCAACGAGTTGGTGTTTGAAATCTGGGAAGAGCTTGGACATATTCTCAATCGGGTTGGAGTGGATGACGGTAAAAAATTGATTTTTACCGATTTTTTCTCACTTTACGTCATTGAATGAAGTTTTAAGCTGGGGCGCTCGAGTGGGTGTCCAAGTGGATCAAGGCAGCGCACATCCAAGTTGGTGTGATGAATTTTGAATTTGTCATACAATATCGATCAACCGGAGGCAATATCGATGTTGGAGAAGAGGCGGGTGGGACCATTTTTTGCGCCATGCTGGCTCTTGATGTTGGCAAGCACCTCCATGGCCCAAAACACAGCCCCACAGGTCGCAAGCTCAGTCCAAGCCACTATGGTGACTGATCATGTCAGCCCTTATGCGCCCATTGAGGCAAAGCAAAAAGACAAAAAAGCGGTTTTACCCGCGGTCATGGTCAAAGGACGTGTCGACAACGGACTAGGGAGCTCGGATGCGGCCTCTGGTGGAGTCATTTCGGCGGCCAGTTTGGCCGATTTGCCGGTTTTGCGCCCAGGAGACACGCTGCAAAGTGTCCCAGGTCTGGTGGTCACCCAGCACTCAGGGGACGGCAAAGCCAACCAATATTTCTTGCGTGGCTACAACCTTGACCACGGGACTGACTTTGCGGTCTCTGTGGACGGCGTGGTCGCCAACAAGCCCACCCATGCGCATGGACAAGGGTATTTGGATCTGAATCCTTTGATTCCTGAGTTGATTGATCACATCGACTACAAAAAAGGACCCTACGATGCTAGCCACGGCAACTTTGCCAGCGCCGGCTCGGCCGATGTGGTTTATAAGAAGTCACTGGCCGCCAACGTGTTTGATTACACCTTGGGCGCTTATGGTTATCAACGGATCTTGTTGGCGGGCTCCAAGCCTTTGGTCAGCGCAAACACAGCCCTTGGCGTGGACACCAGTTTGATCCCAGATGCTCCGATCGCTTTGGGCGCTTTGGAGTTGCAACATCAAGACGGTCCTTGGCAGGTGTCAGAGAAGTTGCAAAAGATCAATGGAGTGCTCAAGTTAAGCCAAGGCAGCGCCAGTTTGGGTTGGTCTGTCACTGGTGCTTACTACACCTCGCACTGGAACGCCACCGATCAGGTTCCTCTCTCCTTGATCAGCTCTGGGCAACTGCCACGATGGGGGACCATGAATCCAAGCGACGGGGGCGATAGCGCTCGCATGGCCTTGTCTGGCGAGCATCATGAAAGCCATGATGACGGCTATCGAAAGTGGTCCGCCTTTGTTGAACATGAAACCCTCACGCTGTGGTCGGATTTCACCTTTTTTAAATTGAGACCGGTCAGTGGAGACCAGTTCGAACAAAACGAAGGACGAAATGTGGTGGGCGTAAATTGGGTCGAGGGTTGGAACCATGAGCTCTTGGGTAGGGACTCCAGCACCGAGATGGGACTGCAAGTACGCTATGACAACATCAAGCTGGGACTCTTCAATACCCAAACCAGGCGAGTGCAGTCGATGGTCAGTCAAGGCCATGTGGACGAGTGGATGACTGGGGTTTATGCAAAAAATATGACGACCTGGACCCCTTGGGCTCGATCGGTGATTGGGGCCCGGATCGACCAAGTGAACATGCGCTTGGATGCACAGGAGAATATCCTCAATAGCGGTCATGCGTCGGCGGCACAACTCTCGCCCAAGCTGTCGGTCATTTTGGGGCCCTGGGCTCAAACGGAAACCTTCTTCAATGCGGGAAGGGGATTTCACAGCAATGACGCGCGGGGCGTGATCGACAAAGTTGATCCCACGACCTTGACTTTGAGTCCTGCCATACCCGCACTGGCGTCGAGTTTTGGCGCAGAGGTGGGGCTCAGAACGCAGTTCATCAAAAACGTGCAGAGTTCCCTCTCGCTGTGGAAACTCAAAAGCAGCTCTGAACTGGTCTACAACACCGACTCGGATCTGGGCAGTACATCGGCCAATGGAGCGAGCAATCGGGTTGGGGTGGAGTGGCACAACCACTATGCGCCCAGCGAGCAAGCGTTTGTGGATGTCGATCTGGCCTGGACCAAAGCCCGCTTTGAAAACATGAATGACAACGGCGAAGTCGGAAACCACATCCCCAATGCCGTTGGCAAGGTGGGGATGTTGAGGGTGGGAGTTCACCGTTGGGGGCCGTGGTCCATGGGCTGGGAGACGCGCTATATAGGTGCCTACCCATTGACCCAAGACGGGGAACAAGTCGCACCCAGTGTATTGGTGTCTAATTTACGCATCAAACGCACCCTCAACGACAGCACTCACCTGTCCATTGATTTACTCAACGTCTTCAATCGCCAATACTTTGACATGGCCTATTCCCAAGACTATCAGGTGTCACGGGTGGCCATGCCTGTGTTCAGTGGGATCACCGTTCACCCTGGCGAGCCTCGCCAGATGAGGCTGAGTCTATCCATTGGATTTTGAGGTCGCACAGGTCCGCAAGCCTGCGGGTTTTGCAATGCTTTCGAAAGCAGCAATCAGTAAAAAGCCCAAGAGCAAAAGGGCGTCATGGCCTCATGGCGTGATGAAGCGCTTTGGCGTCGTGTCCGTATCAAAAAAATCAATGATTGAAAGCATAGCCTAGGCTGAAAATCATTTCATTGCTGCGCAACTTTTGTGAGGCGCTGCCTTGATAAACTGGCACATTGCTCATGTTGGTCAAAATTTGTTTGTTGCTCCACTCAAGATAGAACGGTTGATACACAACATACCGCACCCCAAACTCAACAGAGGCCGAGGTGCCCACAATGCGCCACCATCCGTTGTTGAAGCCCAAGGCGTTGCTGAGGGTCTTTTTCTCCATTTGGTATTCGTTGCCATTGATTTCACTCCAAGGGTGAACCACTGCAATGCCTGCGCCCACTTTGCTGATGAAGGACAGTCCCGAGGTTTCATCGGGTGCACCAAGCAAGGGCTTGCGGTAGGACAAGTTGACCATGATTTGGTTCAAGCCATTGTGGAGCATGTAGGAGAAAAACTGGTTTGAGAGGACTTGGGGGCCTACACCCCCTTTGTTGGTGCCGGTGACATTGGCCACTTGGCCAATGGTGCTGGTGAATTTGGTGTGATCCAAGCTCAGATCCAGCGCCATGGTCTTGGCCTCGTCAAGGTAGCGTCCCAGCCTTAAATTGTCTGGGCTGCAGCAAGTGGGAAAATGGTATTCGTCATGGCCTTGAACGCCATTGACGGTGAAATTATTGCCAAGAGAGGGCTGGCTCACATTGATGTTGGAGTCAGAGAAATGGGTTTTGTTGTAGCCCCAAGTGAAAAACCAATCGTCGCTCTTGAACAAGCGACTGTCGTCAGGCTTTTGTGCTGGATTGGACTGGGATGCAGTCGGTGCTTGAGCGGTCGTGTTGGCATTGGAGGTTTGCGCTTGAGACCCAGCGGCCAACAACAACAAGGAGAGGATGAGGGCGAGTTTTGCCATTTTGTGTTTTCAGTCAATATTTATTAGCACAATTGTAGCGCTGTCGGCCCGGTGAAGCCAGTGTTGACCCACTCAAGAGTTTTAAATCGACCCGCATTGAGCCTTTGCAAATGGGCCATGGTCCAGAGTCATCTGAAACTCTTTTCCTCGCTCTAAATGCCAAGGTCCTCTTTGGGTCGGTACACATTGATCAAGTTGGCGCCCAGGACCATCAAGGAGCCCAGCACCATGATGGGGTGAAACGCTTCGGCATACACCAAAACACCAACGAGCGTGATGAGCGGCAGTCGCAGGAAATCCAGCGTAACCACCACGCTGATGTCGGTTGTTTGCATCGCCCGTGCCATGCAAAAGTGCGACGTCATCGATGACAAGCCGACCACCAAAAGCCATAGCCATTGAAGACCCTCGGGCATGGTGAGAGAGGTGTAGGACAGTGCCAGCCCCATGGGGAGTTGGATCACGGACATGAAGAATAAGATGGTCAAAGGGTTGTCGGTTTGGACCAGTCTTTTGGTGAAGATGTTGCCGCTGGAAAAACACACGGCTGCAAGCAAAACGTAGAGTGCGCCAATATTCATCATTCCTTGTCCAGGATTCACAATCACGTAGACCCCGGTAAAACCCAGCACCACTGCAAATACGCGCTTGAGGGTCAAGGTCTCGCCCAAAAACACTGCGGCCAAGAGCGTGGTCCACAGCGGTGAGGTGAACTCAATGGCGAACACTTGGGCCAGAGGCAGCAAGGAAACGCCCAAAAACCAGCCGTATTGGCCAAAATAGTGCAATAGGTTGCGCCCAATATGGAATTTTATTTTTTCGGTTCTAAAAAGTGCCCACTGTCCAGTGCCCACGATGAGCCCGATGGAGCCCACGAGTCCCACAAGGCTGCGCCCAAACAAGATCTCCAGGGTGTTGATGCCATGCGAGAGTTCGCGCGCCGCAACGGCCATGAAGCAAAACGAGAACAAGGCTCCTGACATCCATGCCATGGCGTTCAGGGAGGAAGCATGGATCGCTCTCCAGTGGACAGGTGTGCTCATGGTTGATGCCTTTATTGAGCCTTGTATCAGCAAAGCAGACTTTCACTGTCTCGTTATCAGAGAGAGGTATTTTAGGCTCACGCAGTGGGCTCCTGGGCCTCTTTGCTCATCAATCTTGAACAAATGTGAGCACATTCCCCACCCTCGGCGCGAGCCCGGGTGGAGTCTAGCAAGGGGTGCTTGCACACGCCTGTGTGAAAAGGAGATTGCGATTACACCGCTTTGTCTTCAAGTCGAGGGGCTCTTTTTTGAGACTCGCAAGCGTGTGATGTGTGAACCGATGTCCATGCAAGTGGTATTGAATAACAGCACCCTGTTGGCTAGCTTGGGCACCGGGTTGATCATTGGATGAATTGAGGATGCGCGCGCGGTGCAGTCGGTCACTTGATTTGCAGCGGTGAACAAGGAGAGTGATGACCCTTTCATTTGAAGTGTGGATTTCTATACCACCATTTGAGTGAATTGGGCCTCAGTCGAATCCATGAGTTGAGTGGTTCATATCGGCAGTAATAATGTCCACTTGGGCTTTTTTCCATGGTTTCGGCCGCCATTTAATTTAAATCAATAAACTTATGATTCACTTCAAACGTTTTGTTCAAATTGCACTATTTTGTCTTGCAGGCTGTGCAGTTGCACAGGATTACCCCAACCGCACGGTGAGGATATTGGTGGGCTATGTGGCGGGAGGAAGTCCTGACTTTGTGGCCAGGGCCTTGGCGCAAAAATTAACCGATCTTTTGAATCAGCCCTTTGTCATCGAGAACAAGCCTGGGGGTGGTGGAGTGACCGCCACCGCACAAATTGTCAAATCCCCCGCCGATGGCTACACACTCTTGATGGGGGACACCTCTCAGCTTGGCATTGCACCTTATATCTTCAAGACCTTGCCCTATGACACCTTGAAGGACCTGACACCCATTGCGGGTTTGACCTCTGAGCCCTTGATGTTGGTCTCTAGTTCAAAATCAAATATCAAATCACTGGCTGAACTCATTCAAATGATCAAGGACAATCCTGGCAAAATCAATTATGGATCCTCCGGCGTGGGCAGTATCCACCACATTGTCATGGAGTCGTTCAAGGCCGATGCAGGCCTCGATATGGTCCACATCCCCTACAAAGGCAGCGGCCAATCGGTTCCTGCCATTTTGGCCGGTGATGTGCCGATTTTGGTGACCGCTTACACAGCCTCTGCACCCCACATCAAGGCGGGCACACTCAACTTGCTGGCGGTGACGTCGGGCAAGCGCTGGTCGCGTTTTCCTGATATCCCTTCTGTTGCTGAAATCGTGAAAGACTTTGACTTTTCTGCAGAAACGGGCGTCTTGGCACCTGCGGGCCTGCCTCCAGCCATCACCAACAAGTTGGCCCAGGCTATCAAACAAGCCAGTGAAAGTCCTGATTTTTTGAGTAAATTCAAGGAAACTGGTTTCACCATCGGCTTCATGAACCCAGCCGAGTACACCGAACAAGTGAAGAAAAACCTCAGGAAATATGAGCGTGCCGTGGCCCTGGCGAAGATTCAACCCGAATAGAATGGAAACTATCGGGTCTTAGAAATCGAAGGTGGGGTTGGGAATGCTGAGCAAAGAACAAAACGATTTATTGACCCAAGTGGGGCCCAACAAGCCCATGGGGCAGTTGCTCAGGCATTACTGGATGCCCATTGCAGGAGAGTCGGAATTTGAGGCGTTGAACACCAAGGCGGTCAAACTCTTGGGTGAAGAGTTGGTGCTCTACAAGGACCTGGGTGGGCATTTTGGTTTGGTCGATCGACACTGTGTGCATCGCCGGGCAGATTTGAGCACTGGAATGGTCGAGGCCGAGGGCATTCGATGTCACTATCACGGTTGGCGCTTCAATGCCCAAGGCGCCTGCACCGAACAACCCTATGAGGACACCGCATTTCCTCAGCTCAATGCCAAATCAAAAATTCATCTCAAGGCTTATCCAGTTCAGACCAAAGGCGGTTTGATCTGGGCTTACCTGGGTGAAGGTGAGCCACCGTTGTTGCCCGATTGGGAAGCATTTTCTTGGGAGAATGGTTTTACGCAAATCGTGATCTCTGAGGTGCCCTGCAACTGGTTTCAGTGTCAAGAAAACTCAATCGATCCAGTTCATTTTGAATGGATGCATGAAAACTGGGGCAATCGTTTGCGCACGGGAGAGGTGAAATTCGGTGCCAAGCACTTGAAGGTGGACTTCAAAGAATTTGAATTCGGATTTACTTATCATCGTCTCAAGGAGGGTGTGCCTGAGAGCGATGAAGCATGGGGAATTGGTCGCGTGTGTTTGTGGCCACATGGATTTTTCTTGGGTGAACATTTTGAGTGGCGTGTACCCATCGACGATGAAAACACCTTGAGCGTTTCTTGGAAATACACCCGAGTGCCCCAAGAAAAAGAACCCTACGTTCAAAAGTCAATACCCACTTGGCATGGCCCCGTTTTTGATGAACAGGGCAAAGCGATCAACACCCATGTGATGAATCAAGACTTCTTGGCTTGGATGGGGCAGGGGGTGGTGGCGGATCGGACCCAAGAGCGGTTGAGTGCCAGTGACAAGGGCATCGTCATGATGCGCCAAAGATTCTTTGCAGAGCTTGAAGTCATGGCTCAAAAGGGTCGGCTCAAGGGCATGATTACCCTGTCGCATCAAAACAAAGCGATCCCCTTGCCCATGGTGTATGGGCATCAAGTCACGCAGAGCCGAACCATCGAGGAAATCAAGTCCCACCCCACGCTCTATCCGTTTTATAAATCCTATGTGTTTCAGGCTGGTCAGCCCGAGCGAGTCAAGCAACTCGCCACGCAGGCCCTCGGACTTGAAGTGCAGGAGTTCGATGGCATTGTCCTACCCCGGCAGTCTTGAGCCGGGTATGGACAGATGGCGCGCATCAGTTCTTTGCCGTGAGTTTGAGCTCCGCTAAAAAACTCACCATGCCGCTCCAAGACCTCGAGTCTGAGAGTGGGTGGTAAAACGAGCCCTTCGATGTGTCACTGCCTGAGCTGGGATCGGTGAAGGCATGTTTGGTGCCACTGTAATTGATGAATTGCAAATCCACTTTGGCTTGCCGCATCTCTTGCTCAAACGCCACCACGGCATCGGCCAATGAATTGGGATCATCGGCGCCATTGAAGACGATGACGGGGGATTTGATATTCTTGGCATCTTCTGGGCGAGGTGTGTCCAAGATGCCATGAAATACCACAACACCCGCCAATGCAGCGCCGTCTCGGGCCAACTCAAGCACACCCGTCCCCCCAAAACAATACCCCAAGGCAACAATTTTTTTGGCGTCAACTCTGGGGTGATTCTTCAATGTTTGGTAAGCCAGTTGCATTCTCTCGCGCAAGAGTGGGCGGTTTTTCATGTAGATGTCCATGGCAGCGGCGGACTCCTTGCCCCGCTGGGGTTGAAAGCCTTCACCATAAATGTCGGCCACCAGGACCACGAAGCCCATGCGCGCCAATTGCTGGGCACGGCCCAGGGTGTAATCGCCGGGTCCCGTCCAAGTCGGCCCAAGCAAGATGGCGGGCGATTTGTTTTGTTGTGCATTGTCATAGACCAGTTGGCCCTTGAATTGGTGCTCTGTGGTTTTGTAGTGTCCAGTCTCAACCACAATCTCTGCGTTTGCTGGCACTGTGCAAAAGGCCATCATGAAAGTGAAGGCCATCATCAAGATGGATGGGCTTGCGATGGTTGATTGGGTCAAATTGAAGTTCAAGTCAGTCTCCTCGTGAAATGGTGGGTGTTGGTCCTCTGCATTGCGCCAATGGGCCTCTCTAATGCATGTTGCAGTCTTGCAAACCAGCGTCTGGTGCTCAAAAGACAATCGACTGCACAAGATATTGTAGAGTTTGCCCATGGCGCATTCACACTCGTGGTCTGGGGAATACACCTAGGCGTATCGGTCGTGTTGAGGCCAAAATTTGACTCGTTGAGGCTCAAAAGCCACGCAGTGCTCACTTAGAATGCTTCCATTCTTGACCCCATAAAGTCCTCCATGAACATCAGTCGACGTCAACTTCTTTTGGATGCCTCATGCCTGAGTCTGGGCACTGCGCTGGCCAGCCCAAGTCTTGCTCAAGGTATTTCCAACAAGGCCGTGCGACTGATCATTGCCCAAGCCGCGGCCACCACACCCGATGCCATTGCCCGTTTACTGGCTCCTCGGATGCAAGCGCGTTGGGGTCAACCTTTTGTGGTCGAAAACCGTGCAGGCGCATCTGGTGCGATTGGCATGGAGGCGATTGCGAAGGCCACGCCCGATGGACACAGCATGCAAATCAATGTGTCTACCACCGTCACTTTGCCACTCTTTTACACCAAGTTGTCCTTTGATCCTTTGGCCAGTTTCACGCCCATCAGTTATTTGGGAGCAACCAATTTCAATTTGGCGGTTCACCCGTCTGTGCCGGTCACCACTGTGCGTGAATGGGTCGAGTGGGTAAAAAGCCAGCCTGGACAGTTGAGCTATGCGACTCCTGGATTGGGCACCCATCACCATTTGTGCATGGAGTTGCTCAAACAAACTGCGGGTGTGGATTTACTGCACATTCCCTACAAGGCCGCTGGGCAGGCCTACACTGATTTCATTGGCGGTCAAGTGCTCACCATGTTCTTGCCCATGCACAATGCATTGGGTTTTGCCAAAGACTCCAGAATACGAATTTTGGCGGGTACCAAGCGAGAGAGATTCCATTTGCAGCCCAATCTTCCCTCCTTGCATGAATCAGGCATCAAGGATTTCAATGTGGAGGCTTGGTATGCACTCTGGGGGCCTGTTGGACTCTCGAGTGAGCTGACCACAAAATACAATCAATTGGTTCGAGAAGTGCTCACCGACCCAGAAGTCCTGCAAGGCTTGGAAGGTGAGGGGATCGTGGCGCGTGCGAGCTCACCAGCAGAGCTCGCAAAAATTGGGTCTGATGAATTCAACCTGTGGAAACGCGTCGTCCGTGAGTCTGGCATCAAAGCTGTTTGAGGCCTGGGGTTTGCAAGGGTCACGTTGACAAGGAGCGGTCATGGCGACAGGTTTTCAGCAAAATCTTTCTTTGAGTGATTTGAGTTTTGATTGATTGGCAGAGATTGCCTCACATTTTAAAAAAGTAGGGCCTGTTTTCTTCGCTTTCGGCATTAAACTGGGAGTCTCAGCAGGGCTGGCGATCAACACGCATAATTTATTGCTAGGGTAAATACCAATCTTGTATTCCTGCTTTAATGGTGATGATGGTCTAGTTTTCTAAATTTGATCAAGATCGTGCTATGTATAAGATAAATAAGCTGGTTTTCTATTGTATTTTTTTGTCTTTATCGATGATGGGCTCACCTGTTTTTGCTGAAGAAAAAAATAACCAGCACAGCAATGATTGTCGCAATGAACCGAGCCCTGACAAGGTTAACTTTTGCAACGCGATGAGCAATAAAGACGGAACAGCGTGCAACAAGATCAAGAGTTTTGAGCTCAAATCCCATTGTTTGATTATGGTGGCGGATTTCAGTCGTTCAAAATTCCACACCTATACATCCATTGCGCCCCCAAAAGTCGACAAATAGTGGTGTTGGCGGAATGTCTTTTTAACCTACGGGTGCTGATATAAAAAGGGTTGCCATCTAGTCTTTGCCAATTTCGT
>Ga0114964_10002402_pt1 | contig 13030 bp, 9 predicted proteins | sample C_131016_MF_Meta_FD_92638 | JGI IMG/M metagenome (GOLD analysis project Ga0114964, IMG submission 92638) | Freshwater microbial communities from Lake Croche, Canada to study carbon cycling - C_131016_MF_MetaG | ecosystem: Environmental > Aquatic > Freshwater > Lake | place: Lake Croche, Canada... | reverse complement strand
GTGGCGACCATCAGCACCGACACACCACGCATCATGAGTTCGAACGCCTTTCGACTGGTACGACAAACCCGGGGCATACCCGGGGGCTCGGCAACCTTGTTAGGCAACCTACATGCGCGTCCTGAGGACCACGAATCGTTCCCCGGACTTGCCGCCTCAGGCCAGCGTGACCAAACCCAACTCGGTATCCCCGGCCAGCAACCGGTGGTGTGGCAACACCCGAACCGTGTAGCCCATCGCCCCGGACAGCCGCAGCGGTGTGGTGGTGGTGAAGACCTCGGTTCCACCCTCGCCGGCGCCGGTACGGACCATGTCGACGTACTGCGGGTCGGTCAGCGTGCCGCCGGAGTCGACCCGACCCAGCACGGCCTGCACCATCACCTCGTCGGCGCCCAGGCCAGCCAGGTTCACGGTGGCGGTCAGCGTCAGTTCCGAGCCCAACAGCGGGGTGTCCGGCAGGCCGGTGCTGTCGACATCGGTGATCGCCACCGACGGCCAGGTCTCGGTGACGCGTTGCCGATAGGCGGCCAGTTCCCGGGCCTGGCCGAACGGCAGGCCGTCAATCGCCTCGACGGTCCTGCGGACCGATGTTGCGGCCGGGACGTAGTACTGCTCGGTGTAGTCCCGCACCATCCGGGATGCCAACACCTTCGGGCCCAGGGCCTGCACGGTGTGCCGAACCATCTCCACCCACCGGTGTGGGACGCCGTGATCGTCGCGGTCATAGAACTTCGGCGTCACCGAGTTCTCCAGCAATTCGTAGAGGGCGCCGGCTTCCAGATCATCACGGCGTTCGTCGGACACCCCGTCGGCCGTCGGAATCTCCCACCCGTTCTCGCCATCGAACCACTCATCCCACCAGCCGTCGCGGATCGAGAGGTTCAGGCCGCCGTTCAGAGCGCTCTTCATACCGGAGGTTCCACACGCCTCCAGTGGCCGTAACGGATTGTTGAGCCAGACGTCGCAACCCCAGTACAGCAGCCTGGCCATCGAGATGTCGTAGTCCGGCAGGAAGACGATCCGGTGCCGGACCTCCGGGCGATCAGCGAACTGGACAACCTGCTGGATCAGCGCCTTGCCGGCATCGTCGGCGGGGTGCGATTTCCCGGCGACGATCAGCTGGATCGGCCTGCTCTCGTCGAGCAGCAATGCCTCCAGTCGCTCCGGATCGCGCAGCATCAACGTCAACCGCTTATAGGTCGGCACCCGGCGGGCGAAACCGACTGTCAGCACATCGGGATCGAAAGCCGTTGGGATCCAGCTCAATTCGGCCTCGGCGGCGCCGCGCTGCAGCCACGACTTCGTTAGCCGCTTCCGAACGTCGGTCACGAGCTTGGCGCGGAGTTGCGATCGGATCCACCAGATGTGACCGAAGTCCACCTGGTTGAGTCGCTCCCACTCAGCGGGCTCGCGCAATACCTCGGTGGAGCCGGCTAACTCCCTGGCCAACTGCACCCATTCCGGTGCCGCCCAGGTGGGTCCGTGCACCCCGTTGGTGATCGACCCGATCGGTACCTCCGGCGGGTCGAACCCGGGCCACAACTCGTCGAACATCGTCCGGCTGACCCTCCCGTGCAACTGGGACACGCCGTTGGACCGCTGGGCCAGACGCAGACCCATATGCGCCATATTGAACTTGTCCGGATCGGACTCGGCGCCAAAGGCCAGCACCCGTTTCACCGGCACCCCCGGCAGCAGGCCACGCTCGGAATCGTCGCTGAAATAGCGCTCCACCATCTCCAGTGGGAATCGGTCGATACCGGCCGGCACCGGGGTGTGCGTGGTGAACACCGTGCTCGCCCGGACCACGGCCAGCGCGGTGTCGAAGTCGAGGTGGTCGGCCGTCATGAACTCCCGGATGCGCTCCAGTCCGAGGAATCCCGCGTGACCCTCGTTCATGTGGAACACATCCGGGGCGGGGCGGCCTTCGATGGCGGTGAATGCCCGGATCGCGCGCACCCCGCCGATACCGGCGAGCAGTTCCTGTTTGATGCGGTGTTCCTGGTCGCCGCCGTACAACCGGTCGGTCACATGGCGCAGATCGTGGTCGTTCTCCGGGATGTCGGAATCCAGGAGCAGCAACGGAATTCGGCCGACCTGGGCCACCCACACCCGGGCCCGCAGCACCCGTGATTCCGGCATGGGCAACTCCACCACCACCGGCGCACCGCCGGAGTCGGCCAGCAGATGCAACGGCAGGCCCTGCGGGTCCAGCGACGGGTAGTTCTCGTGCTGCCATCCGTCTGCGGTCAGTGACTGCTCGAAATAACCCGACCGGTAATTCAGACCCACGCCGATCAGGGGCAGGCCGAGATCGGAGGCGGCCTTGAGGTGGTCGCCGGCCAGGATCCCGAGGCCTCCCGAATAGATCGGCAGCACCTCGGCGACGCCGAACTCCATCGAGAAGTACCCGATGCCGGTGGGCATCGGCGTCTCGGCGTCGGCGTCGGCGGCCATCTGCTGGTACCACAGCGGCGTGGTCAGATACTCATTGAGATCCGCCGACAGGTGGTCGAGGCGGTCGAGGAATGCGTTGTCCTCAGCGAGTTCGTCGAGCCGCGCCCGGCTCACCTCGCCGAGCAGTGCCACCGGGTCACGCCCGGTCAGTGCCCACTGCTCGGGATCGATGCTCTCGAACAAATCCTGGGTCGGGGTGTCCCAGGACCACCGCAGGTTCGTCGATAGCTGGCCCAGTGCGGCGAGCCGGTCCGGAAGATGGGCGCGAACGGTGAACCTGCGGAGAGCTTTCACGGCTCAGACCTTACTAACGTTGCGGACCACTCGCAGTCCTCGCTTCGCTCCCCCGGAGGTGATCGCGGCCACTACGGTGAGGTCAACGATTGATACGGAAACGAGGTGTTCGGTGCCGGGGCGTATCGCGATCGATGACGTCGCACCCGTCGTGTCCGGGGGCACCTACCCGGCCAAGGCGGTTGTCGGCGAGATCGTACCGGTGTGCGCGACCGTGTGGCGGGAAGGCCATGAGGCGGTGGCGGCCACGCTGGTGGTGCGGTATCTCGGACCGGTGTACCCGCAGGTGGGCCAGGGGTCGCTCAAGTCGCCGGAGGAGGCCGGCGCCGGAGCGGCGGCGCCCACGGCCCGGATCAAACCCGTGTTATACCCGATGTCACCGGGGCGCACGCCGGATGTGGTGCACGGTCAGTTCACCCCGGACCGGGTGGGGTTGTGGACGTTCCGGGTTGACGGCTGGGGCGACCCGATCACCTCCTGGCGCCGTGCGGTCAGCGCCAAACTGGACGCCGGCCAGGGTGAGGAGGACCTCGACAACGACCTCGTGATGGGAGCCGCGCTGCTGGAACGGGCCGCCTCCGGGGTGCCCCGCGGCGACCGCGCTCCCCTCCGCGAGGCCGCCGAGGCCCTGCGCCGCCCGGGTGACCCGCTGATCCGGGCCGCACCGGCACTGTCGCATCAGGTGACCGACCTGCTCGAGGCGTATCCGCTCCGCGAACTGCTCACCCGCGGCCACCAGTACGGCGTATGGGTGGATCGCCCACTGGCCCGCTGCAGCGCCTGGTACGAGATGTTTCCGCGGTCCACCGGCGGGCGTGACACCGCTGGTCGCCCGGTGCACGGCACGTTCGCCACGGCCGCGGATGCGCTTGGCCGGATCGCGGACATGGGGTTCAACGTCATCTACCTGCCGCCGGTTCACCCGATCGGCACCGTGCACCGCAAGGGCCGCAACAACTCGGTCACCGCGGAGGTCGGCGACGTCGGCTCACCGTGGGCGATCGGCAGCAGCGCAGGCGGCCACGACGCGGTGCATCCCGATCTCGGCACGATCAAGGATTTCGACGCGTTCGTCGCGGCAGCCCGAGACAACGGCCTTGAGGTCGCCCTCGATCTGGCATTGCAGTGCGCGCCGGATCACCCCTGGGCCACCAGCCACCGGCGGTGGTTCACCGAACTTCCGGACGGAACCATCGCCTACGCCGAGAACCCGCCGAAGAAGTATCAGGACATCTATCCGTTGAACTTCGACAACGATGCGGACAGGCTGTCTCGCGAAGTTCTCCGGGTGGTGCGGCATTGGATCAGCCACGGCGTCACCGTCTTCCGGGTCGACAACCCACACACCAAACCACCGGACTTCTGGGCATGGTTGATCGGTGAGGTCAAAACTACCGATCCCGATGTGCTGTTCCTGTCGGAGGCCTTCACTCGTCCGGCGCGGATGTACGGGTTGGCGAAACTCGGCTTCACGCAGTCGTATTCGTATTTCACCTGGCGCACCGCGAAATGGGAGTTGGAGGAGTTCGGCCGCGAGATCGCCGAGCACGCCGACTACGCGCGGCCAAACCTGTTCGTCAACACCCCCGACATCCTGCATGAGAGCCTGCAGCACGGCGGCCCCGGCATGTTCGCCATCCGGGCGGTGCTGGCCGCGACGATGGGCACGTCGTGGGGCGTGTACTGCGGCTACGAACTTTTCGAAAACACCCCGGTACGCCCCGGCAGCGAGGAGTACCTGGACTCTGAGAAGTACGAACTGCGGCCGCGCGACTTCGCCGGTGCCCTGGCTGAAGGCCGCTCGCTGGAGCCGTTTCTGACCCGGCTCAACGAGATCCGCCGAGTACACCCGGCCCTGTGTCAACTGCGGACGATCCGCTTCCACCATGTCGACAACGACGCACTGGTGGCCTATAGCAAGTTCGATCCGGTAACCGGTGACACGGTGCTCGTCGTCGTCACACTCAATCCCTTCGGTGCCGAACAGGGCACCGTGTCACTCGACATGGGCGCGCTCGGAATGGCGCCCTACGACAGGTTCTGGGTCCGCGACGAGATCAGTGGTGAGGAATACCAGTGGGGTCAGTCCAATTATGTTCGACTCGAACCGGCACAAGCCGTGGCGCACATCCTGAACATGCCGGCGGTCGCCGCCGAACAGCGGACCAACCTGCTGCGCCGGGAATGAACCGCGAAATGCCGTCACGATGACAGCCAAGCGAACCGCCAAACACCTCGCACCCGATCCCGACGATCTGGCGCGGCTCGCCGCCGGAGTACACCACGATCCGCACAGCATCCTCGGCGCGCACGAGTACGGTAGGCAGACCGTGATCCGGGCACTGCGTCCGCACGCTCTGGACGTGGCCGCACTCGTTGGTGGACAGCGCTACCCGATGAGGCACATCGATTCCGGCGTGTTCGCGGTGTCATTGCCGTTCACCGACCTCGCCGATTACCGACTCCAGGTCAGCTACCCCGGTTCCGATGAGCCGCATGTTCACACCGGCGCCGACGGTTACCGGTTTCTCCCCACTCTCGGCGAGGTCGATCTGCACCTGTTCGCCGAGGGCCGCCACGAACAACTGTGGGAGATCCTCGGCGCGCATCCGCGCACCTTCACCACACCCGATGGCGCCGTCGAGGGGGTGTCCTTCGCGGTGTGGGCTCCGAATGCCAAGGGAGTCAGTCTGATCGGTGAGTTCAACGGATGGGATGGCAACGACGCACCAATGCGCGTGCTGGGCTCATCCGGGGTCTGGGAGCTGTTCTGGCCGGGTTTCGCCGCCGATGGGTTGTATAAATTTCGGGTGCACGGCGTCGACGGTTCGATCACCGATCGGGCCGACCCGATGGCATTCGCCACCGAGGTACCGCCGCACACCGCATCCAAGGTCTTCGTCTCGGACTACGAGTGGAACGACGCGACGTGGATGACGCAGCGGGCAGCGACGAACCCGGTGTTCGAACCGATGAGCACCTACGAGGTCCACCTGGGCTCATGGCGTCCCGGACTGGACTACCGCGAATTGGCGGACCAGCTCACCGACTACGTTGTGGCCCAAGGGTTCACCCACGTCGAACTGCTGCCGGTGACCGAGCATCCATTCGGGGGCTCCTGGGGATACCAGGTCACGTCCTACTACGCACCGACGTCGAGATTCGGCAGCCCGGACGATTTCCGATTCCTCGTCGATCAGTTACACAAAGCCGGTATCGGGGTGATCGTGGATTGGGTTCCCGCGCACTTCCCCAAGGACAGTTGGGCGCTGGGCCGTTTCGACGGCACCGCTCTCTACGAGCATTCCGATCCCCGCCGCGGCGAGCAACTTGACTGGGGCACCTACGTTTTCGACTTCGGCCGGCCGGAAGTCCGTAACTTCCTGGTGGCTAACGCGCTGTACTGGTTGGGCGAATTCCACATCGACGGACTGCGCGTCGACGCGGTGGCCTCCATGCTCTATCTGGACTACTCACGGCCCGATGGTGGCTGGACCCCGAACGTCTACGGCGGCCGGGAGAATCTGGAAGCGGTCCAGTTCATCCAGGAGATGAACGCCACCGTGCACAAGATCGTCCCCGGGATCGTCACCATCGCCGAGGAGTCCACCTCCTGGCCCGGCGTCACCCGCCCGACAAATATTGGCGGACTTGGCTTTTCGATGAAGTGGAACATGGGGTGGATGCACGACACCCTGGGCTACCTCAGCCGCGATCCGATCTACCGCAGTTACCACCACCACGAGATGACGTTCTCGATGCTCTATGCATTCAGCGAGAACTACGTGCTGCCGATCAGCCACGACGAAGTTGTGCACGGCAAGGGCACGCTGTGGAGCCGGATGCCGGGCAACGACCACGTCAAGGCTGCGGGACTGCGAAGCCTGCTGGCCTATCAGTGGGCGCATCCGGGCAAGAAGTTGGTGTTCATGGGCCAGGAGTTCGGGCAGCGCGCCGAGTGGTCGGACGAACGCGGGGTGGACTGGTATCAACTCGACGAGGACGGCTTCTCCTCGGGAATCCTGCGCTTCATGGCCGACGTCAACACCGTCTACCGCAGTCGGCCGGCGTTGTGGAGTCAGGACTCCCGGCCGGAGGGATACTCCTGGATCGACGCGAACGACTCGGCGAGCAACGTCCTGAGTTTCCTGCGTTACGGCGCGGACGGATCAGTGATGGCATGCGTGTTCAACTTCGCCGGCACCGAGCACAGCCGCTACCGCCTCGGACTTCCGCGACCCGGAACCTGGCGCGAGGTACTCAACAGCGACGCCTCGATCTACAACGGTTCGGGCGTGGGCAATTTCGGCGCGGTGGAGGCTCTTGCGACTCCATGGCACGGCCGCCCGGCGTCGGCCGAATTGGTGCTGCCGCCGACGTCGGCGGTGTGGCTGGAACCGGCCTGACGCGGGAACCCTGTTACATCAGTAGAGCGCGTTGGCCAGGTTGCGACGACCGGCGATCACCTCGGGGTCGGCCGGGTCGAACAACTCGAACAGTTCGATCAGCCGGGTGCGCACCCGGGTGCGGTCGTCGCCAGCGGTCCGCTTGACCAGACCGGTCAGCCGGGCGAATGCGCCCGCGACGTCCTGACCGAGGATCTGAGCATCGGCGGCGGCGAAGGCTGCGTCGATATCGTCGGGCGCGGCGTCGGCCGCCGTGATGACATCCGGCGTGACGACGCCGGCGCGCTCGAGGAACGAAATCTGCCGCAGCGCCCCCTTGGCTTCGACATGGTTCGGGTCGGCATCCAGGATCGCCTGGTACGCGGCCGCGGCGGCGTCGAACTCGCCGGCGTCGAGTTTGTCGCGTGCAGCGTCCAGCGCGGGATCTGCGGGTAGCTCAGCAGCATCACCGCCGCCGAGCTTTCCGGCGGTAGCCGCAAGCAGCGAATCGATCCATCGGCGCAATTGATCCGGTGGCAGCGGACCTTCAAAGCTGGTCAACGGTTGCCCACCACCCAGCGCCACCACCGTCGGCACCGCCTCGATGCCGAACATTGCGGCCACCCGAGGTGCGGTATCGATGTCGACCGTGGCCAATGACCACGTGCCGCCGTCGGCCGCCGCCAATGCGCCCAGCGCGTCGGCGAGCGCGACGGAGGCGTCGCTGCGGGGCGACCACAGCAGGACGACCACCGGGACCTCGCCGGAGCGCACGAGCACCTCGGCCTCGAAATTGGCCTCGGTGACCTCGACGCCGCCGGGGCCGCCGGATACCGAACCCTGCTGGGCGCGTTGCTTGAGACCGGAGAGATCTACCGCACCGGTCATCACCGGCGAGTTTCTCGGACGGGGACGAGTCACGCGCCCAAGTCTGTCATGTCCGCGCCGCGACCTCGCTCACCGGGCATTCGGGTATGGTGGGAATCAATGTGGCCGCTCTCTCTAACGAACGGAGTTCACCGTGAAGAAGTTGGCACTCACCATGCTGGCCGTAGCGGCAATGTCGATGGGTTCGCTGGTAACCGGACCGGCAGCCGGCGCTGACGTCCGCGATCCGTTCGACCCCTACGGCGTCGGAGGCTACGGCGGCATCGGTAGTCCGCTCGGCCCCGTCGCTGGACCTGTCGGTCCCGTGGGCGTCGGCGGTGTCGGCCCGGTCCTGGGCCCGGTTGGTCCGGTCGGCGTCGGAGGCGTCCTGGGCCCGGTCGGTGTGGATCCGGTTGTGGACGCGGCCGTCCGCTACGCCATTCCTTACGGCTATCCGCTCGGACCCGCCTTCCCCGGCGAGCTGCCGTGCTTCACGCCGTCAGGTGAGGCCTACTACACCCCGGGCGCGGAACCGTGCCTCTGCTTTGCGCCGACCGGGGCCGTCGTTCCCTGCTGATCCAGCACTGATTTACAGGCGGGTATGACGAACGTCACACGGCCTTTAGTCGCCACGCTCAGCAAACATTGATTCTGCGGGTCGGCTAGCTGGCCCGCAGGACAAGCGCGTCGCCCTGGCCGCCGGCACCGCACAGCGCAGCTACCGCGTAGCCAGAACCGCGGCGCGCCAATTCCAGCGCCGCGTGCAGGGTGATCCGCGCACCGGACATGCCGATCGGGTGGCCCATCGCAATGGCCCCACCGCTGCGGTTGACCTTCTCGGGATCGACGCCGAGTTCGCGGGTCGACGCCAGCGCGACGGCCGCGAATGCCTCGTTGATCTCGATGACGTCCAGCTGATCGGTCGAGATGCCTTCCCGCGCGATCGCCTTCTTGATGGCGTTGGCCGGCTGAGACTGCAGGGTGGAGTCGGGGCCGGCAACCACGCCGTGCGCGCCGATCTCACACAGCCAGCTCAGGCCGAGCTCTTGGGCCTTGGTCTTACGCATCACCACAACCGCGCACCCGCCGTCGGAGATCTGCGAGGCCGACCCGGCAGTGATGGTGCCGCCGGAGCGGAACGCCGGTGTGAGACCGGCCAGCGAGTCTGCAGTGGTGTTGGCCCGGATGCCCTCATCTTCGGCGAAGGTGATCGGATCGCCTTTGCGCTGCGGAATCGTCACCGACACGACCTCGTCGGCGAAGACACCGTCCTTCCAGGCGGCGGCGGCTTTCTGGTGCGACGATGCCGCGAGTTCATCCTGTTCGAGGCGGGTGAAGCGGTCGGCGTCGTTGCGCTGCTCGGTCAGAGCACCCATCGGTTGGTCGGTGAACACATCGTGCAGACCGTCGTAGGCCATGTGGTCGAGCACGGTCACGTCGCCGTACTTGTAACCCGCCCTGCTGTCCATCAACATGTGTGGCGCCCGCGACATCGACTCCTGACCGCCGGCCACGACCACGTCGAACTCGCCGGCCCGGATGAGCTGATCGGCCAGCGCGATGGAGTCGATTCCCGACAGGCACATCTTGTTGATTGTCAGAGCCGGGATGTCCCAGCCGATCCCACCGGCCACGGCGGCCTGGCGGGCGGGCATCTGGCCGGCGCCGGCGGTCAGCACCTGGCCCATGATCACGTAGTCGACCAGCGAAGCCGGAATGCCCGCCTTCGCCAGCGCCGCACGGATGGCGACACCACCCAGATCACTGCCGGAGAAATCCTTCAACGACCCCATCAGCCGGCCGATGGGCGTACGAGCCCCAGCAACGATCACCGACGTCGTCATTACTGCCTCCAAAGCGGGTCGTTCCGGTCGATCTGACCGACTGGTTGTTCGGGTTTCTGTCGTCAGGTTACCGTTGGCCGATGACCACCGAGCACCTCGATGCCCGCCCTTTGCTGGCGAGCGCTCTGGTCACCGCTATCGACCACGTCGGGATCGCGGTGCCGGACCTTGACGACGCCATCACCTGGTATCACGACTACCTCGGCATGGTCGTGGTGCATGAGGAGATCAACTCCGAGCAGGGTGTGCGCGAAGCGATGCTCGCGGTTCGCGGAGCACCGGCCGGCAGCCCCCAGATTCAGCTGATGGCGCCACTGGATGACACCTGCACCATCGCCAAGTTCCTCGACAAGCGAGGTCCGGGTATCCAGCAACTCGCCTGCCGAGTCAGTGATCTCGATGAGTTCTCCGAGCGCCTGCGCGCCAAGGGTGTTCGTCTGTTGTACGACGCCCCACGGCGTGGGACGGCGAACTCCCGGATCAATTTCATCCATCCCAAGGATGCCGGTGGCGTACTGGTGGAACTCGTGGAGCCCGCGGAGCACTGACCTCAGGACCACCTGCGGGTGGGTCCACGGTTGGCCCGATTGGCCCAGCACGGGGTGTGCCAGTGACGGCGGTCCTCGCCTTCGGTGTCGTCTATCCGCAACACCACCACATGCGCGGTGCCGGAACGGATCTCGTGATCGCAGCCCGGGCACCGGTAGGTCTTGGTGGCCCGGTACCCCGGAACCGGGCGGACTTCGTAATCGTGGCCATCCGCACCCGGTTCCACCCGGCGCGGTGGCGGCAGTGGTGGCGGTCCGGCCCCAGGCCGTCGTCGGCGAGGTGCCATCAGAACAGCCGGAACTCGTCGCTGTCCATGCCGCGCATCACATCGTAATCCAGTGTCAGACAACGAATTCCGCGATCGCTCGCCAACGTGCGGGCCTGTGGCTTGATCTGCTGGGCGGCGAAGACGCCGGCGACGGGCGCCAGCAGGCTGTCCCGGTTGAGTAACTCGAGGTAGCGGGTCAGCTGCTCCACGCCGTCGATCTCACCTCGACGTTTGATCTCCACCGCCACCGATCCGCCCTGAGCATCGCGACACAGAATGTCGACCGGGCCGATTGCGGTCATGTACTCGCGCCGGACCAGGGTGTAGCCCTCGCCGAGCAGCTCGATATGTTCGGCCAGCAGTTCCTGAAGGTGGGCCTCGACACCGTCCTTGACCAGTCCGGGGTCGATACCCAACTCATGGCTGGAGTCGTGCTCGATCTCCTCGATGGTGATCCGCAACTGCTCGCCCGATTTGTTCTCGACCACCCACACCGGTTGGTCGCCCTCTGCCACCTCGGTCAACGAGCACGGCGGGCTCATCCAGTTGAGCGGCTTGTAAGCGCGGTCGTCGGCATGGATGCTGACCGAACCGTCGGCTTTGACGAGAAGCAGCCGACGGGCCGACGGCAGGTGGGCGGTAAGCCGACCGAGGTAGTCCACCCGGCACTGGGCGATCACGAGTCGCACCGGTTCAGCTTAGGGTGCCGCCGACGAATTAGGCTCACGCCAAGATGACGTCCAACCCGAGTGTGGCACAGCGGCTGGGCCGGGTCCTGGAACGCCTCACCCGGCAGAGCGGGCGGCTAGCCAGGACGCCGGCATACGGTTCGCTACTGCTGGGCAGCGTGTCCGAGAGCGCAGCGCGACGACGGCTGCGGATCCAGAGCATCCTCACCGTGTTCATCCTGACGGTGAACGTGATCGGAATCGCGCTGACCTTCCTACTCGTGGTGATCGCCTTCCCCGAGCCCAGTGTCTTCGAGGACGTCCCGCGCTGGCTGCCATTCGTGGTCACGCCGGCCTACATCGTCGCCGCGATCGCGCTGGGGACCTGGTGGATCCACGCGCGCACCATCAACGATCTGCGCTGGGCCATCGAGGGCCGCAGACCAACCCAGAAAGAACAACGCAGCGCATTCATGACGCCGTGGCGAATCGCCGTGGCGCACGTGGTGTTATGGGGAAGCGGTGCGGTCCTTTTGGCGGTGCTCTTTGGCAGATACGACACCGATTTCATCCCACGGCTGGCACTGACAGTGGGCTTCTGTGGCGTCGTGGTGGCCACCACGTGCTACCTGGCCGCGGAGTTCGCATTGCGCCCGGTGGCGGCACAGGCCCTGGCAGTGGGACCTCCGCCGAGGCGGCTCGCTCCCGGAATCATGGGCCGCACTCTGACGGTGTGGATGCTGTGTTCGGGCATGCCGGTCATCGGCATCGGACTGAGTGCCCTGTTCTCACTGCTGCTGGGTAACCTCACCCAGCGCCAACTGGAGGTCGCGATCCTGATCACCTCGGTCGTCAGCCTCATCGTGGGATTCCTGCTGATGTGGGTGCTGGCCTGGCTGACGTCCACTCCGGTCAGGGTGGTGCGGGCTGCCCTGCAACGCGTCGAAGAAGGCGATCTCACCGCCAGCGTGGTGGTGTTCGACGGCACCGAACTCGGCGAACTCCAGAGTGGTTTCAACTCGATGGTCGCCGGCCTGCGCGAGCGCGAGCAGGTACGGGACCTGTTCGGACGCCACGTCGGACGTGAGGTGGCTGCGGCAGCCGAACAACAGCGGCCGACCCTTGGCGGCGAAGAACGCCACGTCGCGGTGGTCTTCATCGATGTCGTCGGATCGACCAAGCTGGTCAGCACCAGACCCCCCATGGAGGTCGTCGAACTGCTCAACCGATTCTTCGCCGTGATCGTCGAAGAGGTCGACCGCCACCGCGGCCTGGTCAACAAATTCGAAGGCGATGCCGCACTAGCGGTGTTCGGCGCGCCGGTCAGCCTGGACAACCCCGAGGACTATGCGTTGGCCGCCACCCGCGCGATCGCGCAACGACTAACCCGCGAGGTGCCGGAGTGCCCCGCCCGAATCGGAGTGGCTGCCGGACAGGTGGTGGCGGGCAATGTCGGGGCAAGGGAGCGTTTCGAATACACGGTGATCGGTGAACCGGTGAACGAGGCGGCGCGGCTCAGCGAATTGGCCCGGTCCGAGCCCAGTCGGGCGCTCGCGTCAGCAACCACAGTCGCCGCCGCCTCCGAACGGGAGCAGCGGTTCTGGCGCCTCGGAAAACCGGTTCGGCTGCGCGGTTACACCGACCGCGTCCAGATCGCGAGCCTGTTGGGCGGCGCGTGATCACGCGGCGCCTGTTTAC
>Ga0114964_10002396_pt1 | contig 13059 bp, 3 predicted proteins | sample C_131016_MF_Meta_FD_92638 | JGI IMG/M metagenome (GOLD analysis project Ga0114964, IMG submission 92638) | Freshwater microbial communities from Lake Croche, Canada to study carbon cycling - C_131016_MF_MetaG | ecosystem: Environmental > Aquatic > Freshwater > Lake | place: Lake Croche, Canada... | reverse complement strand
TAGCCCAGACTGTAATCATTGTCATCTACGTCGCACAGATACCATTGGACGCCGGGCCTTGCCGATACAATTTCATGCAGATTCATGCGATTGCAGGGGCCGCACCACTTTGCCGTAAAATAGACGATAGCCAGAGGACTCGGATCAATAAACTGCAGGAGGGACTCGAGCGTTTCTTGGCTCAGGGGGGACATCTGTTTCTTGATCTCCTGGTTGCTGGGCTGCTTTGGATTGTTGCTCTGCTGTTGCTGCATTCTGTCTGGAGCGCCGTAAAGAAAGAACAATACTAGACACGATAACAAACCCAATAGCTCCTAAAAAGAGGAGTCCGAAGAAGGGATTCTCAGCAATAAGTAGCTCACCGCCTCCAGCCTGTTCCTTTGCAGCGGCGGCTACCTCCGCAGGAGTTCCTTTCTTCAAATCGGCTGCATCGAGTTTGCAGGATTCTGGGGTCGGAAGAGGCTGCATTCCCACTTGGAGATCAATTACTTTGGGCAGAGGCCGCGCCTTTTCTGCTGCTAACAGATCTCCAGCCCGATCCTTTGCGTCCTTGAGTTCTTCTACACCCTTCTTTACAAATCCATAGGCAATTTCCAGTTTCTTGACAAGCATTTGCACAATCGATGCAACAGGTCCAAAAAATGGAATGAGTTCAAGAAGTGCAAGGAGTGTTTTTAGAATCCAAACCGTAAATATCATGAGAACACTTGGACATTCATCCCCCTCATTTTCGGGCTTGGGCGCCCCAAAGTAGTTCCAATTCTGATCAATGCAAGAACCCGTATCCAAAAAGTAATAATAGAGATTGGATATCCACCAGAAAATAGCAACAGGGGCCCCTATCATACTTATAAGTGAAAAGAGCCGCATGACTCCATTGAAAAAATTACCAGTTAAAAAGGAATCACCCCCTATAATACCCAGGGATACTAGAACAATACCATACAGTAAAAAATTCATATGTTTATTTAATTGCGTTTCAAGCCCTACAGGATTTTTAATATCGCGGAAGCGCCCTGCCGCAAGACCTGTTAGACCCACCATAGGAGCAGAAGGTCCGTAGAGTCTGACTTGGTCTTGTGAAACAGCTGCATTTAAAGCATCATAATACCACCAAAATCCAAAGGTAAATAGATTAAAAATAGCTTTGGTAAAGGCGCCCAAAGGGCTTCCAAGATATAAATAATCTAGACCCACAAATCCCCCTATAATTGTTAATGCAAAATACCAATTATAGTCTAAATTCTGTATATCCCACCGCTTTAGAGTAGTGGGAAGAATAAATTTTCTTATTGCTGACATAGCCTCTACCTAATTCGCATAACTTATATTGTAAATAGAACACCACCAAACCCATTGACCACGCGAAACACATTGTAGTTAAGAGCATAGATGCGAATAGTAGCGGGGCCCCGAACAGAGGTCTTGGAGTCTAGAGAAGACGGAAAATTCAGAATAGGATTCATCGTTATCTGCCAATTAACAGAATCAATTCGACTTGCATTTAATGTTCCTGTAGGTTGTATGTCTTCGGGTCTTAGAGCCAATGAATAACAGTAGATATACTGTTGTACCGGAGTCGTTGTATGATGGTCATAGGGCTGTAGAAGACGGAAATAGGGGGCATCACGAACTTGGAACCGATCATATCCGTCTAACTGAAGGAGAGCCGTTGCAATAAGATCCGTACGAACTTGTCCTGTAGATAAATAGGCCCCGATGGCGGATACATCTAGGGGTTCGTTGATGGCAAGACTACTAAAGTTAAAGGGCTCATTGACCTGATCCATGAGGTCGCGTTGGCAGACGAATATAAACTCTTTGATAGGATGATTGAAATCTGTCTGGATGTTTACCTGGCTCTGAAAAGGAGTCACGGAAATCAGCGGGGTGTATTGCACTTGTTCAATGAGATATTCGTGGCTCTTTGCCACAAAGCGGCGACGTTCTTCAACATCCAAGTAGACATAGTCGCCCCATAACATCATACTCTTAATATTGGCAGGGCTAACGTAGGTAGTGCATTTCGGATTCGTTAGAAGCGTTGCATTGTAAAAGAGTGTGTTTAAAGGGGCAATCGTTATATTGATGCGAATAGGATGGTACTGGAGGGCTAAGAGGGGAAGATAGAGACCCGGATTGCGACAAAAATAGAACTGAAGAGGAATGTAGAGCTGGAGTCCTGGACTTTTAGGTCCAGGAATAATATCGGGAACGCTGTATGGTGGAACAGCGCCAATCATATTGTTGAGGGCATCCTGCTGGGTAGCAGGAGTCGTTAGCTGTTCCCAGATCTGCATCCATTCACCATTCTGTCGGTCAATCTCCTGTTCGCCGACTTCAAACGTTATCTCCTGAATAAGAGCATTGCCGATTCCGCTAACATAGGAAACAGGATTGTTAGAACTGTCCGTTAAAAGGGGCAGCAATACATCTAAATAGACTTTGCCGAGAAGGTCTCCCCGTCTGGGAATAAGACAGGAGATTCGTTGGCCAAAGTTGGCCGTTCCATCGAAATACATGGCCTGACTTTCAATTGCAAAATTGGTGTAGCGGCGATACACCATTTTAAAAAAAGAGATTTGCGGATTCCCTGTTAAAAAGACATCCTGCTTTCCTTGTGCCACGAGCTGTAATAGACCACCACCAGCAGGCATTCCTGTTATAGCATTAAGAATCTATTTAAACTCTGTAATAGACACCCTTCCGGTTCTGAACCGGAATTACCATGTTCAATTTAAGCATTAAAGAACTCGTTATGAGTAGGATGTCCTATAAGACGAGCGATGTATTTCGGGCAGGGTTTTTAACAGTAGACGGAACCTTAAACAGTAATAATTCACAATTATATTTCCGTCCTTTACAAGGTCCTGCTTATTCAGTTTCAGGCGATTTTTTCTCTTTGAGTCCAAATCAGACAACAGATCCTTCTCTTCGTCTCAATCACTGGTCTTCCAATGGCTCACTTCTCAGCTACGGATATGTATATGATAGTGAGATCAATCCGCCCCCGATTCAAGTTGGAACAGGTCTTCATCTAGTGGGAGGTGTGGGTGGAATTATCTATTCGTCTGATGAAACAAAATGGGTTTTAGCTCCCTCTGTATTTCAAGGAACAAATTCCTATTGTTCTGCAATTGCTTCTAATGGAGTCTACTTTCTAGCAGGAGGCTTGGCAGCAGGGAAACCAACCATCTACTCTAGCAGCAATGGAAAAACATGGTTTCCTTCCTTAAATGCAACCGCATTGTTTGGCGCTGATCTATCAGGATGCAAAGCATTAGCAACCAGTGGTCCTCTATGGGTCGCAGGAGGAGAAGGTTTAATAAATAGAATTATATACAGTTATGATGGAACCTATTGGTATCCATCAACAAGTTCTGGTATTATGACAGGGGCCTGTTATGCACTTGCCTATAATGGTTCTACATGGGTTGCTGGAGGAAAGGGAACCAATTCAATTCTGTATAGTAATGATGGACTCTCATGGTATGGTTCGAGCACTGGAACTAATACCTTGACTAGATGCTTATCCGTTGCATGGAATGGTGTACAGTGGATTGCAGGGGGAGTCAAAGACACCAGTGGTGCTCTTGCCTCCAGTTATGATGGTGCAACATGGACTCCCATTGCCATTCCTGGTCTTCTCAGAACCTCTTGTAATGCAATTGCAGCGAATGGAACCCTCTTGGTTGCAGGGGGAACAGATATCTCCAATAATACACTTATTTATAGCTATAATGGAACCAATTGGTTTAATGGTAATCAAACATCTATTTTAACAGCATGTAATACTCTTACATGGACCGATAATGCATGGTTTGCAGGAGGTGTAGGAACAAATTCACTTCTTACAAGCACAGATGGAATTAATTGGGTTCCTGTTCCTAACGCAAGTGCTCTTTTAGTTGCCTCTTATGCATCGGCTGTATCAAGTCCTTTGCCAACTACTATTAAAAATCAACCTAGCACTCCTACAAATTCAGTTATTTTGATGGGAGGAAATAGTTCTATTCTTATTAGCAGCATAGATGGCATTACATGGGCTCCTGTTCCATCCGTCCTCAAAGATTTTTCAGGAGGGACTTGTCAAACGGTGCGTTGGAATGGAAAACAATGGGTTGCAGGATTTAGTACTTCTGTTAACAAAATTGGATACAGTTATGATGGAATAACATGGACAGCCAGTTCTTCTGGCACAGGGTTTTTAACAAGTGGTTGTAATGCAGTAGAATCAAGTGGAGGAACCGGCTGGTTGGCAGGTGGTAATCAAATTATATCAAGTAGTGATGGAGGAATAACATGGACCTCTGTTCCTGGAACAAGTACATTAATTGGACCAGGTGTATGTAAGGCTATTGTCTGGAGTGGATCTAGATGGGTTGCTGGAACAACAAATCCAACAAATCCAATTATTTATAGTAATAACGGAACAACATGGCTTACAAGCGGAACAACCCTATTTACTGTATGCAATGGTCTGGCCTATAACGGAACCCTCTGGGTTGCTGTAGGAAATCGGATTGCTTATAGCACAGATGGCATTACATGGATCAATTCCTCCATTACAACGGGAACCTGGAATACAGTGGCCTGGAATGGATTTCTCTGGTTAGCAGGAGGAACATCTGGACTTGCCTATAGCTATGATGGACTCAACTGGACAACAATTACCCAATCTATAGTATCTACATGCAATTCCATAACATGGTCTGGTTCTCTATGGATTGCAACGGGTACTCCAGTGCTAGGGTCCCAGTCATCCGCTTACAGTTATAATGGCATGACATGGATACCATCTACAAATAGTCTGAATTTTATTGGAACTGGCCAAACTGTTGCAGCAAACAGAGCCCTTGTTAATGCAGGAATAACTATTAATCCACCCGTATTTAATCAGACATCTTCAACTATAATTGGCAAAGTAGTCTATTCAACGGGCCTAAATAACCTCTATACGTCTTCTACACTTAGAATTAATGATGCAAGTGGATATATTGATATGAGTGGATTCATTGGTATTAATTGTATTCCCCAGAGACCCCTTGATGTAAGTGGCGCAGCTAATATTCGAGGGGATCTGTCAGCCAACAATATACAGACCTTTGGTCAAATAGGCATCAATTGTGTTGCTCAGGTATCTCTAGATGTAAGTGGCGCAGCCAATATAAGAGGAGACCTGTCTGCCAATTCAATTAGATTAAAAGGAACAAATGCCACCTATTCAACCACAATAACAACCCAAAATTTTAATACAAGCCAATCAACACAAATAACTCAAACAACTCCAAGTGCAGGATATGTATCCATAGGGTCCTCTCAACTCAATAATCAGACCCTCTTTGTCCAGGATGGAACTACTACAAAATCTGGATACATTGGAATAACAGATGGAGCAGGTTCCAGTATTGCATTGCAGCTACGGGGAGGAAATAGTGCATCTATTATCCCTAATGGAACGAGTACAAGTTTGCGACTGGGCGCTGCCTCTGATGTTTCTAATAATATTGTCCTATCAAATGACACCACAGTCAATACACAGTTAAATGTAGCAGGAACATATGGGCGGTTGCAAATAGCACAGGCACGGATACCTGCTTCTCCATTTCCAGATTATAATGAATCTCAAATAACAACACAAGATAGTCTGTATGGAATCATAACCATAGGGTCTTCTCAGACAGCAAATCAAACATTATGGATACGAGATGATGGAACACCAACCTCTGGATACATTGGCATTACAGATGGAACCCGTTTAGGACGGGCAGTTAATATAAGAGGGGGGACAAATTGTACAATTTGTCCAAATGACTATTATACTACACTTACAATAGGAGCCAGTACAATTTCCACAAGTAATGTAGTGCTAACAAATAATTTGACAACAGTTAACACCCAATTAAATATAAGAGGGGATCTGTCGGCCAACAACATACAGACCTTTGGTCAAATAGGCATTAATTGTGTTGCACAGAGACCTCTTGATGTAAGTGGCGCAGCCAACATACGAGGAGATCTGTCGGCTAATAATATACGAACCTTTGGTCAAATAGGTATCAATTGTGTGTCTCAGGTATCTCTTGATGTAAGTGGCGCAGCCAATATACGAGGGGATCTGTCTGCCAACAATATACAGACCTTTGGTCAAATAGGCATTAATTGCGTATCTCAGAGGCCCCTTGATGTAAGTGGATCTGCCAATATACGAGGAGATCTATCGGCCAACAACATACAGACCTTTGGTCAAATAGGCATCAATTGCGTTGCCCTGAGACCTCTTGACGTAAGTGGCGCTGCCAATATAAGAGGAGATCTGTCGGCTAATAATATACAGACCTTTGGTCAAATAGGCATTAATTGCGTTGCCCTGAGACCTCTAGACGTAAGTGGCGCAGCCAATATACGAGGAGACCTGTCTGCTAACAACATACAGACCTTTGGTCAAATAGGTATCAATTGTGTTGCCCAGAGACCCCTTGATGTAAGTGGCGCAGCCAATATACGAGGGGATCTATCTGCCAACAATATACAGACCTTTGGTCAAATAGGCATTAATTGTGTTGCACAGAGACCTCTAGACGTAAGTGGCGCAGCCAATATACGAGGAGACCTGTCTGCTAATTCTTTAACATTAAAAGGAACAAATGCAACCTTTTCAACTCTACTAACAACTCAAAATTTTAATACAAGTCAACAGACACAAATTGTTCAAACATGTACAAATGGTGGAAAAGTATTGATTGGTTCTTCTGTAGATGCATCAAGTGTTATTACTATTTTAGACAGTGGACCAAATACAGGAATTGTAAAAATAGGGGGGAATGGTGCAGATAGTGTTGTTCTTGTAGGGGGTGGTGGTGGAATTAGTCCTGTTATTCAGACAGATGCCAGTGGTTATCCAGGGGCATTAGTATTGGGAGCTTCTACACGCAATCCCTTTATTATGTATGTTAGTGATGCTACATCTGCAGGGTCAGGAAATGTAACTATTACAAATGGTTTACCAGGTAAATCAGGAATACAATTAACAGGCGGTGCAATAAATAACAGTATTCATCCTAATAGCATAGGGACTTCTTTACGATTGGGCGCAGCCTCTGATGTGTCTAATAACATTGTCCTCACAAGTACAGCAACAACTGTAAATACACAACTCAATGTTGCATCTGTCGCAGGTGGAGCAACAAATCAGTTAAAAATAGTGAATACAAATACAACAACCTCTACAATAAATCAAACTAGCACAACAGGAAGCTGTCTATTACAACTGGGCTGTTCACAAAATAACCCTTCAACCCTATGGATTTGGGATCAAGGAACTGCCAAATCTAGTTATATAGATATAACAAATGGAACATCAGGTGATCCAGGCATTCGTTTAAAAGCAGGAACAGGAATAGGCTCTACCAGTAATTATATTTATCCAAATACGACTGGAACTTCACTGACATTGGGAGGGGTTCTGGATGCCAGTAATATAGTATTAACAAATAATCTAACAAGAGTTTCTACACCCCTAACCGTTAATGGTAATTTAACAGCCCCTAATATTGTGAACAGCATAATTGCAGGAACAGGCATTACTCTTGGAGGGGGGCCAACTGGTAATATTACAATTAATACGACTGCTGCCGTTTCTGGCATTAGAACAGAACCAATAGCGGGAAACTATGGCAGCAACAGCACCAATATTACATTAACTAGCACAGATAAGTATATAGGGTTGTATTCGCCACTCGCAACAGGAACCCCTTCAATTGCAAGAATATTAACTAATATTTCTAATACAGGTCCATCTGTTGTTTATATTACAAATATTGATCCAGGTAATTGTAGTATGGAGATACGTATAATTTTAGCATCAGGATCTCAGATGGGAATTTCTTATTTCATAGGTCGAGGAGGAATGATCCAAGTGCAAACATTATCCCTATCATCTGGTGGTACACCAACAATTGTTATTTCAGAGAAAATAACAACAACAGACATCTATTTTAGTCCTTAATCTGAAATTTATATTAGGCGGTATCAACGCAACTACTGTCAAGCGATAAAACGCTTCATTTAATCACATCCCTCTAATAGAATGTCCAACCGCAAAACGCAGGACATTGACTACCTGACCGTACGCAACATTACGGCAGTCAATCCTGCAAACAATCGGCCACCTCCCAATAATTCTGTATTAACAATTGGGCCCGGCGGTGTAGCCACTTGGCAGCCTTCTCAAGGTGGAAATTCTGGAACAGGTGGAACAGGTCCTATAGGCCCTACAGGACTTCCTGGATTTGGGAGTTCTATAACATATCTCTATTTTAATTACACTCCTGGAAACAATTTTGGAAAACTGGAGTATGCCCAGCCCCCTTATATTCCAAACAGTCTCCTGTATACATCATCAACAACAGCAACCTATCACTTATCGGATGTATCATTCTCATTTGTAGCAACTGGTAATATTAGTCCAGGGTATTGGACATTTACATTAGCATGTGAAATTATTAATCCTGTTGCACAATATCACATAATTCTTAATGATCTTACAAAGAACAGACAGATATTAGAAACACAAGTATTTTCATTTCAAGATATTGCTCTAAATAAGTACACAACTGTTCAATTATTTTGCCCCTATTTTGAATGTAAAGGGGATGTATTGTCTTTACGTTTTTATGAAGATATTTCTGGGGGGGCTGGTAATTTAATATATTTTAATAATACAAATACCAGATTTCCAAATGGTATTGGATCCTATATTTTAACAACAATTCCTCTAGTGGGCCCCACTGGTCTCACTGGATCTACTGGATCTACTGGACCTACTGGACCTACTGGACCTACTGCAGTTGTATTATCCGAACAGTTTATGGTAGCAGGAAGACCTGGTGCAATGGCATATACATATGACGGTAAAAATTGGATAACTGCTCCCAATTCTGGAAATATTAGTCCGTCTGCAATCAATAGTGTTGCGTGGAATGGATCCCTGTGGGTTACTGTTGGTACTACAGCTGGAGGAGCTGCTTATATAATATACAGTTCTGATGGGATTAACTGGACGCAATGGACAGAGGCATTTGTAGATAATGTAACCCTAAACTCAATTGCTTGGAACGGCTCTCTCTGGGTTGCAGTTGGAGAGGATAGTGTTAATAGCACAGGGGTTGTATATTATAGTTTAAATGGAATAAACTGGACATATGATTCGTATTCAATTCCAGTAACAATAATTACTCTAAAATGTGTGGGCTGGAATGGCTCCCTATGGGTAGCAGGGGGTAATGGAGGATTGATCTATTCATCTGATGGAATCAATTGGACTCTTGGAACTGGTTCATCAATTGTAGAGGTAAAAACAGTTGCCTGGAGTGGATCTGTCTGGGTTGCAGGGGGACTTGATTCTACAGACAGTAGTTATACCCTTGAGTATTCATACAATGGAATTGCCTGGAACATCGTCGCTCAACCAAATCCCAGGCCTTTTGAGTCTGCCTGTAATGCAGTAGCCTGGAATGGGTCCTTGTGGGTGGGTTTAGGCTATACTGCTCCTGTGGGCAACTGGGTAAGCACTTCATCCAATGGAACAGACTGGACTGCTCGAACCACATCACCCTTTACAAATGCTACTACTGGATTGGCTTGGAACGGCTCTGTATGGGTTGCAACAGGAACAGGAGGAACCAAATCACTTGCCTATTCATTAAATGGAACTGACTGGATATATACAGGGGCAGGAGGGGATGGACTCTGTGTTGCCAGTCGTCGTGTCCTGCCCTATGTCGGCGACATTCAAATCCCTGTCAGGATACGAGATACAGCCATTGCAATTGGAGGATTAGCAGGAAACACAAGTCAAGGCATAAATACAGTAGCTATAGGACAGTCAGCAGGGCAGACGAGTCAACAGGGTTCTGCAGTTGCAATCGGTAATTTAGCAGGACAGACAAGTCAACAGGCTCAGGCTGTTGCAATAGGCAATTTAGCAGGACAAACAAGCCAACAGATTAATGCAGTTGCAATAGGCAGTGAAGCAGGATCGACAAATCAACAGAATGCTGCAGTTGCAATAGGCACCCAGGCAGGATCGATAAGCCAACAGAGTAATGCAGTTGCAATAGGAGCTGCAGCTGGACAGACCAATCAAACCAATAATGCAATTGCACTAGGATATGCGGCAGGACAGACAAGCCAACAGGCAAACGCAGTTGCTATTGGCTTATATGCAGGAAATACTAATCAACAGACAAATACAGTTGCACTAGGCAATGCAGCAGGACAGACCAGTCAACAGGATTCGGCAATTGCCATTGGCAACCAGGCAGGAAACTTTCAGCAAGGCACAGGGACAGTTGCCATCGGTTACCAGGCCGGTTTTACAGGCCAAAAACCCTATGCAGTGGCCATCGGTTTTCAGGCCGGTTTCACAGGACAAGGAACAGGTTCGATTGCCATCGGCTACCAAGCAGGATTTAGGGATGCAACAGGACCTAATTCGATCGCCATCGGAACCCAGGCAGGACTCTATGGCTTAGGCTCCAATTCGATTGCGATTGGAAATCTAGCAGGGCCCACAGGTGCGAACTTTAACAACAATATCATTCTAAATGCCTCAGGGACTGGCCTTAATCCAAATACAGGGTCGGCGCTCTACATCAACCCTATTCGGAATGCACAAAGAGGGTTTACATATTCTAGTGATATAAGCAATACCCTATTTTATAATCCAATTACATCTGAAGTAAGCTATGCGCCGAGTATTAATAATACAGCACTAGGAACAGGCGGCATTCTAGTTTCAACAAATAATGCAATTACCACTTCCACTATGACATTACAAGGCCCCCCTTATACATTATTAATATCTGGTCAAGTTGCATCAGGAACAAATACTCTAGCATTTGCAACATCACAAACATATTCATATGGATATCAATCAAATATTGCAAAATCCACGCCTTACCAACAGGTTATTGCCACAAATGGAATACAATGGTTATGTATAGAGTATACATACTCTATATTTTCTCCACGAGTAAGAGTATCCTCAACCCCTACAATTGCAAGTAGCTGGATATCTGTCATTGTAGATGGAAGACAAAATGCAGATATACATATGGTTGGATGGGTTCCCTTTTTAAATCAATGGATAATTTCGGCCTATAATACAACTGGAATAAGTCCAGATGGAATAACATGGACATTGAATACAAGTGCATTCAGCTCACAAATATATTCTTTTAATGCAATAGCATTCCAGACACCATACGTTGTAGGAATAGGCGATGGTGCAAATACTAACAACAACATTGCATACTCAACGAATGGTACAAACTGGACAATAACAAGTATTAATTCGCTTTTTAATACGGGAAATGCAATCGCAACAGATGCCCTAGGAAATTGGGTTGCAGGAGGAGGAGCTGGGGCTCGTGGTCAAAACACCTTGGCTCATAGTATAGGAGGACCCGATAACTGGGTTGCAGATGGTTCAGGTGTGTTTACAACACAGTGCAATGCTATTGCATATGGGAATGGAATATGGGTTGCGGGTGGGTATGGCACTAACACACTTGCCTATAGTACTCAGACCTGTCCCACTCAAACAAGTGAGTGGATCCCTATTCGTCCAAGTCCATTTGATCCGAACGGCGCCTGTAATACAATAACATGGAACTCTACAATTAAACAATTTATAGCATGTGGGCAATCCAATAGAACAATTGGATTAAGTATAGGCATTGCAGCAGTAAGTCCAGATGGCATTGTATGGTCCAGTATTGCAGCTCCTAACATGCAATCCTGTAATGCAGTCTCAGTAAACCTTCTACAAAATTGGAATTTATATACATCAATCCCTAGTAATTTAGGTTCTGCAGCATATCCGTTTGGTACAACTTATACAAAATCTCTAAGCATAACTAGCACAGACCCAATTGGTGTAGGATATCAGGCTGGTTCTACTGGTCAGGGTCTAAATGCTATTGCACTTGGGTATCAAGCAGGATTTATCAATCAGAAGGCAAATGCGATTGCCATCGGCTACCAGGCAGGGTTCACAGGACAAGGAACAGGTTCGATTGCCATCGGCTATCAGGCAGGGTATGCAGATTCAACAGGACCCAACTCGATCGCCATCGGAACCCAGGCAGGACGGTATGGCCTAGGCTCCAATTCGATTGCAATTGGCAACTTAGCAGGGCCCACAGGTGCGAACTTTAACAACAATATCATTCTAAATGCGTCTGGGACGGGCCTAAGTCCAAACACAGGAAGCGCTCTCTACATCAACCCTATACGTAATACCTATGGCTCCACGACTTCTACAGCCGATACCTCAAGTGTGCTATTCTACAATGCCTCGACAAAGGAGATAACCTATGCTCCTAAATCCTCGATCAACAGTTTAACCTCAGAACAGTTCATGGTCGCAGGCGGACAGACTATCAATACACTTGCCTACAGTTCTGATGGAATTAATTGGACAGGATCGTCAAATGGGAATGCGACGTTTTCTTATGTAAGCTCAGTAGCCTGGAATGGCTCCCTGTGGGTCGCAGGAGGAAGTGGCGGAACTAGACTTGCCTATTCATCTGATGGAATCACTTGGTCTCAGTCTACGAGTCCGTTTACTACTCAATGTAATGCAGTAGCCTGGAATGGCTCCCTGTGGGTCGCAGGAGGGACTAGCAGCACTACACCTAGACTTGCATACAGTTCTGATGGAAAAACTTGGTTCCAGTCTACGAATAGTATTTTTACTACTGGTGCTGTAAACACAGTAGCCTGGAATGGTTCCCTGTGGGTTGCAGGATCAAATGGCTCCATTAAACTTGCCTACAGTTCTGATGGAATTAATTGGGTGCAGTCCACAAATGGGAATAGTATTATTACTAGTTTAGTAACCACAGTAGCCTGGAATGGTTCCCTATGGGTTGCAGGAGGGAGGGGCAGTATAACTACACTTGCCTACAGTTATGATGGAATCAATTGGCTATCATCCACAAATGGGAATAGTATTATTACTACTCAATGTAACACAGTAGCCTGGAATGGCTC
>Ga0114964_10002393_pt1 | contig 13068 bp, 24 predicted proteins | sample C_131016_MF_Meta_FD_92638 | JGI IMG/M metagenome (GOLD analysis project Ga0114964, IMG submission 92638) | Freshwater microbial communities from Lake Croche, Canada to study carbon cycling - C_131016_MF_MetaG | ecosystem: Environmental > Aquatic > Freshwater > Lake | place: Lake Croche, Canada... | reverse complement strand
CATTACAATGTGTAAACTTAACTCTAAGAGGATTTATAAAGGTCCTAATAAACGACAAAAGTTTGAATATCAATGTAATGAGTGTAAGCAATGGTTTCCTGATAAAAAGATCAATGTAGACCACATAGTTCCTGCGGGTTCTCTCAATTGTGCAGCAGATCTTCCAGGATTTGTAGAGAGGCTATTCTGTGAATTAGACAACTTACAATGTTTGTGTTCCCATTGCCATGACATAAAGACCAAGAAAGAAAAAGAAGAAAAAACTATAATACATATTTAAAGAAATGAGTGATCAAGTAAAGATTGAAATTAACAAAACACCTTCATTTACAGAAGTGTGGTATGAAGGATCTGTTACACTGGGTGAAGAAACACATCAATTCTGGTTAATACATCCACAAGGAGTTGATCCTCATGGTAATGAGTATGGCATAGAAGTGAAATGGTTTTTTCAACATGTACCAAGAGAAATAAGAGCAATGTATCCTTATGTAATTGATGCTTTTCTTCAAACTTTTGAAAAATAAATTTGGTAGTTTAAATTATTTGTATTACATTTGTATAAACAAAATATATACAAATGAAAAATGAAGAAACTATCTTAATTAGAATACAAAAAGATATTAAAGAAAAACTTAACATTAAAGCTAACTCATTAGGGTTAAGTTTATCTGCATATTTGAGATTATTAATAATACAAAATTTATTAAATGATAGGAATATACAAGATAACAAATCCTAATGGTAAAGTTTACATAGGACAAACTTGGGATTTTAAAAGAAGATTTGATCAATACCAAAAAACATTTGGTATAAAACAAAGAAGACTTTATAATTCTATAATAAAATATGGAGTAGAGAGTCATAATTTTGATATCATCTGTGAATTACCTAACGATATTTCTCAAGAAGTTTTAGATAGATATGAACTTGTTTATTGGGAATTTTATAAAGATTGTTTAGTAGAACTTCTTAATATTAGAATTCCTGGAAAAGGAGGAAAACATTCAGAAGAGACTAAAAAACTAATGTCTCAATGGCAAATAGGTAAAATTGTTTCTGAAGAAACAAAATCTAGAATTTCTAAATCTAACTTAGGAAAAATTCCTTGGAATAAAGGAATTCCACGTACACAAGAAGTCAAATATAAAATTTCATTAGTTAATAAAGGAAAAAGATTACCACAAGAAGCAATTGATAAAATAGCAAAAGCTTTAAAAGGTAGAGTTTTTTCTGAAGAGACTAGAAAAAAAATATCTGAGGCTAAAAAAGGTACAAAATATAAGACGATGAGTGATAAAGGTAGAGCAAATATATCAAAAGGAAAGAAAAAAATCATTTCAGCCTTTAAACAGAAACAATATGGTAATGCTCCAATTAAATCCAACAATTGAGGTGCATACACCCTTAGGAGATGGTGAAGCTTTGTTCATCATAGACTATGGAATTAATGTAAACACTGTATGGATAGTTAGATTTCCAAAGGGAATAATCAAACATCTGTACAGCGATGATATTAGAGTGTATGGTAACCCAATGAATGGAAAAGGATGGGATGTAGAAATACTAGATGATATAGTAGATAAGCTCCCTAAGAATTTAAAAAGAAATATGGATTTTTTAACTAAAAATGAAACAGAATGATACAAGGAGCATTAAAAACTGAAGCTCAGTATAGAGCTACGTTGATGGACAGTTCTTCTAGTTTGAAAGAATTCTCTACGAATAGAAAGAAATATCACAAGAAATATGTTCTTGGTGAAAAGGTGGATGATGAAGATAGTAAAGCTTCTGTCACTGGTAGACTAGTGGAAACATTATTAATGGAGGAACATCTATTTGATGAGAAGTTTCACATGTCTATTGTTACATCTGCTCCTACAGGACTTATGCTTGAATTTGTCGAAGCTCTATATAAGCACACTGTAGAAGCTACAGATAGTGATGGTAATATCACTAGAGATTTTGAAGCTATATGTCAAGATGCTTACAAAGATTCAGGATTTAAAATTAAAATAGATGCTGTTCTAGGTAAGTTCATAGGAAGTGATGCTGAGGTTTATTACAAAGAGATTAGAGAAGTGAGAAGCAAAGGGCTCACTGTTGTAACAGCTGAAGACATCACTAATGCTAATAGAATTGTAGAAGAGCTCAAGAGTAATCCTATCACTGCAGAGATTGTAAACAAGGTGAATAGTGGTAGATGGACTGTATACAATCAGTTACAAGTGGAAGGATATACAGTGAATGGTCATCTGTTTAAGAGTATGATGGATAAGGTGATTGTTGATCATACAGAACAGACTATTCAAGTGTATGATCTTAAGTGCACATGGAGTGTAGAAAACTTTTATGAAGAATACTATCTCTATAGAAGAGCTTATATTCAGGCTTATTTATATTTCTATGCTGCTAAGTGGTTCTTCCAAAATCTTGGTTACACTATTCTAGATCCTATATTCATTGTGTGTGACAGTACCAATTATATGTCTCCATTGCTCTATCAAACAACTATTGATTCTATGCTTGATGCTAAGAAGGGGTTTGAACATAAGGGTAAAAAGTATCCAGGTGTTGAAAGCTTAATACTAGACCTGCGTTGGGCTATTGAGAATGATATTTGGAATATTACCAGAGAGAATTATATTAATAATGGAGTTGTAAAATTATAAGATGGAAGTAAAGAAGACTGTCACTAGTATATTCATTGTACCCACTCTTGGTATAGGTAGAGAAAGGTTGCTTGACAATGGGTATATTAACGGATATATTAAAGATGAAAGAAGAGACGTACAATATGAGAATTCTGTATATGTGCTCTTCAAGCCCAAAGACTTGTACAAGTTTAGAAACTTTCTAGACAGTGAGTATGAACGTACTAAACAGGTTATTGATGATTATGATTATGAAGCAGGTTATGTTGTTGTTGTTTATCAAATCAACAAAGAACTTGCTTCTGACATAACATTGATATATGAAGGCAAGTATTCTAAAACATCAAAGAAGTTCCAGTCTATATTCCCTAAAATTGTTAAGTTAAAGCTAAACGGATTGCACAAAGATGAAATAAGTCTTCAATATCGTGTCTTTAACAAAACAGAGGATTTACGCCAATATTGGGAAGATAAGTTAGGGGTGGAATTTGATGAAGAATGGGAAGTTTGGGATGGCTTTAATGAAGAACAAGAAACTCTTAACCTAGATAAACTTAAAGAAAATGTATAATGAAGAATTATTAAACAAAATAGTAGAAAAGTTTGGTCAAGAAGCCACAATTCTCTTCTGTCAAATGGAGAGTGAGAAGAATGATATTCTATATAAAGATTGCATCATACATGGAGATGATGAACCTGTAGAATATAATTTTGAAAGAGACTGGTGGGCTGAATCTAGTAAAACATTAAAACAAAGAATATGCAAGGATTAGAATTATTAAAAACGTATGATAAAGCAGGACAAGTGGTTAAGAAGTTCTATCTAGACAAGCTTGCAGATTCTCTAAATGATAAGAATGTTCCTGATAACTACAAAGATTTTATTAACTCAAATGATTATGAAGATGAGCAGTTTGCTACATTAATAGATGCTCAACCTAGGGCTCTATTTGATCTATTTGATGAACATGAAATATTTATTGTAATTGATTATGACAGTGCTTATAAGAATTTCATATTTCATTCTAACAATGGAGCATTAGATAGAAAATTTAACACTAGAAAAGAAGCTGAAAAAGCTGCTATTGAAGAATCTTTTAAATTGTTAAATGATAAGATGTAATGTATTTATTATCAACAAGTAATTATAAAACAGAAAAAGGAGAAAAGCTTGGAGTTCTCACTGGAATATTATCATTAGCTCCTGCTGATATATCTGGATATGAAGTTTGTCCAAAAAGATCTAAAGGTTGTACAAAATCTTGTCTATATACAGCAGGACATGGAGCATTTAGCACTGTACAAAAAGCTAGAATAGAAAGAACAAAACTTTTCTTTGAAAAAAGAGATGTGTTTTTACATCTTTTAAAACAAGATATAAAGTCTATTGTTAAAAAAGCTAAGAAAGATGATATGATTCCAGCAATAAGGCTTAATGGCACTTCTGATATTGAATGGACTAGGTTTGGACTTATGGATGAATTTCCTAATGTACAATTCTATGATTATACAAAAGTATTAAATAGATTGGAAAAAGAAATACCAAAGAACTATCATATTACATTTAGTAAAAATGAACAAAATGAAGCTGAATGTGAAATAGCTTTAAGTCTTGGATTTAATGTAGCTGTTGTTTTTAATACTAAAAAGAATAAAGATTTACCAAATATGTGGAAAAAGTTTCCTATATATGATGGTGACAAAAGCGATGTTAGATTTTTAGATCCAAAAGAACATGTAATTGGACTTAGAGCTAAAGGACAAGCAAAAAAAGATGAAACAGGATTTGTAATTAAAACAATTTAAAAATGAGAGATCTAATAGTAGAAGATGTTATTGACAAATACTTAGAAAGAAGTCAAAAAGGAATTACTAAGTATGGAACTACATTAAAAAATAACAATTATGATGATTTTTTTAATCATTTACAAGAAGAATTAATGGACGCTACTCTGTATTTACAAAAGCTAATGGACTTAAATATTGAACTAACTAGTCTGGTTAAAAATCATCCAAATGATGCTGAATTAGGGATGATAATAAGAAGAATGGTTAGCTAGAATTTTTAAATTCTCTTGGTTTTTAAGAAGGGTAGTCGTACATTCGCTACCCTTCATTTTTTAACCAAAAACAATTAAATATGGATTTAGGATTAGATGCATTGAGTAAAATTACGGTGTTTAGTAAGTATGCTAAATACCTCCCAGATCAAAAAAGAAGAGAAACCTGGGATGAGATAGTGGATAGATATCAGAATATGATGATTAAAAAATATCCTAAATTAGAGACAGCTATTAAGAATAGTGCAGTGTTTATTAGAGAAAAGAAGGTGTTACCATCTATGAGAGCTCTACAGTTTGCAGGTCCTGCAGCTGAGGTGAATAACTCACGTATTTATAACTGTTGTTTCTTACCAGTGGATAGTCTTTATAGCTTCTCAGAAACTATGTTTCTATTGTTAGGAGGCACAGGAGTGGGCTATTCAGTGCAAAAACACCACGTAGATCAATTACCACCTATTAAAAGACAAGATGTATATAAGCAGAAAACATGGCTTATTGAAGATTCTATCATGGGATGGGCTGATGCTGCTAAAGTGTTAATGAAGTTTTATTTTGAAGGAGGTTTTAAGCCTAGGTTTGACTTTAGGGCCATTAGACACAAGGGTGCTAGACTTGTAACAGCAGGTGGTAAAGCTCCTGGTCCTGAACCTCTTAAGATAGCATTGACACATATTGATGCTATTATGGAGAGAAAAGAGAACGGTAGCAAACTTACACCATTAGAATGTCATGATATCATGTGTCACATTGCTAACAGTGTTCTTGCAGGTGGTATTAGACGTTCAGCTATGATTGCTCTATTTAGTTATGATGATGAGGAAATGATTACATGTAAGTATGGAAACTGGTGGGAACTAAATGAACAACGTGGTAGAGCTAATAACTCAGCTGTTCTTGTAAGAGAAGAAGTACTTGCTGCAGAATTTACTGACCTATGGAAGAGAATTGAAGCTAGTGGAAGTGGTGAACCAGGAATCTATTGGACAAACAATAAAGATTGGGGAACTAACCCATGTTGTGAAATTGCTCTTAGGCCCTATCAGTTCTGTAATCTATGTGAGGTGAATGTAAGTGATGTAGTTGATCAAGAAGATCTAAACAATCGTGTAGCTGTTGCTGCATTCTTTGGTACATTACAAGCAGGATTCTTTGATTTTCACTATCTTAGAGATGTATGGCAAAAGACCACTGAAAAAGATGCATTGTTAGGAATTGGTATGACTGGTATAGCTTCTGGAGAGATTCTTAAATATAACTTAGAATATGCTGCTAATACAGCTATTACAGTGAATCAAGACATCTCTGCTTTAATAGGCACTAATGAAGCTGCTAGAATTACATGTATTAAGCCTTCTGGAACAACTAGTCTTGTTCTTGGTACAGCAAGTGGTATTCATGCTTGGCATGCTCCTTACTACCTTAGAACAATGAGATTTAATAAGAATGAAGACATTGCTATGTATTTAATGATAAATCATCCAGAACTATGCGAAGATGATGTGCTCAGACCAAAAGATACATTGTGTGTAAGAATTCCTGTTAAAGCCCCTGAAGGATCTATATTTAGAACAGAAACAGCTATAGACACTCTTGAACGTGTTAAGAAGTTCTCTACAGAATGGATTAAGCCAGGACATATTAAAGGAGACAATACACATAATGTAAGTGCTACAATCTCTATTGATAAGAATAGAACCTATCCTTGGAATGATGGTGGATTTGGAACTGTTATTAATAAAGATGAATGGGAAGTTGTAGGAGAATGGATGTGGCAGAATAGACAGTTTTACAATGGCCTTAGTGTACTACCTGCTTTCAATCACACATATCAACAGGCTCCATTTGAAGACATTACAGAAGAACAATATAACAAAAGAGTGTCTCACTTAAAAGCTATTGATCTTTCTAATGTAATGGAAATTGACGATCTTGTAGACTTTGGTCAAGCTGTTGCTTGCGGGAGTGGTGCTTGTGAAATCGTATAAACACACATAATATGGAAAACGAAAAAAGAGATTTTGTAAAAGATGTAGACTACTATCTAGAATATGGATATGTAATCTTTACAGAAAAATATTTAAGAGAAAAAGGAGAATGTTGTGGTAATAAATGTAGACATTGCCCTTATGAACCAAGAAACATAAGAGGTATATCTACGCTAAAAGAGACCACACCTCCTCCATCAAATTAGTATGCATTTTGATTTTTACCCCCTGATGTGTCTACATCTGGGGGGTTTTTTATTTCAAAATGTAACTAAAAAAGATTAAATTTGTTACAATAAAAACAACTAAATTATGGCTAAAACAGTTAAACAAGAGGGTGGAGTTTCTAAGTTTCAAGATGCATTAGATAAGCTTAACAAGACTTATGGTGCTGGAACTGTGCTAACACTAGACAGTAAAACAAATGGTGATTATGATGTAATCAGTACAGGTAGTGTTGGATTTGATAATATTACATTGGGAACTGGAGGATTTGTTAAAGGTAAATTATATGAGCTGATGGGTTGGGAAGGTTCTGGTAAATCAACTATCTGTGGTCATGCTGTGGCTGAGTGTCAAAAGAAGGGAGGAACAGTTTTGTATATTGATGGTGAACATGCTGTAGATAAGAACTACTTTGAAGCTATTGGTGTAGACACTACTAAGATGTTAATTGCTCAGCCTAGTTGCGGTGAGGAAGGTTTTCAAATTGCTATGGATATGATTAACACTGGTGATATTGATCTAGTGATAATCGATAGTGATAGCTCTTTAATTCCTAAGAAGGTGTTAGATGGTGATGTAGGTGATAGTTCTATTGGTAAGAAAGCCTTATTGAATAGCAATGCCTATCCTAAACTTAAGAGTGCTCTGTCTGAACACAATGTTTGTGTTATTGTTGTTAGTCAGTATAGAGAGAAGATTGGCATGATGTTCGGTAACCCTACAACAACTCAAGGTGGACATGCTCTTAAGTTCTATACAGATTGTAGAATTGAGGTGAGTAAGAGTCTTGGTAAAGATGGAGATGTAAACTATGGTAACATTACTAAGGTGAAGGCTATTAAGAACAAGATGTCTGCTCCTTATAGAGTGCATTCGTTTGATATCATCTATGGCCAGGGTATTGATAAGATTGGAGAGATTATGGAACTTTTAAATGACCTTGAGCTTGGTAGAAAGTATGGCCAGACAATGACATTCAATAACATCAAATACAATCTTGATGATTTTAAGAGTATGATTGTTGACAATGAAGAATTTTACAATGAAATCAAAGCAAGCATCATTAACAAAATCAATAACACAGAAATCAAAACCGAAGAACATGTTGAAGATTAAATTACAGAAAATAACAGAAGATGCCAAAATGCCTATTAAAGGATCATCTGGAGCAGCTTGTTATGATGTATACGCTCATCACATTACAAGTAAGGGGGATAAGGTGACTGTTGGTCTAGGATTTAAAACAGAAATCTCTAAGGGATATAAAGGAATCATTGTACCACGTAGTAACATCACTAAACACGATTGGGTGATGAACAACTCATTTGGTGTAATTGATTCTGATTATAGAGGTGAGTGGGTAGCTGTATTCACTCCTTTATGTTATGATGGTGTTACAATTCAGACATTTCCCTATAATATAGGTGATAGAGTGGCACAGATTTATTTTGAAGAAGTGCTAGAAGTGTCATATGATATAGTGTCAGAACTAGAACCTTCAGATAGAGGAGAAGGTGGATTTGGTAGTACAGGTGTCAAGTAAATAGTGCAAAATACTTGACATTATATGTTTTTACATATAAGTTAACTCATTAGTAATCAATTATATGCAAACACATATAATAATTATTTCTATTTAAAATTCATGCAAAATAATGAAAGCTAAATGTAAAACATGTGGAAAGAATTGTGAAGGAGAATATTGTTTTAGGCACAAAATCAGAAAACCATTAGTTGGAAAAAAGTTGGATATTACCTACATTAAGCCCAAAAATGAGGATAATGTCCAACAAATCCAACAAATGCGAGATTTCTTCCTCTCTATATGGAAAAGAAGATTACACACATCTGAGGTGAGTGGTACACCACTAGGTAAAGAACCCCTACACACTTATTTTCATCACATTCTTCCAAAAGAAAAATACCCAGAAGCAGCGTTTGATGAAGAAAACATCATACTTTTGACATTAGATGAACACACTAATGTAGAGAATGATGTATACAAGTATAAAAGCGTAAATGAATTACGTGAAACACTAAAACTCAAATATGAAAGAATCAAACAGGGAAAGGAAGTATGACATTAAATACAATGTACAACTGAATGAAGAACAGAAAGAGGCTAAAAAAACTATTAGAGAGAATCAAATAGTTGTTATTACTGGTAGAGCTGGATCTGGTAAATCATTAGTATGTGCCCAAACTGCTCTTGATTTTCTATTGAAGAAAGAATGTGATAACATCTATGTAACTAGAGCAACTATTGAAGTGGGTAATTCATTAGGCTTTCTTCCTGGAGGGCTAGATGAGAAGTTCAATCCCTATCTAGAAGCTTTTATGGAGAATCTAGCCAAATGTAAGGACAAAGAAACTCTTGATAAGCTTGTATCAGAATCAAGAATCTTAGCCTATCCTATTCAGTTTATCAGGGGAAAGACTATTGATGATGTTCTTGTTGTAGAGGAAGCTCAGAATCTAAGTAAAGATCAAATGCTGGCCATTCTCACCAGACTTGGTAAAACAGGAAAGATTATTATCAATGGAGACCTTGAGCAAACAGACATTAGAAATAAAACAGGAGAAGCTAACGGACTTAGTTATGTTATAGAACTATCTAAGAAGATTGATGAGATACAATGGATTAAATTAAAAGAAAACCACCGTAGTGATATAGTGGGTAAAATCTTAGACTATGAATATGGTAAGTAAATATGGTATATTTGCAATAGTTGTAGTGATCATACTTCTTGCAATCATAATAGTAAAAAATAAGAAAATGGATAGTACAACAAAGTTTGTTATTAATGGTGGAACATTTCCTATGGATGCATATGTTATTATTACAAATAATACAGTTGAAGCTCAAGAATACGCAGAAGCTATATTAGATAGGAAGTTTAAACCTGATGACTTTGTAGCAGATGGTCTTACACTATCTGATGATTTAGGCAGTACATTTGTCTTATGGTTTCCTAAAGAAACAGTGAAAGATACAAGCATTGTTCATCATGAGTTATTTCATCTTACATATAATATATTAGATGGATGTGGTGTTAAGCTTTCAGATGAAACAGATGAAGTGTATGCTTATGAGATAGAATCATTATCAAAACAGTTTTATAAACAATTAAACCAATAAATATGAGTCAATTTTTCTACTCCAGAAAAGATGGAGATGTAATTAGAATAGACAGTTTTAACACAAACATGGTGATTAGGAGTGTTGAAATGGAAGATGGTAGTCTATTAGTGTTATTAAATGATATTCACGAACGTTCTAGAGATATTCAGGATATTGATACTAAGACTAATAAGGTGAAGGGTGTTAAAAGACAGCGTGATGTATTCCAAACAGAAATCACTCTTGAAGGAGATGATGTATCAAAATTTAGAAATCTTGCTTAATCGTGATTATATACTACCATTGTTAGGGGGTAGACTAGGTAACAACTTGTTTATGATAGCTCATGCTTATGCAAAAGGGCTTGATTATAATAAGCAAGTTGTTATCTATAAACCTCATGTGCAATATCATGGAAATGATTATTCTCAGAACATCTTTAAGAAACTAGAATTTACAGATGTATTAGAAGATAGTAAGAATTTAAATCTAGCAGTTCCTTCTGATGATCAGCCTACATTCTATTATGGATATTATCAAAGTGAAAGATACTTTGAAAGATATAGTGAAAATATAAAAAACTTATTTGGCCCACCTGCTGAATTCATAAATAGAATAAAGCAAGAACTTCCTTTTATATTTGAAGGTGATGTAACTGTAATAAATGTTCGTAGAGGAGATTATTTACACTATCCTAATTATCATCCTGTAATTACAACAGAATACATACATAAGGCTCTAGAGCACATAAAGAATACAAGAGTGTATTTAATAGCTAGTGATGATCTTGATTGGTGTAAAGAGAATATTCATCTACCTAATATGCATTTCTTATTAGGGTATACATCAGAAGAACAATTATGGATCTTATCTATGTGTAATAACTTTGTTATATCTAATAGTTCTTTTAGCTGGTGGGCAGCCTATCTATCTAGATATAGAAATAAAATAGTTGTAGCTCCTCAAACATGGTTTGGTCCTGATCATGTTAACTCCTGGCAAGATATGTATTGTCACAACTGGAAAATTTTACCAACTTATTTTGAAAACGGATTAATAAAACCAAAATGATTTCTGTATTAACACTTACATACAAAAGACACCATTTATTAGAAGAAGCTATTGAATCGTTTTTACAGAACGAAAGCTTCCATCCTAAAGAAATGGTTATAATTAATGATAATCCTGATGTAGATTATGTTTACGATCATGAAGATGTCAGAATCATTAATCATAAAGAAAGATTTCCTTCTATAGCAGCTAAAATTGAATGGGGCTATAAACAATGTAACTATGATTATATTTACAGACTAGATGATGATGATCTTTTAAATAAGACAGCACTATCTAATGCTACGTTAGATATATTAGAGAACCCTGGATATGAAATTTATAGAAGCTCAGGTATGTACTTCTTTGTACACAATATTTTTGAAGGTATTAATAGTAATATCAACAATGGAAATATATACACTAAAGAGTATTTAGATAGAATTAAATTTCCAGATTTGTCTGGTACAGAAGATGATAATATTACATATGGGCATAGTGCCAAGATATTTGAATCTAAAAGAAAACCCACTATGCTTTATAGATGGGGAATGAATACATTTCATATTTCTGGAATGGGAATACAATCTAATGATGTAATACTTGCTCAGGCTGACAGAGTGTTAGATAATACAAAAGGAGTGATACATCTCAATCCACATTTTAATAATGAATATTATGAACAAATAAAAAGAGCCTCCAAATAGGGGGCTCTTTTATTATTTTGACAAACGTTTTTGTTTCATGGGCCACATAGGACTCTTTAACCTTTCCTTTGTATCAGCTTCCTTCATAAAGTTAGGCTTAGCTTTACTAGGAGGTTTTACTTTAGGGGCTGGTCTAGGTTTACCTGATTTCATTAGCAACCGTTTTTACATTTACCCACCTTAGCTCCACCACTCTTACCAGAGTAGTTTTTACCAATTTGTTTACCATAGCTACCTAATTGCATAGATACTGTACCACCAGATTTGTATTTCTTAGCTTTACCACCTTTCTTCATCATTGGAGCACCACCACCCATTGGAGCAGGAGCAGGAGGAGGAATACCAGGACCAGGAGCTGCTTTTCTTGCAGGAGCAACAGGCTTAGCTGCTGCCATAGGTTTACGAACTGTCTTTTTCATTAGTATAATTTTAGATTGTTATTTATAAAGTTTTTAATAGTTGTCTATCAGTTAAAGATTTAGGATGATATATCCATTTTCCTAATTTATTTTTCTTTAAATGTCTTTTAACATGACATGTAGGACAAACTATTTCAAGATTCTCCATATCATTATTTTGATGATTTCCATCAATGTGATGTATTTGTAATAAGTATGTTTTATTTTCTCCACACTCACAAGAAGAATTATTTAATAAATTTTCCCAAAAAGCTGTACCTCTTTTTAATCTTTTAGCAGCAACATTTCTTAAATTATAACATTCCCTACTACAATAGTTTTTATTATTTCTATTAGATAAAGATTTAGATTTTAATGTAATTTTATCACAAACTAAACAAACTTGTTCAACTTTAGATTTTTTATATGCACAATCTTTAGAACAATACCGTTGTTTATCCCATGAATAATGTTTAAATTCATTTCCACATAATTCACAGTTATCAACTTTATTCTTAATTCTAAGTTTGGACATTATTTACCCTTACGTTCAGTTGCCATTTTCTTAAAGGTTTTTGCTAAAGCTTTAGCTCTTCCTGTACAACTAGGTTTAGTTATTGGTGTACATTTTCCTTCTGTTCCTCTAGATTTAATAGATTTACTTACATCCTGTATCCAATTCTTTTTACTTGCTTTTGCCATGATTATTTCTTTTTAGCTTTGCCACCCATTTTCATGGTTTGACTTTTGCTCATCATAATATCATTCTTTTTCTTAGCCATTTTAACACTTGTTTTGGCCATCTTCTTACCAGAAGCTATCTTCTTTAAAGATCCACCCATTTCCATTTTACCACCATTCTTTT
>Ga0114964_10002391_pt1 | contig 13082 bp, 13 predicted proteins | sample C_131016_MF_Meta_FD_92638 | JGI IMG/M metagenome (GOLD analysis project Ga0114964, IMG submission 92638) | Freshwater microbial communities from Lake Croche, Canada to study carbon cycling - C_131016_MF_MetaG | ecosystem: Environmental > Aquatic > Freshwater > Lake | place: Lake Croche, Canada... | reverse complement strand
TTGAAAATCTCTAACTAAAAAATCTATCATTTCCTCACTTAAATTCCTCACTTGGAGCATCTGTAGATTTATGTGTTAATGAGTGTTGATAACGAAGGTAATAGGTTGGTTATTGAATTTAAAATTCGTTATAAATCTTATTAATTACATTGAGATTAATTCACTTTTAATATTCTCAAGCATTTCATCTACTTTTTCAAATCTATGGACGGTATCGTAATAAAACTGTTTATTAGGAACTTTATTTTCTTTTAAGTATTCAAGCATTTCATCAAAGCCTAACAATTCATCATAATTTGCAAGGTGAAAGGTAAAATGGTTTCCATTGTAGTGCTTTAATTCTTCTTTACATTTCTTCTCAAAACTGGCTAAATAATTTAGACACAATTCTGTGAAAATCCAATTTTCTTCCGTTTTGATTTTTTTTTATGTTGATTAACCTCGTTTTTCATGCGTCATTCCATTAGTACTGTCTAGTATATTTTGTATCCAATTATCTTTTTTCATACTTACAGAGGAATGTCACTTCCTGTTTCAGAATCATTTATATAGTTGCCAAGAAATGGAAATGTCTAATTAATGAGAAACAACAACCTTTTTTATAATTGAATTTTTATTGTCTGAAATTTTCACAAAATATACTCCAGAATATACTGTCTCTAAATTCAGATAACACATCGTACTACCTTGTTTTAAAGTATCTTCTAAAATTAACTTTCCATTTATATCAAACAATTCTATTTTTAAATCACTAATAGTTGGTGCATACGATTGAATAACAGCTATATCACTTGAAGGATTAGGAAATAAAGACAAACCAATTTGTTCTAAATTATTATTAGCTACCGATAAAGCTGGTGTGTATGTAGTTACGGTTTCACTTATAGTTGCATGTAAAGTAGCTTGGACTGTACCATGATAATATTTTCCTAAAAGATAAGGATATACAGGTTTGTTATTTGCATCAATAGTCGCAAAATAGCAATAAATTCCGTTTGGATATTCAGGAGTTTTACAAAATCTTCCGTTACTTTCATCTAAATCACCTAATCCAGCTACATATTCAAAATCTTCTAAATAAGCACCTAAAACCGCTTGAATTTGTGGAGCTCCTGGACCCATAATTTGAACCATTTCTGTTAAAGTTGGTCCTACAGCCGCAGTTCCATTAGGCAATGTAGTTCTTGACGTAATATTTCTTAATCTATAACTAGGAGTGATTCTCTTTATAGGTGTTGTAGGATCTAATGGATCGGTATATCCATAAGCTCCATAAATAGGAAAACCGTCAGCTGCAAAACCAATAAGTGGTCCATGTGCGGCTGCATTCGGAACATAAAGTCCATCGGCTAAATATATATTACATATTGAGGATGTAGGTACAGTTTCTATATTAAAGGCCGAGGGATTTTGATGGTGATGATAATCGGAAGTCATTGGTCCTGGATGACCATGCGCGCAATCAAAACCAATATTTTCAAAGTAAACCGCATTAGAATGCCATTTATTTAGATTGTTATAAGATCCCCCATCCCCTGCAGTGTATGCAACTGTTCCATTAATAAAAGCTGCGACTGCACCCATGCCAACTAACGTATTTGTCGTAGCTACTGTAGGATTTAAAGGCATTTTAATAATATAATTATTATTTAAGGCGGTTGAAACTGGACCTGTAGCAAAAGGACCTGTTACAAAAGCTGGAACTCCAGTGGCTGTTACATAAACATAATTAGTAGAATATTGAACTTGCTGAACATTAGCATTGATTGTTGTTAGTATAGGGGTTGAATTACCCGTTAGATAATACCTTCCTTTAGTGTTATTGGTGTTTTGTAACCAAGACGTAATTGCTGGATTTGTTTGAGCAAAAGCATCAATAGTTGCAATAAACAGTAATAAAATTAGTTTTGATTTCATATTCTAAAGTTTTATTTGGATTAATAATGCCAAATTTACTTTTAGAACGAAAGGATAAAAAATGAAAATCGGTTGAGTTGTAGAAAAATAGGATTGAATTGTAAAAAAAATAAATGAATAATTATGTGATGCCTTAATTATCTAACCATTCTTTAAAATCATTTACTCGTTCACGGCTAACTATTCGTGCATCATTATCTAAAAATTTTGTTGCTATGGAAAGTCGGCTATTAAAATAGGTGCTTACTTTTTCAATAGATTGAATGTGTAGAATTATTTTTCTGTTAATGCGGAAGAAATTTTGGGGATTTAACATCGTTTCGAGTTGATCTAAAGTATAATCAATAAGATAGCGATTTCCTTTATTGGTAACTAAAAATGACAAACTTTCTTTGGTCTCAAAATGATGAATTTCATCTGTTGGAATAGTATCAATGGTTTGTCCTAATTTGACTAAAAACCGTGTTTTATATTCTTTATTCATTTGCTGATAAGCCAATGCAATACTTGAAATTAAGTCTTTATTTCCTGATTGCTGTTGCTTTTTGAACTTATCTAAGGCAGATTGCAACTCTTTTAAATCAATGGGTTTTAATAAATAATCGACACTATTTTGCTTGAAAGCTTGTATAGCATAATTGTCAAAAGCAGTGGTGAAAATAACGGGTATTTCAAGTTGAATTTGATTGAAAATTTCAAAACTATTACCGTCGGCTAAATGAATATCCATAAAGATTAAATCGGCATTTAAGGCTTCTTTAAAAGCATTTACAGAAGCCGTAATCGTATCGAAATAGTTAACAACTGTTATTGACTCGTCTATTTTTTGTAATAAAATAGTTAAGTGTTCTGCCAATAATTTTTCGTCTTCTATGATTACAACCTTCATTTTTTCTGTATTAATGGTAAAATTACTTTAAAAACTTTGCCATTGTTAGAAACGATAACTTTTTTATCGGTAAAAAAGGAATACCGTTGTTTGATATTTTTTATGCCTGTTTTAGTACTTTCCGAAATGTCACTTCTTGACAAGATTGGATTTTCGATGACTAAAGAATCATTATCCGTGTAAATTAAAACTTTCAACGGATTGGCTTGCGAAGTTTCATTGTGTTGAATCGTATTTTCGACCAACATTTGCAGGCACATTGGCAATAAATAATCTGACTTTTTACTTTCTTCAATTTTAATTTCAAATGAAATACTGTCTTCAAATCGTATTTTTTGCAAAAAGATATAATGATTTATAAAATCCAATTCTTCTTGCAAGGGCACTAACTCTGAATTTTTAGTATCTAAAACATAACGATACACTTTGGCTAATTCATTAATAAAATCGGCCGCTTTGTCTTGATTTTTATAAACTAACGAAGTTAAAACACTCAAATTATTAAATAGAAAATGAGGATTCAACTGATTTTTTAAGTTTTGCAATTGGGCATTGGCACTTTCCGTTTTGTATTTTTCTGTTTCAATTAAACTGTTTTTTAAAGAACTGAAAAATTCACTTCCGATTTTTACCGCCAAAAGTGCAAAAGTAAAAAGAAGGGCTGGTGGAAAAATTTCAATCATTTTATGATTTACTATTTGACCGTCCCCAAATCTCAATTGATGTAGCAAATACATTATAGGAAATAAGGCACTTGATGTGAATAGAATCGAAAGAATACTTTGAATAATCACCCTTTTTTTGGAATTTTCAATCCAACTGTATTTGGAATTTAGCCCTTTATTAATAGCTTCATTTCCCTGCATAATAATTATTACAATAGCTAAAATAAATAACAAATCCATTTGGAAAAATTCATCAATTCTAAAAAAAACGATTTTAAAAAAGAGTGTTATTGCAATCGCAATCCCTAATTTGTTAAGTATGTTACGTTTTGAATTCTTCATTTTTTTTACCTTAAAACTGTAGTTTATAAATTATATTTGGAAAGAAACCCAATTGATATGTCGTATTCAAATTCATTCTTTGATTATCATACTTTTGTGAAAACATATTTTTATGATTTGTCACATTTTGTAAATCTAATGAAATAGATTGAGATCGCTTTTTGTTTTTACTATTAATGGTATAGCTTCCTTTTATATCCAACCTAAAATAATTACTTAAATTTCCCGAATAAGCATCGGTTGACAAAACTTCGTTATTACTCGATTGAGAAGCTGCAATATCAATTGGCGTATAAGCTCTTCCGCCTGCATTGGTAAATTTCATATCGGTAGAAATTTTGTTTCTTTTTTCACTACCAACTTTCCATTCTTTTCCACCTAAAATATTGAAAACATATTTTCCGTTGAAAGCCGTATTTCGTTCTACGCCATCACTTCCTTTGTATTTTGAACTGTATAATGATGATGTAAACAAGCCATAATAGCCATTGCTAAAGAATTTTTCAATGGTTACTTCTGCACCATAATTAGTCCCAGTTCCTGCATTGGTAAGATTATCTTCGGTATCGGCTTTGAAACTCGAACCCGTATTCAGCATAGAATAACTGCTTGAAAAAGTATTCACAGGAACATTAGAAATCGCTTGATAATAGACTTCTGTTTTCAATCGCCAATCTTTGAACGGTTGCAAATCATAACCCAAAACAAAATGTTGACTTTTGGTAAAATCTAAATTTTTATTGTTGTAGGAAATTGAACCATCAGCGTTTTGAGTTTGAAGAAAATAAACGTTAATCGGCTGCATTTGCGAATGTAAACCATAGCCTAAACTAAAACTACTTTTGCTATTTACCGCATATTTAAATCCCAAACGAGGTTCTATTGAAACCGAATTATTCAAGAAGAACTTTTGCGAATGCAAACCAGCATTTAAGGTTAATTGTTCGCTAATGTTGTATTTTCCGTGAACAAAGGCTTGCGCCAAATTGGTAAAACTGTTGTAATCCCAAACTTGTTTCCAAGCATCGATACTATTTTGTTTGGTTTTATAAAATAAATCCAAACCTATAAATTCATCTTGAATTCCTGCTTTTACAAATAACTTAGAATTTACTTTTAAATTATAGTTGGAACTAAAATTATACGCTGTTTTGGCAACATTGCTTATTTCTTTTGAAAAGGAAACATTAGCCATTCTATCAAAATCGTATGAAGTTTGATTGGTTTCAGAATAATTCACACCTATGGTCGAACTGATAAACGATTTAGGATTGATTTGTTTGAAATGATTCAAACCCACAATTCCAATTTTACTGGCAAAATCAACCTGATCGCCACCTCCATATATGCTACCCGATTTGCCTCCATCTATGCTAATAGTGCTTGTAGCTAAAATTCCAAATAGGGACAATTTTCCCAGTTTAGAAGTACCGCTGTTCAATTTGAACGATAAATCTTGATAAGACGGTGTGGCTGTTACTCCGATATTTACGCCAAGAGCTTGGGCTACTCCTGCCAAACTGTACCGATAGCCTACCAAATAAGACGAACCTTTTTCTTTGTTAATAGGTCCTTCCGTGGTGGCTTCCAATCCGGTAATTACGCCAAGTTGAAGGGTTGTTTCTCGCTTTTTAGAATTTCCATTTCTAAAACCAATATCAAAAACGCCCGAAGTTGCATTGCCATATTCAGCTGGAAAAGCGGAAGTAAAGAAATCGGAATTCTTCAACAAATTGGTATTCAAAGCACTTACCGCTCCACCAGTTGTTCCCACGGAAGCAAAATGATTGGGATTGGTTACATTCATTCCGTCAATGCGCCACAAAACTCCAACTGGTGAATTTCCTCTAATTACAATATCATTTCTACTGTCATCAGGTGCACTTACTCCTGCAAAATTGGCAACCAAACGGGCAACATCACTTCTTCCGCCTGCAAAACGATTGACTTCTTCCATTGAAAAAGTTCTGGCGCTAACAGTGGCTAACTTATTTATAGTACTAGCTTTATTGGATGTTTTTATAACAATTTCGTCTAATTTCTTATATTCATCTTCCATCGCTATATCCAAAATAACTTCTTTACCAGAAGTAACAATTACATTTGGAATTACAACTTCTTTGTAACCTACAAAGGAAACTTCAATATCGTAACGCTCTGGGGTAATTTCGGTTAAAACATAATTCCCATTTTCATCGGTAATTGCTTTGATTTCGGAATTATTTATTTGAACGGTTGCACCAATTATAGGCGTTTGAGACAATTTATCAATAACAATTCCACGGATGTTTTGCTTATTGTTTTGTGCAAAAGAAATTGCTGAAATCAATAATAGTATAAAGTATTTTTTCATCTTTTATAAATTAAGTTTTCACAAATTTATAAGATGGATAAGTTTATTAAAAATCAGTTAACGTTGAGTTGTTGAATAAGCATATTGAATTGTAAATAATAATTCTTTAGCTATTTTTAATAAACGATTAAAGATTTAATTGCTTAAATATTGGCTTATCTTCCTTTTTAATTATAGCATAAAAACAAATTAAAATTGTTGAAATGGGGGTATTGTAATATGTAAGATTAGATATATAGTGATAGCAACAGTGGCAGGCTGATTTAGTCTTAATTATATCTTTTTTTTTGACCTTATTTTAATAGTTCCTCACTTGAAAAAATCCTCCTTTTTTGTAGTGTTAGTAAGGCTTTAAGGCCCTAAAGGTCTCCAGTTCCTCACTTGAGCAAATTCATGCTCTTTAATTCAAACGAAATTAAAAACCCCTTAACATATTAAATATTAAGGGTTTGTTTCTGTAGCGAGAGAGAGATTTGAACTCTCGACCTCAGGGTTATGAATCCTGCGCTCTAACCGACTGAGCTACCTCGCCATTATTCGGTTATTTGCATCTATCAATGCGGGTGCAAATATAAAACATAAATCAGATGTTGCAAATATATATTGAAGAAAATAAAATATATTTTAATTTGCTTTTTTATTCATTATTTAATCTATATATTTCACAAAAATTTTCAAGCAAGTCATGAATACAAAAGTAAAATACGAATTAGAATTTCAATTGAATTCTTCCCCTCAATTATTATTTCAATACATTTCAACTCCATCAGGACTCTCAGAATGGTTTGCAGATAACGTAAATTCGCGTGGTGAATTCTTTACTTTTATTTGGGATGGATCCGAAGAAAATGCCAGATTGACATCTAGAAAGGCGGATGAAAAAGTAAAATTTCGTTGGATAGATGAAGACAATAAAGACACCGATTATTTTTTTGAATTGCGAATTTTGGAAGATGAAATTACCAAAGACGTTTCGCTAATGGTTACCGACTTTGCTTTTGAAGAAGATTTCGATGAGGTTAAATTACTTTGGGAAAGCCAAATTTCCGATTTAAAACATGTTATAGGATCGGTATAGATTTTACCTATTTTAAACTTATATTTGTCACGCCCAAATCGTGACTTTTTTTATGATAAATTTTAACGGTACAATTACTGCTGCAGCAACCAATTTAATGGTTAACAATCGCGCCTTCCTTTATGGAGACGGGGTTTTTGAATCGATGAAAATCGTAGATCAGAAAATCCTATTTCTAGAAGATCATTATTTTAGATTAATGGCTTCGATGAGAATTGTGAGAATGGAAATTCCCATGAATTTTACCATGGAGTTCTTTGAAGATCAAATTCTTAGTTTGGCCAAAGCCAATAATTGTAGCGATTCTGCCAGAGTTAGAATTACAGTTTATAGAAATGATGGAGGTAACTATTTACCACTTCAAAGATCAGTTTCGTATTTAATCAATTGTACTCCTCTTGAAAACAAGCTTTATTCAATCGATTCAAAACCGTATGAGGTTGATTTATACAAAGATTTTTATCTTACCAAGCAATTGCTTTCTACTTTAAAAACAACCAATAAAATCCTTAATGTAACCGCAAGTATTTTTGCCGATGAAAACGGACTTGATAATTGCTTGTTATTGAATGAAAGCAAAAACGTTGCAGAGGCTTTGCAGGGTAATATTTTTATGGTTTTAAATGGAAAATTGATTACGCCGCCTTTGTCCGAAGGCTGTTTGAACGGGGTTATGCGGAAACAAATTCTTAATCTGGCATCAAAAATAGAGAATTTAGTAGTAGAAGAAGTTGAAATTTCTCCATTTGACCTTCAAAAAGCGGACGAGCTTTTTATATCCAATGTAATTAAAGGTGTTCAACCAATAAGTAAATACCGTAAAAAAGAATTTAGAAATGCATTGGCAACTAAATTAGTTGCCTTATTAAATGCTCAAATAAGATTGACTTAATTCCAAAAAGGATTTTCAGGGGCATTTGCCCAAAGTAAATAATCGCCACCCAATTCTTGAATTTTCTCTTTCCAAAAACCACTTGCTTCTTTGCTGAGAATATTACTTTGGTATTGATTTTTAACAACAATCCAATTTTTTGAACTAATCTCATTTTCTAATTGATTAATTTCCCAACCTGAATATCCTAAGAAAAACCGAATATTGTTTTTCTTAATGGTTCCATTGTTAATTTCTGTAATTGCATTTTCAAAATTACCACCCCAATAGATTCCATTTGCTATTTCAATTCCATCTGTAATAATTTCAGGTTTGGTGTGTATAAAATAAATTTCGTCCTGGCTTACTGGTCCTCCATAAAAAACTGAAAATGATGCTATTATTGTTGGAATTAAATCATTAATGGAGAATTCAAGCGGCTTATTCATAATAAAACCTACAGTTCCATTCTCATTGTGTTCAGTCAATAATACAATTGATTTATTGAATGGCTGGTCATAATCCGAGGAAGGTTCGGATATGAGTATATTTCCAATGACTATTTTATTTGAGGACATCTTACAAATATTATTTCTACAAATTTATTCAAAAAAAAAGCCACGCAAAGCGTGGCATTAATTTATATTGGTAAATTATTAGTTTACAGCTGTTTCTAATTCAGCTCCAGCTTTAAATTTAACAACTTTTTTAGCTGCAATTTTGATAGTTGCTCCAGTTTGAGGGTTTCTTCCGTCTCTAGCTGCTCTTGCAGATACTGACCATGATCCGAATCCTACTAAAGATACTCTACCACCTTTTTTTAAAGTTCCACTTACATTTCCTAAAAATGATTCTAAAGCTGATTTTGCAGCTGCTTTAGTAATTCCTGCGTCAGCAGCGATTGCGTCAATTAATTCTGATTTGTTCATAATAATAGATATTAAATGTTGGTTAAAATTTCATTACTGAAACAAAATTAATAGGAATACATTACTGAGCAAGAGTTTTTTTAAAAATCTACCGTTTTTGTTGATAACTTCTCGGTTTTGTTGATAAAGACGCCGCTATTATTTTTTTTAAAGTCTATAGTTCCTTGTTAACTTATAAAACCATTGCTTGACTAGATAAAGTTATACCATTTAAAAGTTGTGTTGTTGTCATTTTTTTCTTTCCTGGGAATTGTAAACTCAAAATTGTTATGAATCCTTTGGTAACAGCCACATTTATTTCTTTTTTAGTAGTTTGAATTGTCCCAATAGGAAATGTATGCTGTTCAACATTAATTTTTGATTCATAAATTTTCACATTCCACTCTTGATTATTGTCTTTAAAATAGCACCACGCGGCGGGATAAGGCGAAAGTCCTCGAATTTGATTGTGAATTTCAGTTGCCGTTTTTGTCCAATCGATTTTACAATTGTCTTTATCTAGTTTATTGGCTGTTTTAATTTCTGAATGGTCTTCTTGAATGGTCAGATTCACTTGCTCTTTTTCAATTAATTTCAAAGTGTCAACAACGGTTTCACTTCCTAAAATCATTAATTTATCATGAAGCTGACCCGCGTTTTCGTCAGGAGTAATTGCTATTTCTGCACTTAAAATCATTGCTCCAGTATCAATTTTGTCGTCTATATAAAAGGTAGTAACCCCTGTTTTAGATTCTCCATTTATTATTGCCCAATTAATTGGTGCCGCTCCACGATAATTGGGAAGTAAAGAAGCATGTAAATTAAATGTTCCGTATTTTGGCATTGCCCAAACTACTTTTGGCAACATTCTAAATGCCACAATTACCTGTAAATTGGCATTTAAAGCTTTCAATTCCTCTAAAAATTCTGGATCTTTTAGATTCGTTGGTTGTAAAAGAAAAAGATTATTCTCTAAAGCATATTCTTTAACTGCAGAATATTTTATTTTTTGACCACGACCAGCCGGTTTATCTGCAGCTGTAATTATTCCTACAACATCGTATTTGTTTTTCAATATAGTATCCAAAATGGCAACAGCGAATTCGGGCGTTCCCATGAAAACGATTCTTAATTTATCCATTTCTATTTTAAGGTATATTTGTTGTTGGGTGTAATAATTATTTTTCCATTTTCCAGCAAGTTTTGCAATGCAAAGATAATTGCATCTGATGATTTATCAATGTGAATTTGAATTTCTCTTGAATTTCTTGCTTTAACTTCAAGTAAAGTTAAAATTTGATTTCTTAAGTCTTCCGTTTTATTTTCACTATTTTTATAAGCAATGCAATTAGAACAAATTCCACAATTCTCACTAGTTTGTTCTTCAAAATAATTTAAAATCAGTTTGCTTTTGCAATTCAAATGGTCATTTACATAAGATATTACCGAATTTAATTGGTCTTTTTTTAATTTATTTTGAATTGCTAATTGTTTTGAAACATTGTTGATTGTTCGTTCGTCTTCTCGAATAACATTAAAAATAATTCGAGTATCATTACTTTTTGCATGATACTCGATTAGGCCTTTTTCCATTAATTGTAACAATAAATTGTTGACATTGCTTTCTGAAGTTGTTGCTTTTTTTGCTATTAACGTTAAATTTATTGAAGCAGAAACCTCATGAATTCCGGGGTAAGAGCGAAGTAAGGCTAATAAAATTGGTTCTTCATGGGAATTTAAACTCATGTATCTAATAACTTCTTTTGAAGGAATAATGAATTTTACAGTAACTTTTTCTGAAAATTCTTGAGATAGGGTAATTATACCTTGACGGTCTAAAAACTGCAATGCGTTGTAGGTTTTTAATATTGGAAATTGGTATTTACTACAAAACTGATTCAAATCAAATGTGAATTGCTCTTCAATTCCTTCTCCATAGGCAATTTGGAAATAATTAAACAATTTTACTAACATGCTATTTAGGAAATTTTTATCCGGTAAAACAGCAATAAATTGTTTTTCTGCATTCAATTTATCGTAAGAACTGGTAAGCAAAACGGCAAATGCTTTTTCTTCATTTCTTCCTGCTCGACCTGCTTCTTGATAATAATTTTCTATATTTTCAGGCAGTTGAATGTGGATAACGGATTTAACATTGGCTTTGTCAATACCCATTCCAAAGGCATTTGTGGCTACAATCACCTGAACTTCCTCAGTCATCCAAAGGGTCATATTTTTTTCTTTTTCTTTGGTAGACAAACCTCCATGGTAATAAGTAGCTGTAAAACCCATTGATAACAATTGCGTTGAAATTTCCAAGCTAGATTTTCTATTACGCACATAAATTATTGACGGTTCTGGATTTTTCTTTAAAATTTGTTCAATCTTAAAAAGTTTGTCTTCGGCTTCAATCACAAAATAAGCTATGTTTTCTCTTTTGAATGATTTTTGAAAAACTGCGGGTTCTTTTAGTTCTAATTGTAAAATTACATCTTCTTGAACTCTTTTTGTGGCAGATGCCGTTAAAGCAATGAATGGAATTTTAGTAAAATGGTTTTTTAATTTAGATATTTTTAAATAGGAAGGTCTAAAATCATGCCCCCATTGGGAAACACAATGTGCCTCGTCAATTGCAATAATTGACACAGGTAATTGTTTAATTCGTTCAAAAATCCACTCCGTTTGTAAACGCTCAGGCGATAAATAAATAAATTTGTAATTTCCAAACTGGCAATTGTCTAATAAAACCAAAATCTCATCAGATTTTAATCCACCGGTTAATGCAATGGCTTTGATATCGCGACTTTGTAAATTCTGAACTTGGTCTTTTATTAAAGCTACCAATGGTGAAATTACTAGGCAAATTCCCTCTTTCATAAGTGCAGGAACTTGAAAACAAATCGATTTTCCACCCCCTGTTGGCAATAAAGCAAACGTATCTTGACCACTCAAGACAGAATCGATGATTTCCTTTTGAAGCGATCTAAACTGATCGTGTTTCCAGTATTTTTGAAGAATTTCTAACGCTTTTGGCATATATTTGTGCTTAAATATTCCAGATAATAATATAAGAACTGGACTAAATTTTATCTAATATAAAAAGAATTCTATTATCCAAGCTGTCTTTTGGAACTTCTATTAGGTTATAGCCGTATTTGGTGTAAGTTTCAACAAGATGGTTGTGAATTAATTCCGACTGCTCAAAGTTTTCGTATCGAGCTTCATCACTAACATAAATTTCTTTCCATGGAGGAAGAATAAATACTTCTGAATATACATTTTCTCGACAAGCGGCATCAAAAAAAGCAGGGTAGGAATCGCCTATATAATGCATGTAAGCCAAAATATCAGGAATGCCACGGTCAATAAAAACCACATCATGAGACTCGTTTTGTGCTTCTAAAAACTGTTTTTTTCTTCCTTCTAATAAAAGTTCACTAAAAAGCAAGGGTTGCTCTAGGAACAATTGATTTATCCCTTGTTTTTTGGCTTCCATAGTAACCGCTCTTGAAATTTCAGGATAACAGCAATAACCTCGGGCTTTAAGCTCATCGATAATTGAAGTTTTCCCAGTACCAGGACCGCCAATAATTACTTTAATTTTATTTTGCACCTTTAAAAAATTGCTTACAAACTTACTTAAAGAAATTGGTAATTAAAAAGATATTTTTGTTTAACTATTTTTTTATTTATAACCTCTCAAAAATGGTTTCAAACTTTATTTTTCATAAATTTTCCTTACATTTGCTATATTTTATTAATAAATGGAAAAAGCTACTGCCGAATTTTATGAAAGATTGCGTTTAGAATTGAACAACAACAACTCTTGGCCTTCAAAATATTTGTTTAAATTTATAGTACCAAACGAACAATATAAAATAGAACAAGTCGAAAACGCATTTAATAATATGGGTGCTGTAATTGACACAAGGCATTCAAAAACAGGAAAATACACGAGTATTTCTATTAATGTACCAATGCAGGATGCGCAAAATATTATCGACAAATATCTAGAATTATCAACTGTTGAAGGTATAATTTCCCTATAATTATGGAATC
>Ga0114964_10002389_pt1 | contig 13085 bp, 11 predicted proteins | sample C_131016_MF_Meta_FD_92638 | JGI IMG/M metagenome (GOLD analysis project Ga0114964, IMG submission 92638) | Freshwater microbial communities from Lake Croche, Canada to study carbon cycling - C_131016_MF_MetaG | ecosystem: Environmental > Aquatic > Freshwater > Lake | place: Lake Croche, Canada... | reverse complement strand
GGCGATTTCATGGGCTGTGTGATTGGGGCTGTAGTCATGAAATGGGCCGTGGTCCGACTGAAATTGCGATCACCTTCACCTTAGACGGTGGGCGAGTCGGCCGCTCCAGAGTGGCCGTTGTCAGGGCCCGGGATGTCGCCAAAATTTGGTTACAATACTCCCTCCAAGCAGACCCTACAACCCGGTGATATAGCTCAGTTGGTTAGAGCGCAGCATTCATAATGCTGATGTCGGTGGTTCAAATCCACCTATCACCACCAAATCAAAAAGCCCGCAGCGTCACCGTTGCGGGCTTTTTTCTTATCTCCATCACTTCAATCAAAAAGTCGAACAGTTCGTTGTGTTCGACAATTTGGTGGTTTTGTAGCTTGAAACTCAACAATTTCTGCGAATTTTTGTTCATGTCATCGATGTCATTGCAAAGGACAACTATGGAACTGGTGATGGAACGCTAGTTAATCATGTTTCACATTGCCAAACAGTGAAGATTTGCCCTACCAGGTGTTCGACAGTATCGTGACTGAATGCTTGAATTCAATAGCACAGCAGCTAACGACACACTGTTCAAGCACCAGCGCCATCGCACCAGTCAAATCGTCTCAACTGTTGCACCCATCGCCAACTACCCCAGCAAACTACGCATCTACTTGACCAACAGTTCTGTCTATTGGCAGGTCAAGTGCTTTTTGAAGGGTAAAACTTATTCAAAGAGCTTGAGAACGACCTCAAGAAGTGTTGCCATCAGAGCCGCAAAAGAGTTCTTTCATGAAAAGACGGCTGAAATTTACGGTAGCAAGATCGTTGAGAGGTTAACTGCAAATAACATAAAAGAAATCACTTTTTCTGATATTGTCGAGCCGACACTTGCCATTGAACGAGCCCGTAGTGATCGCGGTGAGTTCAGCAAAGACAGTCTGACGATTCTTCAAAATCGCTTGGACAACACCATCACGCCGTATTTCGGGAAATTGCCGATCAAAAGTATTGGCTACAACGAGATCGCTCAGTTTATTCAAGTGTTGAGCAAGCGATTTGGCTCCACCATCACGATCCATCAACACATGGTGGCGGTGCGCAAAGTCTTGAACCATGCGTATGTGAACAACCTGATAGCCAACATCCCCAAGTTCCCGCAAGTCAAGATTGTCAGCTCACCCAGAGGCAGCTATACGTTGGCTGAGTACAGAAAGTTGGTCAGTACGGCACGAAGAAACACGGGTGTCTCGATCAAGAACTTGTCAGTGAACCAGAAAAAGAAGGGCAAATTGAATGCTGAGAAGTTTTTGACAATCTCACTAGAGCTTCAGTACCTGATCAGGTTCATGGTCAATTCTTTTGTTCGCCCCAGTGACATCAAAAATCTTCAGCATCAGCATGTGACTGTTGTTGAAAACGACCAGACCTACTTGCGACTGAACTTGCCAGAGTCCAAGAAGCATGACAAACCCATTGTGACTTTGCGTAATGCTGTGTTCATTTATCAGCGACTCAAGCGATTAAACGAGTCAAGAGGCATGGCAAAACCCACTGACTATGTCTTCATGCCCGAGCTGAATGACAGATCGACTGTGTTGATCTATTTGGGGTGGCAGTTCAAGTTCATTCAAGAACTGGCAGGCATAGAAGCCAATGCCATGAACGGCAAGAACAGAACACTCTATAGCTTGCGTCATACGGCAATTACATTCAGACTACTGTACGGAGGTGCGATTGACTTGTTGACGTTGGCAAGAAACGCACGAACGAGTGTGGACATGATCGAGAAGTTCTATTCATCGAACTTGTCTGCCGAGATGAACATCGACTTGTTGCAGGGCAGGCGTAGGTAGTTGTCCTTTTGAAGGACATGGTGAGATAGGTGTGAAGCACCTAAAATATAGAAAAACGGTGTATTGTTGAATTCCACAAGTGCAAACCAAGTAATTTATTTGATATCAAATGCTTAGCTTTATCAAATTTTCATTTGTATTGATGGCTGCAATATTATTTAATTTTGCTTCTATTGGTAATGTTTTTGCTGAATCAAAAGTTGGCGATGTTTTCACTGATAGATTTGAAACAGACGATGGAAGTGTAGTGCCGTTAGTAAAGGGTGAATGGACGCTATTTAAAAAATCAAGTGAAAATGATTTAGCCAAGAATAAGTTTTTAATTCACATATTAAGAAACAATAGTGAGCAATCAATCAGTAAATTAATTGTAATAGGCGAGTCTAGAAATAAATCTGAATGGCTAGGCAACGGTCATTGCGCTGAAATGCAAAGAAGAGCATTAAATTATTTTAGTAAACAAGGAACTGAGCCTTCCAGCTTGAATAGCAAATGTAGCTCAATGTCTATTTATAGTTATTTATCTAATATAGGCTTCGGATTTCCAGTTAACAGATCCAGCGAGTCATATGTTGCGACCCTAGACTTTCTGCTTCCTATTGTTAAAAAGGATAAAGATACGATTTTAGTAAATACCTTTACTTTGGATAAATACAGAGGATCAAGACTAATCACTATGGTAATTGATGTTGTACCCACTTTGGAGTACAATAACTTAAGTCAATATTCAAGAGGCGGTATATTATTTGATTTGATTACAAACTGGCATGCTCGATATATAAAAAACATTGAGTCATCCATTGTAGATAATAAATTTCAATCCTTTTTAAGTAGTCTGGATTACAATAATTTCGAGCAAAAAATATATTCTTTAAACAAAGACGGATATTCTGATGATACTAAATTAAAGGAACAGCAAGATCTCCTGCTAGCTGAGCAAAAAGCCAAAGACCAACTACGTCTTGCTGAAGAGGCAAAGCTAAAAGAACAACAGCGCTTGGCATTAGAAGCTCAGCAGAAAGAGCAGTTACGCCTAGCTCAGGAAGCCAAACAAAAAGAACAAGAGCGTTTGTTGGCAGATCAAAAAGTTAAAGAGCAATTACGAATTGCTGAAGAAACAGCCAAAGCGAATGCACTAGAGCTGGCAAAACTCAAGCAAGAGTTAGCGAGCATAAAACTGAAAAATGAGCAGGCGACTCCTGCACCATCTGCAAGAAAAGCATTGGTCATTGGTAACGACAGCTACTTCAATGTGACCAAGCTCTCTAACGCTAGGCAAGATGCTAACGCTGTAGGCAGGACACTTTCAGACTTGGGCTACAAGGTCATGGTCAAAAATGATCTGACGGAAAAAGATATGAAAGCGACCTTACGCCAATTCAAGAACGATTTGGAGGGAGGAGATGAGGTCGTGATCTTTTACGCAGGACACGGCATTCAAATTGGATCTACCAATTACTTATTGCCAACCGACATCAAAGGCGAAAGTGAAGACCAAGTCAGAGATGATGCAATTCAGCTTCAACGCTTGTTAGACGACATGAATGAAAAGAAGGTCAAACTCACGCTAGCAATGATCGATGCGTGCCGCGACAATCCTTTCCCAAAAGCAGGTAGAGCTATTGGCAGTCGAGGCTTGGCTCCAACAACAGCGGCAACGGGGCAGATGATTATTTTCTCGGCAGGTTCAGGTCAGCAAGCCTTGGACAAACTCGGTCCCAATGACAAGAACCCCAACGGTTTGTTCACACGAATGCTGTTGAGCGAGATGAAGACGCAAGGCGTGCGCGTCGATAACATGATCCGTGAAGTTCGCCGCAAAGTTGTTGATGCAGCCAAAAGCGTAGGTCATGAACAAGTGCCTGCGATCTACGATCAAGTAGTTGGTGATTTCTACTTCAACAAGTGATGCTTCCTTGTCCTTTGAAAGGACAAGATGAGATAAAGATAGAGGTAGCGGAAAAGTCAGCAAACATGCTTTAATTCTTGAATTCATAAGTCAATCAGAGACAAGACATGAGCAAGATTTCGAAACTATTTTTAGCTCTATGTACCTGGGTCTGCTTGGTAAGCAATGCCTTCGCAGTTGCACCAGAAAACGGTTGGTGGTGGAACCCAAGTGAGAGCGGAAGTGGCTACGCTATAGAGCGTCAAGGCAACTCCATCTTCATGGCTGCTTTCTTGTATGAAACAAGTGGAGCAGCCACTTGGTATGCCACGCTTCTTTCATTGCAGCCCGATGGCACATACAAGGGCGACATGACTCGTTATGTGGGCGGTAAATCTTTACTCGGCTCCTACAAAGCACCCACATCAACAACAGTGGTTGCAACAGCTACTGCATCCTTTCCCAAGCCAGACATGGGGACGATGACTATCTCGTTCCCAAATGGCGCATCCACACGAACAATTCCAATCTCACGCTTTGCATTTGCAACACCTAGCTTTGAGCCATCAAAGGGTAATTTCCAAAGTGGCTGGTGGTGGAACGACCAAGAGAGCGGAACTGGCTATTTCATTGAGGTGCAAGGCAGTAGTGCGTTCATTGCCAGCTTCATGTATGACACAAGTGGACAGCCCACTTGGTATGCCAGCTTATCTAGCCTGACTGGGGCTAATTTGCTCTCGGGGGCATTGGACATGTACGCTAATGGACAAGCACTTGGTGGCACTTACAAAGCACCAACTGCAAGTGCTGGAGCTGCGGGCTCAATGTCTTATGGATTCACAGGTGAATCACTCGGCAGCATGACATTACCCAACTCATCGAAAGTAGCCATCAAAAGATTTGCCTTTGACCCAGTTGCCGTCACTAATCATGCGCCTGTTCCTAATGCGGGAGCAAATCAAACAGTAAATGTTGGAGATACGGTCAATTTGACTGGAACAGCGACGGATATAGATGGTGACCCACTGACGTTTTCTTGGCGCTTACTTTCTGCGCCAACTGGATCAACAACAACACTGAATGCATGGAATACCTCAAAGGCTAGTTTTGTAGCTGATGTTGCTGGGACTTACAGGTTCGAGCTGATCGCAGATGACGGAAAAGTCAGCAACGGTGGCTCTGTTGTCACTGTCATTGCCAATACAAAAGCTGTTGCGAATAGTTGCAATGCTACCCAAGTCCTTCAAAATAATATTTGTATCTCGCCTATAAAATCAGGTATAAATTTGAATTATGCAAAGGTTGGTTACTATAGTGACCAACAATCATCAAGACAAGATGATTTGTTTATGCATAATATGATTGATAGATTTAAAAAAATTGGCTTTACTGGGGTGATGTTTGAAATTACTGTTGGAGTTTCCAATACGGGCGATTTACAATATAATCTAAAATATGATAGGATGTTAACGCTAATTGATTACGCCCACTCTATTGGTTTAGGTGTAAGCATATTACCTAATTGGACACTTAATGGAGGAAATGCCTCATACATTGGCAGGGCTGAATTAAATCAAATATTACCATATGAATTTGATATTTCTAAATTCTTTGGTTCGGTAAATACCTTTTATTCTATATATGCACCAATATATAAAAATCATGGTGTTGATTTAATATATATTGCATGCGAATCTGAAGATTTCTTCTCAAGCAAATATTATAATGAACTAAGTAATATATTTTCAACCATTAGAAATTCATACAACGGAAAAATATCGTATTGGGTAATGTCAACTAATCAATACATTAAAAAATCTGTTGTGGATGCGATTGGAATTTGGTCGCTTGTAGATGCAATTACAATTCAGGCTAGAGTACCAATATCCAATGAACCAATATATGATCTTGAAAAAATAATATCGGGTTATTTTTATAATATTTATGGGGAGAGTTTTGTTTCGGAAGTAATAAATTCATCGCGAAAATATAATCTGCCTGTATTATTGGCTACAACTTTTATGAGTTTAGACCATGCATTAGATGGAGGCTGGGATCCTACTCTAGAGGAGGCAAGAAAAATACCGATTCCCACTAATAATAAATTACAAGCGTTGGCATACGAATCAATTCTACAAATAACTTCAAACAATTTATATCCTTTTGTCAGTGGGGTAATAATTGGTAACTTTGAACCATGGACTTATAGTGTATATACGCAGCAAGAATACAATTCGTGGGGATATTTTGATCTATCACACTTTCCTGCTGAATCTATTAATGCGATCAGTGATTTCATGAATACTTCAACATTTAAAATAACAAATGTAACTGCGGGATCAAAAAATAACGATATTATTTACACCAAGTCTGGTGATAATATTATAAAAGCACAAGGAGGTTATGATGAAATTAATGCAGGCACAGGTAATGATACAATAATAGTCGCACCTTTAACTAATGATCAAAACTTAAAATTTATTTTTTCCGAATGGTTTAATAAATCAGGGTCCGATATTATAAATATATATATTGATGGAATTAATGCTTACAGCATAGAATTGAAATCAGACGCTGTATACAGCAACGTATGGAGCACTCCAAACAGCATCGAAATTTCTAAACTATATGGTACAAAAGAACACACCATTAATTTGCAGTGCTCATGCAATAATGGGTTTGTAAGTGTTTTACTTTATGATGAAATTAACAACCCTATAGATATTTCTAATATGGTAAATCACACTTTAATGCTGAACGGCAGAAATGATTGGATAGTTAAAAATGATAATATGGCAATCTATTTGCCAAAAAATATTTTATATCCCAAAAATGGGTCCTTCACTTTAATTAATGGCGGCGATGGAGTGGATACTATTGAGTTCGACTCTTTGCAATATTCATATAATTTTAAAATAAATAAAAGTGGAGAATTTACATCTGTAGTTGATAGCAAAGGAATTTATCCTGAGTTACGCTTAATTAATGTTGAAAAGATAAATTTCTTTGATAAGCTCATTAATATTCAATAGAATTTGTGAATTGCAACTTGTGCCTTCTGTAAACCTTGCCGAGCTTTCAACAGTTTCGCTTGCTGATTGAGTCGTTTAGATTGATCGGCAAGCGATTTCACTTGTAATTCATCAGCTGATAGCGTCTTAGTTCCCTCAGTCACATCTTCATCAGTGACCATTTGCAATGACAACACATTGCCAATGCCATAGATGCTAGTGAGCAGGGATCTTGCCTGACTGAAGCCATCAGCAACAATTTGAGTTTTTGCAGTAATGTTGCTATCACGCAAGATGACTCGAACGGTCGCAATGTATGTGTTGAGATTATTGGCGACTTCATTGATCTTCATACAATTATTTATCACCATGTCCTTTTAACGGACAAACTACTCATGGCTTGCGAGATGTTTTGGATTTAGACAATTCAATCAATCTTGCCTTTTCAGCCTTGATCCACTTTGTGTGCGCTAACAACCGTTGAGCGATTTGGGGGTAGTCAAACTCAATCGACTCGGCTGGTTTGTCTGTTGGGAAGTAACCTCTGGCTGCATTCTCAGCAATAGCTTCATATTTCTTCAATGATCTGAAAGTGATCTTGCTCATGATGATGCGGTCATCGATTTCAATGGCGTCTTTGCTTTTACGAGGTCCATTGGCATCCAGTACACCAGAGTAGCTTTTACTCAAATTTCCTTTTGCACCTAGCCGCCAAAGCACCCATTCTGGTTTTGCGGATTTAAGCCACAACAATCTCAAGCCATTGAAGATCACATTGGCATGCAATCTTTTGCTCGTCAACTTGACCTTTGCCTTTTCATCTGTGATTTCAGGTGAGTCAAATTCTTCAAGTAATTTTTTAACTTGCTTTAAGACATCTGATCTTTTTTGGTTCAATGGCAGAGCAACGATCACTGAAGCATTCAAGCCTTCCTCATCACGGGCATTGCGAAGATAAAGATCCAATCTACCGCTCAGTTGCTCAGCCGAATACTCTGTCTTTGAATCAAGGCTTGCGACATGGTGAACACTTGGCTTCTTGAACGGGTTGCCAAAAGCCTTTAAGCCCCTCTTGAGCCACCAAGTTCTGAACAAGACTTTGTTCACATCTCCAAACAAGTCATACATCTCAAGCACACGATCAAAGTCTGATGGCAACTTAGCTTGATCGAGCTTACTCAGTCCCTTTGTTTTGGCTTTTCTTGCCAATTCATATGTGGGGCTCACCCGCAAGAACTCGAACATCAACTGATAACCAGCCGTTGGCTGAGCATGCCAGTTTGGTTGAGAAAAGTCGCTGCCCCTAAGCGTCCAAAGCATCAGTGATTTAGTCATATAAATATCAACAAATAATATTCATATATTAACATAATACAAAATAGTTTGATGAACCTTATACCATCACTACATGAACAAAACAAAAGACATTCGGTCCTCGTTTGATGTTCATAAAGCTCTTTTTAAAGGAATCAAAATGAGCAAGTCAGTAACCTCCGTCGCCGCTTCTACAACCACCACTGCTGCTGAAAACGCACTTTCAGCCGCTGCCACTTTCAACATGCTCAAGCGTATTGAACAGTTGGCAGTAAAGCGTGAAGTTTGGGAGACAACCATCTACTCTCGCTCGAATACTGATCTGTACTCGATCTTTGCCGATTGCTTGGCTTTGTATCGTGAACTGACAGAAGGTGAGGGTGTGAAAGCCAAGAAACAGGGCTTGCAGGACTTCATCAACATCAAAGGCTATGTGTTCAAAGATACTTCGCCATTGAGCTTGAAAGTCGTTCGCTGCGTGTTTGGCAATAAAGACCGCCGCCGTCTGTCCACTTATCACACCGTATTGCGTACCGCGATCGCTGACAAGTGGGCTGTGGATGATGTCGCAAAGAACATCAGCGAGTACGGTGGTGTACAGGAAATCTCCCTGCGCAAGCCTGGACAAATGACTGCGAAAGACAAAGCCAATGCTGCCCGTGCTGCACTGATGAATCAGTCGATCGCATCACTTTCAAGCGATGCGATCTACAAAGAGTTCAAAACAGAACACATTGGTGATAACGCTGTTGCAGTTCTGACGCTCAATGGTGATGGCACTTACAGCGTTCACTGTGTTGTTCGCAGCACGACTGCTGTGAATGCTGCGCTTGCAGGGTATTTCTCTGCGAACAAAGAATTTCTCAAAGGACTTCAAGAGCAAGAAGAAAAGCAAGCTGCTGAAGCTGAAAAAGCTCAGTTGATTGCTAACGCTGCTAGCTCTGCCACAGCAGCCAATGATGCTCTGAACATTCAAGCTGCTTGATTGAAATGGGGTGCGTGGTAATCCATGCACCCACTCAAAAACTCTAAACCTCAAAGGAACAAAAATGCTAAACGAAAAACAATTCTTGCCCACGACTCTTGATGAGTGCGTGATCTCCGATGTCCTTTCAAAGGACATGTTGACAAAGATCGTCAACAAAGTGATGCCGTTCCCCGCTTTTGGGAAGTCGGGGATCATCCTGCACGGTCCTTATGGGACTGGCAAAACCACACTGGCTGAACTACTGCCTGAGTTGATGGAGAAAGCGCGCGGTGGAGCTGAAGCTCATTACGAAATGTATCGCTGCGCTCAGAGCATGAACGGCACGTCATTGATAAATTACATTCAGACAGCGACTCAATACGTCAGCTTCAATGCAAGCGGCAATCACTATTCGATTCTTGATGAAGTTGATAACTTGACCGATGCCGCTCAAGCATCGCTCAAAGCGATCATGACGGGCTTGCATGGTATTTTCATCATGACCACCAATGACATCTCTTCGGTGGACAAAGGCGTGGTAAATCGTAGCTATGTGATTCACATGATGGAAGCGAAACCTCAAGACTGGCTGCCACTGGTCAAACGAGTGATCGTTGCCATCGGTGCATCTTTGCCACCAGATGCATCACTGATCCCAGTGATTGCTTCATGTAAAGGATCGGCAAGGGAAATTTGCAGTGCTGCAGTTCAAGTTGCCATTCAATCCATCACACAGTAAGAAAGGAAAAAAATCATGGACTTCGAACTACCACCTGATGTCATTGCCATTGCGTGCCAAAAAAAATTGAACGCAAATGCATGTCAATACATATTAGATCTCATGTCAGAAATAACCAAAATTGATGGGGTGTACGCTTATGACAATAGAGGTGATATGACACTGCTTTACATCGATCCACAGGACAAGATCTATATCAATGATGAAGATGAGTACGTAACGGTAACTAAATTTTTCTCAAAAGTCATGATGAAAATTGTTGATCAATTTGGTGCTGACGTCTGGGAGTAGAAATATAAATGCTCAGCTAGTTTTTGAAAAGACCAGCTTCGTGCTGGTTTTTTCTTGTCCTTTCAAAGGACATACAAATTTCTCAAACTCAATCAAAGCAGATTGACGCTTGCTTGCAGAACTGAAGGATTTTTCTGAATGTACTTCTCAGTGACGCTGATCGATTTGTGTCCTGCCAGTTCTTTCAACACATGAATTGCCACGCCTTTGTTTGCTAAGTTAGTGATGAACGAGCGACGACCGCTGTGGCTGCTGCCATGCTCGATGCCGCAATCCTTGAACCAGTAATGAAACATCTGGCAGCCAGTTGATGGCGAGAATCCACGATTGGCATTTTTCTGATTTGAAAACAATGCACGTGATGTGTCTGTCATTGTCACCGCAAGCAAGTCACGCAATCCAAAGCGTTCACACAGGTATTGGTGAATGAGTTCACGCATCTTCTCTGACAAATAAACCGTTCGACCTTCACGACCTTTTGTTTGGTCCTTCCTGAGATAAACCTCTGATCGAATCGATCCATCGCGACAAATCACATCGCTGATCTGGATGCTAACCAATTCCTTGATCCTTGCGCCACAACCCATGCTCAGCAAGAACATGGCTTTGTTTCGTGAAGCGTATTGTTTGGTTTCGAGATAGCGCAACACACGATCAACTTCGTGTTCGGTCAGTACTTTTGCTTGGGGCATTTATTTTTTCCTTTGATCTGAATATTTAGCTGTTTTAAGTTTGCTCCCATCAAAATCAAAGGACAAGCCTTTGCAATAAATATTGGCTTCTACGAAAGTATTGCCTTTTACCAGGACTAAGTAAAAGTCTAGTTTCCTTTAGTTTTTTTGAGTCCGAATTCCGTACGTATTGATTGCATTGGTTGCCGAATTTTGAAACACTTCCGTTGATATCCATCCGTACCTATTCATTTCTCATTGCTGATTTCATGTTATCTAGCAGTGACAGCGAACCTTCGGTTCACTAAGTGCTTTCGCCACTCATTTCGCTTCGCTCATTCGCATTGCTCAGCACTTGAATTCGGAATCATTTGTTTGAAACTAGTTATTTAATTGGGCTTCGGAATGCTTGCATGTCATCTGTACTTGAGCCGCACTCACCCTTATGCAGGGGTGAGTGAATACATCTCTGTACCTGTCCGTCGCCATAAGATTTTTTCTCAGTGGATCACGCACTACATGCCGTTGCCGACAATTGTCTCGGTCATGATCTATGTGACCATGCCTTTCGTTGCGCTCATTTTTTATCTCTCAGCAATGACCTGCTCTCGGCTCTGTTCCGCACCGTTCCACAACTATTTTTAAGACTTCTTCTAAGGTGAATTTGAAGTCATGGCAGACCTGTTCTTGATTGCTGTTTTTGTCTTGAATATCAAGACACCCCATACGATACAGACTCTTTTACTATGTCAGGCATAGCGGGGTTACTCGTGGCATGAGTAGTTCTGTAAAGACTGTGCTGAACCTCACATCTACCGTCACTACACGAATGAGAACGGATTGTCGGCATGCTTTCAAGTGATGCTAACTTTTGATCCAGTGTTTGAACATGTATTTATGCCAACACATCCACAACCAAACATTTCCGTGCAATAACCAAATAGATCGGACTAGGAAGCAAAGACTCACGGCTATAGGCTTTATCTCACTCATCAACACATAAGGAGAAATGACATGAGTGCGATATTGAATGGGTTGAAATTTGTGGCAGCCAAGCGTCCCGCACAGATTCCCGCTGTGCAATTGCGCCGCAACAAGTTGAGCAACAAGCTCTATGAACAGATCAAATTGGCAACGGCTTTGCGTGATGGTGGCTCTTACGCGCCATTACGATTTCGCTCAGTGCGTGATCGTGACACTGGCGAGATTAAGCGCATGGAATTGCCTAAGCGCATTCGGCAGTGGTGGTTCACTAACGACAATGGCAAAGTCTGTGTTCAACTCAAATATGGGAGCAAAACACTGGACATTGGTGGCAAGGGGAAAAATTCAGTTGAAGTCTCAAATGGTGATGAACTCATCAAGGTTCTTGAAACACTCAAATCCGCAGTCGAAATTGGTGAGCTCGATGGGCAATTGGAATCAGCTGGCTTGAAATTAAAGGCTGGTTTCACTAAGTGATTGATTCTGATGAACGCTTGTCAGAGCGTTCATCATGTCCTTTGAAAGGACATTTTTTGACGGTTATCGGATCACATAGACGTTTTCATCTAGATAGTCACCGTCGTTAACAAATTCGTATTTGACAAAATACTTTCCATTGTGTTCACCGTCTTCATTGTGAAACTCTCCACAATCTTCAGGTGAAGCTACGTGACAAATGTCATCATTTCCGAATGCTTCATCTTGAGGGCGCAGGAAGCAATAAGCTAAATCTTTTGGAAGTAGTTTTTGCTTGCCGCGAGTGAGTTGCTTTTCTGCGTGTAAGGCTAACTCTGCCCAAAACTTTGAGCCCTCGCTGAAGATGTTTAGGCGCTTCAATGAAAAATCATTCTTTTTATCAGTTGCAATTGCAGTATCTTTATAGATTTGTACGTAAATTTCACGGGTGTTGCTTCCACTTGGATCTCCAGTCGTAATTACCTCACTTTCATTGTCTGAAGGTATGAAGCCTATTACAAGTGCGTGGTAGTTGTTTTCTTCATCTGCTCGATGCATGTGTTGCTCCAAAATAATTCAATGACAACCGTAGAAAAAAAGACGGTATGTATCAATGATGACCTCACCCCTAAATCTTGTCAAAACTGGATTTGAGCGACTTTTTTGAATCACTTAACGTCACGCTTCAAGATCATAGAAACACAGTTGCTACAGTGATGCGACAGTCTTAAAATTAACCTATTTGTTTTAAATCAGTTGGTTAGAGCGCAGCATTCATAATGCTGATGTCGGTGGTTCAAATCCACCTATCACCACCAAATCAAAAAGCCCGCAGCGTCACCGTTGCGGGCTTTTTTTCTGGGGCCCTTCAGGGCCACAGGGTTCAGGGCTTGACGCGTGTCCAGCTGAAAGGTCCAAATGCGCTGCTGCCATTG